>Ga0209718_1001808_pt1 | contig 22879 bp, 11 predicted proteins | sample AD_JPNAS1_MetaG_FD_184420 | JGI IMG/M metagenome (GOLD analysis project Ga0209718, IMG submission 184420) | Active sludge microbial communities of municipal wastewater-treating anaerobic digesters from Japan - AD_JPNAS1_MetaG (SPAdes) (version 2) | ecosystem: Engineered > Bioreactor > Anaerobic... | reverse complement strand
GTTGTTCTCGTCATCTCCGTCAGAATCCTCCAGCGAACTGTACTGCCGGAGCAGTGTCCAATCGTCGCCGCCACATGAACCGTACACCGTGAAAAGACTGTTGGACAGTGAACTCGTGGCATACCCCTTGAGGCGGAAAGAGAGCGAGGAAACCGGAGCGGGATAACGTTTGGTTATCACACTGTCGCCGGTATCATTGAATTTCAACTCCACGAAATCCGCTGTGGAGTATTTTTCCGTCACGCCCTGGAACAACCACCCCGTTGGCGCGGCGACCAGCCCCGTGTCCATGATTTCGAAGAAGGTCTCCCCATCAACGGAAAGCATGTCGGGTGCCGTACTCCCGTACCAGGCGGAGACCCGGTAACCGTGCGATGCCGCAGGAACCGCATCCCACGCGAGGGAGACCGTTTTACAGGTGAGTTCCGTAACCGTGACGCCGGTCGGCGCATGCAAGGGAAGAGGGGTGACCGTAACCGGAACCGTTTTCTGATGGACCGTCCCCGCAGTATCCGTTGCCGCGAAGACCAGAGCGAACTCGCCGGTGTGGTTGAGTTCCGGCGTCCAAGCGAACCGCTGGCCGATAAAGTCGTAGAGCGCCCCATCCGGCAGTCCGCCAGCGTACGACACGTTGGTGGCAACGCCGTCGGCCAAGGCCGTGATCGTGAACGCGATCTCCGTGAGCGCGGGCACGGTCGTGGCGGAATGGGGGTAAACAAAGAACGCCAACGGGACCGGTCCTCCTTCGGGCGTATGGGTGATCTGAATGTTGTCGAGAAAGATCCGCTTGCCGTTTTCGGTCTGGAACGTTACAAAAATGACTCCGGTCTCAACTTCGAATGTTGTGGACACCGTCTCGAACAGCGTGGAGGCGGACTTGTCGTTTGTGCAGGTCAGGTTGGTGGTCATGTTCCCGACCGAAACCATGAACCCCTTCTCATCGCTATCCCAGCCCAAGGCGTCAACCTGAACCGACAGGAGACCTGCCGTCACGGCCAGATTGGTGGTGGTCAGAATACCGCCCTCATTTGATTTGCCGAGTTTGACACTCCCTCCGGCAGAGTAGATGTTTGTGTACATCGAATAGAGTTCTGACGATTTCCATGTGGAACTGCTCGGATTTGAAACGGAACCGGACGTGACGTAATCGAACGTGTCGCTGAACAGCAAGACCGGTTCGGCGTCACCCCGTCGCGGCAAAGCGAAAGCAAAACAAAGTAAAACAACCGAACCATTCAGGAACGCTTTCATGTTCCCTCCCTTCAGTTACTTTACGGTCACATGCCGGTGATCAAGGCAGGCTCCAAATAAAGGATACACTTAACGTAAGAACTTGATCCGGTTCTGTCAAGGCATAGAAAACGCAAAACAGATGTTTTTCCTTCAACGTTCACTGCTTCGGCGGCGGCGCCTCGAACACGATCGCGCCGAAAGCGTCACTGAGCACCAGCACCGCGAACCGCTCGGCCGTCTCCGCCTCCCGGGTGTTCAGCGAAACGTAATCAAAACGGCCGCGCAGGTCCGTGTACCCGTCCTTGAAAAACTTCACTTCGCCGCCCGGTTGCCGCGCGTAGACTTTCACGTACGCTCCCGGAACCGGCTTGCCGGTCGCGGTCTGCGTCACCACGAGCTGCCCGTAGCTCTCGATCTTCCGCACCTTCAGCGTGTTGGCGTAATAGGCCTGAGTTCTGCGCGCCCCGCCGGCCAATGCCTCGACCAGCACATTTTTGCCCGCGAACTCCGGGGGCAAATCCACGGTCAGGCCGTTCTGTCCGGCAGGCAACGCGACCGTGCGGCTGAGTACCGGCCGGATGTGGGAGAACTGCGCCGTGCCCTCCTGAAGGAACGGGTTACGCGAAAAGAGCAATTCGATGTCCATGGGATAGAAGTTCAGCGTGCAAGCCGTAAGGTTGCGCGTGTCGAGCCGGATGCGGCCCGCCTCGACATGCAGCTCCAGCATGGGCTCGGTCGCCGCCAGCGCGTCCTGAACCGGGTCGCGGCTCTCCGTGTCCGCCATATCGGCCGTGCCGCCCGCGATCTCATCGATCTGTTTCAGGATCAGTGCGAAACGGTCGCGCCAACGATCCGCCCCCTCGCCCGCATGTTTCGTGGCGAGGTTGCGCGCAAGCTCGATGTCGCCCTTGTAGAAGGCGAGGTAGGCTTCGAGATAGTCGCACTGAAGCTGTTCCGGCACAGCCTTGCGGTCCACCCGGCCGAACCAGTCGAGCGCCTCGGCCACGCGGTCCTGCAACACCAGATACGCGGTTACGGCCAGCGTGTCGGACGCGTCCAACTCCGGCTTGAAGCTCAACACCTTCAGCAGGCGCTGATACTGCTCGCGGAAGGCGGCGTTCCGGATGGTGCGTTTCGGACCGACCCGGTGCGCGCGCGGGTTCACCAGCGGCGCATACTCCAGATGCCGGTAGTCGAAGCGCTCGACCGGATCGAGCGTCAACAGCGGTGAAGCCAGCCAGAGTCCGCACCGGTTGGCAAAAGGCGTATGCCGCAGATATTCGCGGATCGCCTCCGGCTCGTTGTGCAGGATCCCATAAGACCAAAGCGTGTCGTGGTAAATGTGGCGCGCCCGCAGCAGCCCGGTGACCGACTTGAAGAAGGCGTGCTCTTTCATCCGCCAGGCGATCTCTTCCAACTCAACACGGTGCAGATTGGCCGCATTCAAAAACGCGGTCACCTCGGCCCCGGTGCCGTTCTGCGAAATCCACGCCCACGACGTCGTGTCGGCCTTGCTGAGCCGGGACACGACGTTGAAGCGGAAGGGTTCGGTGCCGCCGACCACCTGATCGTTGCTGGCGAACGTCACCGGATAATGCGGAAACGTACCCGTGGACGGGAAGGAGAAAAAATACTCTTTCATCTGCGTACTGTAGGGCTCCAGCACCACATACGCACCGCGTGTGTAGAATCCGTTGGCCACCGGAAGCGCACCCACCGGAATCTGCAACAGAACCTGAAGCTTCTGGCGGTTACCGGTGGGGTTGGTCATGACCACCTGTGCCCCGTAGATGACCCCGGGCAGGAACTCGTCCGTAACCCACTTGTCGAACCGATCGTTGTTCTCGAAGCGCCCGCGGTCATCCGCCCGGAAAAAGTGCTGGGCCACCAGCACGTTGCCCGGCGCCCCGGTACGGGGCGTCTCGCGGATCTCGCGATGGAACAGCAGCAGCGGCGACCCGGCCTGCAACACATACTGGAGCCCCTCCACCTTTTCGTTATGCGCGGCTGCCTGAAACGGCACGTTGATCACGGCCAGCGCCAACATCATCTCGGTGAAATTCGAGGTGGCCTCTGGCAGCGCTCCCGAAAGAAAGGGTGTTCTGCCGTCGTGCGCCGCATAGTCGTTCCAGAAAGCGTTGACCTTCACAAGGTCGGCGACCTGACGCTCGATCGGCAGGCGGTAGTAGTTGTTCTCAGCCAACTCCCACGTCTTGTCGAGTTTTCGGAAGAAACGGCGCGAAGCGGCACGGTCCTGCTCACCCGCATCAAAGAACAACGACTCAGCCTCCTCCTTCTCAGCCGGTGCGAAGGGATCATCGACAGCCCGTCCTTGGGGCGACGCCTCAGGCAACGCCCGCTGACGCGGCATGCCGGAAGCCTCCTTTTTCTTCGCCTCGGCCCGGCGCGTATCCGGCTCAGCCTTCCTAAACGCGTCGGCCGCTTCCAGCATCGGTTCCGGCGCGGAGGGCACCGGAGACGAGACCAGCGCGGCAGCGGCAGGTGCGCCGACCTGCTTCCCGAAGCCGACCGCTTGCTTGTCCGCCTGTTCTTTACGAATCGCCTCCACCGTACCAGACGCGCCGTCTTTTTCCGCCTCCAGCGCCCCGCTCTGCACAGCCGTATCGAAACGTCGGTTGAACGCCTCCATGTCCGGCGTAAGCAGCGCTGCCCGTTCGCGCGTGTCGCGCGCCACCGACGCCCTCTGCCCTCGCAAACGTTGCCCCAGCAAAATCCGTTCGACCGCATTCAACCGTGCGAACCGCCACGGCTCCAAAAATGCTTCGAGCGCGTCTCCCAGCAACCAGCGGTCCAAAAACGTCTTGTCTTTCTTGTTCTTTAGATACGGTGCCACGACCGCCTCGAAGAACCTCGGATCTTTGTGGTACAGAAAGAAATTGAGTTCGTGGCAGGCATACTTGGAGTACAGCCGCCGCTGTTCTCCGGACTCCAACTTCGGCCAGTTGGCCACGAAAGCGAACTCGCCGAAGGTCGCGTCCGGATTGAGTGTGGCCAAGAGCCGGTACACCTTCGCCACCGTATCGTACCGCTCGAACCGCGCCGTGGTCACATCCTCGATCGTCACGCTCTCTTTTGCAGCCACTGCCGTAACCCGCTTTTGTTCGGCATAGCTTTTTTGGGGATCCAGCCCCGCAACAAGGCGCAACTCGCGTAAGGCGACCGGCGTGTCCTCCAACGCCGCACACACCAACACCGTGGAGAGCGGATCAACCGCCATGACGCGCAGGAAAGGCAAGTCCTTGAGTGCGGCGCGCGGGACCGTGACCCTGCCCGTCGAATCCGGAACCAGATTCAACAGCGTCACGGCCGGCTGCTTCAGGAAATCGAGCGCGGCGTATCCCTCGGGCGGCTCGACGACCGCCGCCTGAGAGTGCCGCGCAGTCCCGTCAGCTTGCATGATGGCGGCCGATTGTCCCGCGTACGCGCGGCCTGCCTCCAGTTTTTCAGCCTGCGCCTCGGTCTCGCGTACAGCCCACGGGTTGAGCAGCAATCCGGGCCGCTCCAGCATGTTGCCCGGAAACTTTTCCGCCTGCTGACGCTCGATGATATACCGGTACTCGTCGCCGATGTCGCGCCCCGACTCGTAGAAGGTGCGCACCGACTGCCATGACTGCCGCAGCAGCCCCGCCCCCCCGGGAAAACCGAGCCGCGCAAAAACGTCGTACGCCGGCAGATAACGCGAGGCAAAGAGATGGATGCGCGTGAACGGCGTCACGTTCGCGAGCGTGATCTCCACGTTCTCCGCGCCAGACGCGACCCCGGTCACGTGCAGCGGCTGAAGACGCGGACGCTCCAGCGCCCGGCGCGGTGAGATCACGAAGTCGTCGCGCTCGTCACCTTGCGTCAAGCGAACAGCGATTTCGCGTCCCCCCGCCGTGAGCATGAGCGAATAGTCACCTGCCGGCAGACCGCGCAATTCCAGAAAACCGTTTGCCGCCGCCAGCGCGCCCCGCCAATCTTTCACAAATTGCCCGTTACGCATCTCCAGTAACGAGGCCTCGCTGACCGCATCCGCCGCGCCCTGAATGATCGGTACGCGCAACGTCTCGCCTGCCTTGCCGTGAAGGGCCTCGGGATAGGCGCACGCGCCCCGCTCGGGCTTCCACGTGTGCTTTGTTCTCGAAGCGGTGTGAATACGGAACGACGCGATGCCGTCCAACGCACCCAAAAGCGCGCGCCCCTGCGCGTCGGTCTGAAGTTCGACAGGGAGTTCGTCACGGAACCAACGGTGCTTGAAAAAACAGGCGAGCGGCTCACCCGCCAGCGGCTCGCCGTTTTTACCGCGCAGTTCAACGAAGTACCCGGCCGATGTGCGGCCCGCATGCAGGTCCTGTACCGTCTGCTGACGCTCGATCCCGTTCAGCGTGAACACCGCGTCATCCGACAATGTCTGCTTTTGGTTGAGGCTGAGGTTGCGGATCTGCGCCTTCAGGGTCATACGGAGTTCGACCGTGTTTTCCGGAACCAGGATTTCCTGCACGGTCTCGGCGTCTTCGCGCAACGTCACGTCGGGGAACTCCTTTTCGGTCACAATCCCCTGCAAGTCGGTTGAGCGGACTGTCAGCACGGGCGCCTCCAACAGTTTGAGGCTTGCGGGTCTGCCGTTCACGCGCAGCACGGGACGTATGGCGATCTGCGCCTTCTCGCGGCGGAGCAATGATTCGCGGTCCACGTAAATTCCGGCGGCGAGGTCATATTGTTCCGCAAGGTGTTCGAAGCGTACCAGAGTGGCGAAGTCGCCTTGACGGATCACAAGATTTTCGCTTTTCGGCGCGGTGGAGAAGGGAACGAGAATGCGTCCCTCCGGTCCGGCCTTGAATTCGCGTCCTCCCAGCCACCCGCAGGCATTGGCCACGCGGCGGCCGGCCTCATCCAGCACCGTAAACGCATGTCCGGCGGCAGTCACGGTCTGCAGCACGCGCAAGCGTCCCTTCTGCACCAGGGCCCGGCTACTCTTGCCGTTGCCGATCAACTCGACCACATACGCGCCGCGGCCCTTGAGTTCCGGCAGGTCGAACACGCGCGCCACACGACGCTCGGCGGGTTCCGGAACCTCCACACGTCGCGAGAAGGAGGCGACGAGGCCATCCAGATTGAGAGCCAGATCCAAAGGCCGGCCTGTCTCGCGGTAGTAGTTGAAGGTGTTGATCTCGTAGACCTTCACGATCAGCGACGGCACGTTTTTCACAAAAGCCGTGAGCTTCACCGCCTCGTCCGCGCCGATTTCGTTGGGATTCTCTTCGGCAAAGTCGATGTCGACCCGTTCCTTGAGCCGTTTGTAGGCGTCCGGTGTAAGCAGTTTCACCCATTGCTGCGGATCGCCGATGCCATGGACGATCTTGGCCTCGGCAAACAGCGGTTTAAGAAAATCGTCGCGGAGAAAGGGCCGGTACGCCTCAATATCAGCGTCTTCGCGGAAGAAGCGCAGCAGGTACCTCCGCACCAGCGGTTCTTCGTTGACGATCGGCGGCAGCGAGACCAGGCGGAAGTCCTGTCCCAGACGCGCCAGATAATCACCGCGCGGCAACTGCTGGCGGATTTCGGGGCGCAGGTAGTGCACATCACGCGGCAATTTAACGTACTCGAGAAAACGGTCGCGGTCATACACACCTTTACGCTGGTCGTGGCGCAACCGGTTGTACAGCACATTCGCCTTGAGCGAATTGTGGACGGGGTCGAGTTGCCTCACAACATTCCAAACCCGCTCGTAATAGGCTTCGCGCGCGGCCGTGTCGGTGTCGAGATCCACTTCGTCCTCTGGCGCGAGTTTAGCGAGGTAGGCGTTCACGAAAGCGGTCGCATTGCGTAAACCGTTCTCTTTCCTCACCAGCTCATCCAGTTGCTCGATCGTCAGAAGTCTATGAATCGGGAGAGAGCCGAATCCGCGGCTGTCGCGGGCTTTCAGATCAGCCGCGATCAGTGCCGTCAGACCGGGATAATCCGGACGGCGCAGGCGGGCCAGCAGACTGCGTCGCTGTTCATCGTTGAGCTTGGCAGCAGCAGCGAACGGCAATCCGGCGTCCTCGACCCGGTCGAGGCTACGCGGCTTCGCTGCTAGGGCACGCTTCAGCAAAGCCTCGGGCGCGATTCGGGCGTTGTCGAAAACCGAGGGCGCACCGCTGGTGCGCTCGCCGGTTTTCCGGGCATGCGTAAAATGCAGATCCAGCTCGCGCTTCAGATAGTCGAGGCTCCGCTGTGGTTCCTTGTCGTAATCAAGCAGCGCCTGACGGTTCAGCAACTCGCGTCCGCTGTCGGTCACCGCACCGTCACGCTCCCGCTGCCAGCGGGCCATCACCTCCCGAAAGCGCTCGGTTGCACCGGTATTCTGCGCGTGCAGCGCGTGATAGTAATAATACTCATCCGTACCCGGAACCAATTCCTGAAGCGCCTGTTCACGGTTCGCCGCAAGGCTAAAGGTCTCGATAAATCCGATCTCCCGCGCCTGACCGCACACCGCCGCCGCCAACCCGCACACCACCATCACATGATGTTTCATGAAGCCTCCTCGCTTTCTCTGTCCGGAATCCTGCCGCGCCCGGCCAATCGGGAAAGACCGGACGAAACGCTGTTATTCAGTGTCACCCTTTTCCGCTTCCTGCGCAATGGATATTTTTCAGCGAACCCCTATACGCGCCCGGCCCCCTTACTGCCCCGGCCACAATTTATGCCGCACGCTTGGTATGAAACAAAGCCATGACTTTCCGTGTGTTCTTGTGTCCTCTGGTTAAACAATCGATCCCGATAGCGATCCCGACCCCGACCCCGATTTGGATGAAACCCTGAAACACATGAAACTTCATGAAAATCAGGAATTCCCTCTGGCGTTCCCAAAAAACCCGAGCGATGCCCAAAAAATCTGCGTAATCTGTGTAAATCTGTGGATGAAAACCCGAGCAGTGCCATCCCGTGTGTTCGTGGTTAAATGATCGATCCCGATACCGATAGCGATACCGACCCCGATTTGGATGAAACCTTGAAACCTGAAACCCAGAAACCTTGAAACCCTGAAACCAGAAACCGTGAAACCCAAGAATGTGTCCCGTGGTGAAACAGCCGATCCCGATAGCGATCCCGATCCCGATTCGGATGAAACCATAAAACGGAAATTTCATGAAAGGTAAGATGAGAAGCAACTTGTTTTTATTGCGTTTGTGTAAGCCGTCATACACTAATGAGCATCCTGTTGCGGGCGGGGACGCCCGCGCTTCCGACTTTCTGCCCCTCCCAATGCTCTCTCATTCGCCGGTGATCTTGAAGAAGCGGTAGGGTTGGCTTGGCGGGCAAGGCGTCCCCTGGGTGCCGAGGTCGGTCCAGACGGGGTCGGCCAGATTCTGCTTGCCCCATTGCTTGTAGATGGTCGCGGAGGGGATGCCTACTGCGGGGATCTTGTGCACGACCGCGTTTCCGCTCCCGTCGAAGGTGATGTAGGCGAGGATGGCTGTGGGCACGACGTCCGGATCGGTGGGGTTGAGTCCGAGCAGGATCAGCTCCCAGACCTTGTAGGCGGCTGCGGCGGCGTTGCCGCTGGCGTAGGCCTCGACCTCGTCGGGGAACGCCTGACTGATGTCGCCGGGGTAAAAGGGCGCGAGCGCGGTGACTCTGATGCTGATGGGCGTTGTGCGCGTAGCGGTGAACGGACTCCAGCGGGCATAGAGCGTGGCGAGGGCACGCTTCACCGTGTTGGTGGGATAGATGTGGTTGTCCACCCCGTTCTGGATGTCCTCCAGTGTGTCGGTGGGCGTCCGGTACCAGCCGAGAAAAGTATGCAGCGGGCGCGTGGCCGAGGGAAGCGAGGCATAGGTGCCGCTGGTCTGCAAGATGAGGGTGTTCGTGATCCCGCCGTATTGATAGTCGAGCGTGACGGTTATGTCATCCACCAGCGTGAAAACATACGCGCTGCCCTGATCCGCAGCCGCGCCGCCTAAAGCGTCCAGACCGTCGTCCTGGTACGCGCCGACGAGGGCGGTGTCGTCCGAGAGCGCAACCGACCAGCCGAAACAGTCGTTTTTCGCGCCGTCGTCCGCAATGAGCTTGGCCCGTTGCGTCCACGTTGTGCCATCGCGGGTGAAGACGTAGGCGCTGCCGGAATCGTACCCCTTGTCGTCGTCCCCGTCCGCGCCGACGAGGGCGGTGCCGCCGGAGAGCGCGACCGAACGGCCGAAATAGTCGTAGGCCGCGCCGTCGGCGGCGGTGAGCTTGGCCTGCTGGGGCCAGTTCGTGCCATCACGGGTGAAAACGTAGGCACTGCCGGCGGCGTTGACAGCCATGTACGCGCCGACGAGGGCGGTATCATCTGAAAGCGCGACCGCGCTACCAAAATAGCTGTAATTCGCGCCATCCGAGGCGGTAAGCTTGGCCTGCTGGATCCAGTTCGTGCCATCACGGGTGAAGACGTAGGCGCTGCCGGAATTGTCGCCCTTGTCGTCGTCCCCGTACGCGCCGACGAGGGCGGTGTCGCCCGAGAGCGCGACCGAACAGCCGAAACAGTCGCCGGCTGCACCGTCGGCGGCGGTGAGCTTGGCCTGCCGGATCCACGTTGTACCGTTTCGGGTAAAGACGTAGGCGCTGCCGGAATTGTCGCCCTTGTCGTCGTCCCCGTACGCGCCGACGAGGGCGGTGTCGCCGTGGAGCGCGACCGAAGTGCCGAACCAGTCGCTGGCCGTGCCGTCGTTTGCAATGAGCTTGGCCTGTTGCGTCCACGTTGTGCCATCGCGGGCGAAGACGTAGGCGCTGCCGGAATCGGACCCCTTGTCGTCGTCCTTGTACGCGCCGACGAGGGCGGTGTCGCCGGAGAGCGCCACCGAATAGCCGAAATAGTCGTAGGTTGCGCCGTCGTCTGCGGTGAGCTTGGCCTGCTGGATCCAGTTCGTGCCATCACGGGTAAAAACGTAGGCGCTGCCGGAATCGGTGCCCTTGTCGTCGTCCTTGTACGCGCCGATGAGGACGGTGTCGCCGGAGAGCGCGACCGAAGTGCCGAAATTGTCGCCGGCCGCACTTTCACCCGCTGTGAGCTTGGCCTGTTGGTTCCATGTTGTGCCGTCGCGGGTGAAGACGAAGGCACTGCCGGAATTAACGCCGTTGTCGTCGTCCGCGTACGCGCCGACGAGGGCGGTGTCGCCGGAGAGCGCGACCGACCAGCCGAAACAGTCGCCGGCTGCACCGTCGGCGGCGGTGAGCTTGGCCTGCTGCGTCCAGGTGCTGCCGGAGCGGGTGAAGACGTAGGCGCTGCCGGAAATAGAGCCCTTGTCGTCGTCCGCATACGCGCCGACGAGGGCGGTGTCGCCCGCGAGTGCCACCGAATAGCCGAAATAGTCCATTTCCGCGCCGTCGTTGGCTGTGAGCTTGGCCTGCTGGATCCAGTTCGTGTCTGAACGGGTGAAGACGTAGGCACTGCCGGAATCGTTGCCGTCGTCGTCATCACGGTACGCGCCGACGAGGGCGGTGTCGCCGTGGAGCGCGACCGAAGTGCCGAACCAGTCGCCGACCTCACCGTCGTCTGCAATGAGTTTGGCCTGCTGGGACCAGGTGGTGCCGTCGCGGGTGAAGACGTAGGCGCTGCCGGAATTGGAGCCCTTGTCGTCGTCCTGATACGCGCCGACGAGGGCGGTGTCGCCGGAGAGCGCGACCGAGTAGCCGAAACAGTCGCCGGCTGCACCGTCGGCGGCGGTGAGCTTGGCCTGCTGCGTCCAGACGCTGCCGGAGCGGGTGAAGACGTAGGCGCTGCCGGAATTGGAGACCTTGTCGTCGTCCCCGTACGCGCCGACGAGGGCGGTGTCGCCGGAGATTGCGACCGAATAACCGAACCAGTCGCTGTCCGAGCCGTCGTTGGCTGTGAGCTTGGCCTGCCGGGTCCACGTTGTGCCGGAGCGGGTGAAGACGTAGGCGCTGCCGGAATTGTCGCCCTTGTCGTCGTCCTGGTACGCGCCGACGAGGGCGGTGTCGCCCGCGAGTGCCACCGAATAGCCGAAATAGTCCAAAGCCGTGCCGTCGTCGGCTGTGAGCTTGGCCTGCCGGGACCAGGTGGTGCCGTCGCGGGTGAAGACGTAGGCGCTGCCGGAATTGGCGCCCTTGTCGTCGTCCTGATACGCGCCGACGAGGGCGGTGTCGCCGGAGATCGCGACCGAGTAGCCAAAACAATCTTCAGCCGCGCCGTCGCCGGTCACCTCCGGCCCCAGCTTGGCCTGCTGCGCGGTGATAAACGGATCGATCGTGACGGGATAGCGCGCCCCGGCGTCGGCCACGACGAGGACGACGGCGCCGTCCCCGACCTCCATGCGCGACGCGAGTACCCGGCCGTCGGCGTCCCACGCCTTGAGCTTGGCATATCGCAGGAGAACGTTCCCCTGCCCGTCAGCCAGTTCGGCCGCGTCGCCATCGCTCGAGAGCCTGGGCTGAAGGCCGCCGACCGCCACCCGCAGCCGCACGTCGGGGCCCGCCCCTGCGGGGCGCGTCTTCAGGATGAAACCGTGCTCGACGCCTCCGGCCTGATTGTCGTACCATTCGATGAGGCTGCCGCGGTCGTATTCCATGCGCGTGCCGCGGCAGACGACAGCGGCGGGCTGCCCTGCGGTGCCGTCCAGCGCGAAAAAGGCCTGCCACGCCGCGTTCGTGCCGGACGGGGCGACGCTCACAGCGTTTGGCATGAAGCGGACCGCGAGCCTCTGCCCCGGGTTGTGCGCGCGCAGCAGCGCGCCGTCCGCAGCGTCGCCGACGGCGCCGATTTCGCGGCGGGCTTCGGAGAGCGCGGCCCAGAGGGACTGGCTGTCCGCCGCCGATAGGTTCGCGGTCCGGAACGCGCCGGGGGCGGACGTTTCCGGTTCACTTGTCCCTGAAGCGGGACACGTCAGCGCCAGCGCCTCGCTTGGCAGGGGTTTGTCCAGAGACACGACGGGCGACTCGACCCGCGCACACAGATGACCCGTGGCCACCATCAACCCGACTGCGCCAGCGATGATCCTCATACGCCCCGCCTTTCCCTTTGCAGATGGCGACTTCCATCCATGCCATTCCATTGGAACGGCTTTCGAGTTATAAAGGTGCTTGCAGAACCTCTGCAAACGCCATGTGCCACGTTTCTAATTTTATGATGCCTGACGCAGTCCACGAAGTCAAGCACCAAGCCCCTGCCGCTGCAGTTTTTCCTTGCTCCCGACTTTCCACCCCTCCCTTTTTGCTTTCACATGTGTTTCAGGGTACGAACTGAGAATTGCGCGTCCTTCCCGTTCCAATCCCCCACCTCTCCTCTCCTGTCTTCTACTGCGGGCTTTGGCCGCATCTGACAAGCCGACGCTTGCCTCTCCCGTTCCGAATTTGTTATCACTCTGGTGTATAAAGAGAGGAGAATGAGATGAATTTTTCACGAGGGGTTTTCATGGACGCGGGTGTCGCGTTTCTCGCGGCGAGCGGCGCGAAAGGGGCGGAAACATCCAAGCCGAAGATTCCGGAGACCAAACTGTAAACGCACGGAAGAGAAGGTTCCGTTATGATGGATGCGGCAATGACTTTCGAAGAACTCGAGACACGATTCTTTTCCCTGCTTGAAATCCGCCCTCTCCCGGTTACGGATCTGTTGCCCCTGCTTCAGGCGATCACGACCACCACAGACGCGGGTAAAGCTGAAGAATGGACCATGCTGCTCATCGAGGAACTGGTCGACGCAACGGATTTCCGCGGTCTCTTCCTGACTGTCATGGATCAGGTGGAGCCGCTTTCCTGCGCCCTCGCACCCGATGCGATCCTGCGCCTGTTCAAGCAGACCTGCCCGGACCGCCTCACCGATGTGATGCTGGATGTAGCCCAGTTCGGAGAGAAGCCGCTTTACGAAGCGTTGAAACGCCTCGGCACCCTGCTCGCGTTGGAACCGGGCACACAGGTCATCGATCCAGCGTGGGGGTTCGGGGTCATTCAGGAGGCGGACAGCTTCTATAAACGTTTCATCGTGGACTTTACCCGGAAACCGCGCCATGAAATCCCCTTTGCCACAGCCTGCGATAGCCTCGTGCCCGCCCCGCAAGATCATCTGCTCACCGTGCGCCATAACGATCCCGGAGGTTTCGCGCAGATCGTAAGAGAGCAGCCCGGCGAACTACTCCGGCTGACCTTGCGGAGTTACGGCGACCTGACCGCGGTCAGGATCGAAGACCTGCTCGTCCAGGAAAAGATTCTCGCCCCGGACGAGTGGAAAGGGTTTTGGGACGCGGCGCGCAAGGCGCTGAAACAGGATCCGCTGGTCGTCTTCCCCGCTAAAAAAAGCGAACCGCTCCGTCTGCTGACCGAAGCCGAGTCGTACGGCGATGCCTGGTTCGCCACCTTCAGCGCGACCAAAAACCCGGAGCGCCTCCTTACGCAGGCGATCGAGCTTGAGACTGCCGGCCGGATCGAAAATCTAGATGCGGCCCAGCGCGCCATTCTGGAAGAGCGGCTCCATTTCGCCCTCGGCGCCGCGCATCAGTCCGATGCGGCACTGTACGCCCGCCTGGCCGTCATGCTCTCGCGCTTCGGATTTCTGACCCCGCCGACCGATCAGTTGCGCGCGCACCTCTGGGAAGAGCACCGTTTCCTCCGCGCATCCGAAGCCCTGACCGTCAAAGACACCGCAGACCTCGCGACCTTCCTGCTCGCGGAAGGCTCCGCCGCCGCGCAACGATTGCTGGACGCCCTGCCGCAGATGCCGTTCTCCCTGCTCAACGAGGTGTTGAACCGGCTGAACACTTCGGCCGAGGCGGAGGAGGCGTGCCGCAGACTGCTGACTCAGCCCAAGGCGCCGCCCACGCTCGTTTATTGGGCCTTCCGCAACCGCGACACGCCCGGCTGGCGGCTGCCGCCGCTGCACGAACTGCTGGATCATGCGATCCAGATTGTCGAAAGCCGCCTCTCCGGCGAGGCACTGCGCATGCAGAACCAACTCAAACGCCTTTTCGGCCAAACCTCATGGCTGGAATCGGTGTTCGCGGAACTGGACATGCCCCAACGCCAACGGATCTTTGAGCGCATTCAGGCCTCGCCCGCCTGGGATCCCGCAACACACCGTTCCCTGTTGGGACGCATGCTGCAACTTGATCCGTCCCTGACCGAACGCAAAAAAGCCGCCCCGGCCCCAACGCGGGAGAGTGTGCGCTGGACCTCCTGGCGCTCTCTGGCTGAACGGCAGTTCCAGTACAAAAAACTGATCGAGGTCGACCTCCTGAAGAACAGCCGGGACATCGCCATCGCCCGGAGTTACGGCGACTTGCGTGAGAATTTCGAGTATCAGGCCGCCAAGGACTTTCAGCGGCAACTGTTACAGCGTCAGGCTGAAATACAGCAGGAACTCCAACTCGTCAAAGGGACCGACTTCGCCGACGCGCCGCACGAAACGGCAGGTCCCGGAACACGCGTGGCGCTATGTCTGGCCGACAATACGCATATCGTGTACACGATCCTCGGAGAGTGGGACCGTGATGAGGCATTGAACATCATTTCCAGCCGATCGCGTCTCGCCCTCTGCCTCACGGGGCGAACCGCAGGCGACTCGGTGCGTATACCCGGACCGTCCGGCGAGGAAACTGCCCGGATCGAGGCGGTTCTGCCCTTGGACGAACCCATCCGCGAATGGATCCGCACACCTCCCCCCGCGATGTCTTGAAACGCGATTCGACCCGGGGAGCCTTTGGGATCAAGAGAATCCGCCCGGTCGGATTCGGGGCTTGTGATCCCGCGTCTTGCCCTGTATAATGCGCCATTCTTCACTGCAAAACGGATTATCGAGAGAGCGAGGTGTCCGATGGCAACTACCCGTAAAACCAAGACCGGCTCCACCAAGAAGAGCCCCCCCAAGCCCGTGCAGAAAGCCACGGCCAAACGTGCCGCCCCGGCCAAACGCGCCGCCCCGGCCAAACGCGCCACTGCGGCCAAACGCGCCGCCCCGGCCAAACGCGCCGCCCCGGCCAAACGCGCCACTGCGGCCATAGCGAAAAAGCCCGCGGCACGGAAACCGGCTGCGCAGGCGAAACCTGCGCGGACCGCGAAGACCCCCCCCATAACCCAATCCCGAACCGTTGTCCGCAAGTCCGCTGTAAAACGGGGCACCTCAACCGAAGCGCCCGTGAAAAAAGGACCGCCGTCTTATAAGCTCGTAGCCAAGAAGCCCGTGCGCGGTAGCCCCCACTTCAGCAAACGCGACCTGAACGCATTCAAACGCGACCTGCTCTCCATGCGCGAACGCATCACCGGACAGTCGGGTGCCATGCGCCACGCCGCGCTACAGCGCACCGACGAGACCAACCCGGAAGAGGACGGGACCAACGCCTTCATGCGCCTGCAAACCCTGGAACAGGTCAGCAGCCAACTGCAAACCATCACGAATATCGATGAGGCGTTGCGGTCGATCGAGAAGGGGAATTACGGCGTGTGCGATACCTGCGGCGAGTTGATCAGTAAACTCCGTCTGGCCGTGTTGCCGTTCGCCAAGAACTGCATCCGCTGCCAATCTGAAATGGAAAAACAGTTCCGTTTCCGCGGACGCAGATAAGGTTTTGAGATGCGCGTTCTCCTCCTCGCGGCCCTGCTGGTGGCGGCCGACCAGATTTCAAAATATTGGGCGGTCGTCCGGCTTCAGGCGGTGAGATCGGTGTCGGTGATCCCCGGCCTGTTCAGCTTCAGCTACGTGGAGAATCAGGGCGCGGCGTGGGGAATGCTCGCCGGACGCCAAGCCTTCCTGATCGGTTTTTCGATCGCCACCCTGATCTTCATGATCTGGCGTCGCCGCGCGCTCTTCGGCGCATTACGCGGCCGGACGGTGATCATGTCCCTGCTCTTCGGCGGTGTGGTCGGTAACCTCATTGACCGGTTGCGTCTGGGGCATGTCATCGATTTTCTCGATTTCCATTGGGGCGACGCGCATTTCCCCGCCTTCAATGTGGCGGATTCGGCAATCTGCTGCGGCGTCTTCCTCTACCTCATCATGCAGTGGCGCCATGACCGACATATGGCGCGGGACCAGATGACGGAACCGGAAACAGGGGACTGACAACCCGATGACCCTCGCTTGGACACTGGCCGGCGCGACGGCCACAGGCAAGAGCGCCGCCGCACAACTCTTGGCGGAACGATTGGAAATCGCGATCCTCTCCGCCGACGCCATGCTGGTTTATCGCGGCATGGATATCGGCACCGCCAAACCCTCCGCGGCAGAACGTGCGCGGGTGACCTATTTCGGCGTGGACCTTGTGACGCCGGATCAACCCTTCAGTACCGGCGCCTGGTTGCGAGAGGCGGCCCGCGCCGTCGCGCATACGAATGCCGCTGACTCCGACGGGAAGGCTGTCCCCTCCCTGCTGGTGGTGGGAGGCACAGGCCTCTACTTCAAAGCCCTCACCCGCGGATTGGACAGCGCGATGGCCGACCCCGCGCGCCGCGCTCATTGGCAGGCGCGCTTGGAAACGGAAGGAGTCGGAGCCCTGCGCGAGGCTCTCGCCGCTCTGGACCCCCAGGCGCTGGCCTCCCTCTCCGACCCCTCCAATCCGCGCCGCCTGATCCGCGCGATCGAACAACTCGAGAGCCTCCGCAGCCTGCCGCAAAACTGGAAACAGCCCGCACCCGACGCGCCGTTGACGGTTCTGCGCATGCCGCGCGAGCAGCTCCACCGGCGTATCCGAACGCGGGTTGAGGCCATGTTCGCGCAGGGTCTCGTGGAGGAAGTCCGCTCGCTCCGCCGCCATTACCCAGTCTGGTCCGCCAGCGCGGCGCAGGCGATCGGATACGCCGAAAGTTGCGCCCTTCTGGACGGCACGCTCTCACAGGCCGAGGCCTTTGAACGGATCGTGATCCGTACGCGGCAGCTCGCTAAACGACAGGAAACCTGGTTCCGCCACCAGACACAAGCGGTTTGGATCGATACCGACGAGCGCGACCCGCCCGAGCGGATCGCGGAACGGATTCTCAAAGCATGGAGGCAACATGGAGCAACCCCCCTGCCCTTCTGACCAACGTACCGTCTATCCCGATGCGGCGCCGCCGATGCGCGACCTGCCGGTAGAGATGCGCCCACGCGAGGAACTCCAGCGGCGTGGCGCGGAAAACCTGCCGGACGAACTGCTTTTGGCGATTCTGTTACGCTCCGGTCTTCCCGGCAAGAACGTGACCGAACTCGCCCGCGAGATTCTGCTCCGGTACGGTGGCCTCGCCGCGCTTTCGAAAACCACCTTCGAAGAGCTGTTGCACAACCGGATCAAGGGCCTCGGGAAGGTCAAGGCTCTTGAACTCTCGGCCGCGCTCGAACTCGGACGCCGTGCCGCCCAACAGGGTCCGCGCCATGACACGCCCGTGATCCGTGACCCGGAGGCGGCCTACCGGGTACTGCTCCCGCTCACGCGCACCCTGCAGCAGGAGATCTTTTGGACTCTGTTATTGGACACCAAGAGTCGGTTGATCGGCCAGCCGATCGAAACGTCCCGCGGCCTGTTGGACTCCAGTCCGGTCCACCCGCGTGAGGTCTTCAACAAAGCCGTACGCTACAGCGCGGCCTCCATGATTCTGGCCCACAACCATCCGTCGGGCGATCCGATCCCCTCCAAAGAGGACATTGAAGTCACGCGGCGGCTGGTTGAAGCGGCGCGCATTTTAGGCATCCGGGTGGTCGATCACCTGATTGTGGGCAAACCCTCCGCCGTCTCGCCCGGATACGTCAGCCTGCGCGAAAGAAATTTGGTGGCGTTCGAATAGGCGCGGGGTCTCGCCACCTGTTTATGCGGCCTTTCGCCTTTCCGGATGCGTCAGCCCGCCATATCCATCAACTGCCGGATCTCCTGTTCCCAGATCGTCTCGTCCGGCGTCTCCAGCACGAGGGGCATGTTCTCAAAGCGCGCATCCGTCAAGATGCAGGAGAAGACATCGAGACCGAGCAGCCCCGCGCCGAGCGACGCATGCCGGTCCACACGCGAACCGAGCGCGACCTTGGAATCGTTCAGGTGCAGGCCCCGCAGATACGCCATGCCCACCGTCTGATCGAAATGCTCCATGGTCTTGAGGAACCCGTCGCGCGTGCGGATATCGAATCCGGCCGCGAACGCATGCATGGTGTCAAGGCAGACGCCCACGCGGGATTTGTCGTCAACCCCCTCGATTATCGTGCGGATCTCCTCGAACACCGCCCCGAGATTCCCGCCGCTCCCCGCCGTATTCTCGATCACGAGGGTCACGCCCTCCGTCTGATTCAGCGCCCGGTTGATTGACTGTGCCACGCGTTCGCAGGCCGCCTGAGGCGTGATCAGACGCAGATGGCTGCCCGGGTGAAGGTTGAGTTTATCAAGTCCGAGCGCCATGCAACGGCGCAACTCATCCAATAGCGCAGTCATGGATTTCGCATGGGCCGTCTCATCCGGATTCGCAAGGTTGATGAGATATCCGGCGTGCGGCATCACCTGCGCCGCCGTGTAGCCGTCTGCGGCCATCTGCCGCCGAAACGCCTCGATATCCGCTGCGGCATACGGCGCGGCCGTCCACTGCCGCTGGTTTTTGACGAACATGCCGAAACCGGTCGCGCCCAGCGCTTTCGCGTTTTTCGGCGCATTCGCCACCCCGCCCCCGATCGACACATGCGGCCCGATGAAATACATCATCCCTCCCTTCGGCTCGACAATCATCTTACGGCTTTTTTATCGCACAGGCTACCGGCTATTGCAACACTTTCAACGTTTTAGTTCAGAGGATGTTACGCTTTCCCGATCCACCGAAAACGTTTGCCTGTGGGGGTTTTCGTTGAATCGAAAAAGCTTACTTGTTGACGTTCAGCGGGTTAAAGGTGTTGCAACAGCTAATGGCTAACGCGTACCCCCCCCTTGCCCACATCTCATGAGAAGTGGGCATGGGGGCATCTGTTCTCCACAACGTCAAGAAGATCTCGTTTCAGGCCGGACAGCCTTCGCCGGGCCATCACCTTCCACACACCGCCCTTCGTCGGGACGACAAGTCCCGTACGGCGCAATGTTTCCAAATGGCGACCGACCGCCTGTCGGCTGATGCGGGTCCCGGCTGCGATCTCTTCGTGTGTCGCGCCACCTTTCCTGACAAGAAAACCGAGCAGGGTCAAGCGCCGGGAATGGGTGAACGCCCGCAATGTCTCCATCACTTGTCCCGTATCGCCGCATCTTCTCCATTCGAGGCGGAGGGCTTGCAAAACTGCGGCCGCATGTTCGACCAGCGGGTCTGCCTCGGCATCATACCGGATCCATCTCCCGTCGCGTCGGGCCGCAAGTAATCCCCGGGCCTGAAGCGCACGCAGATTAATGCTGGCCTGATTCTCGGGAATCTCCGCCATCCGGGCAATTTCCCCGACAGACAAACCCGGATTCGCCAACACGACCGATAAACATGCCAAACGCCGTTCATTCATCAGCGCACGGCAGGTACGCCACAACGTCGGATGATAAACTGCCTGTCCACTTCTCATGAGATGTGGACAACATACCACCCGCTCTTCAGGACGTCAAACCCGATGTCCGCCCGCCGTGTAATCGGTTCGTGACAGGGGTGCGATCGAAGGTCTCATGCGTTTCAGGGTTCCATTGCGGCGCCATCGGTATCGCCATCGGGATCGGAATCGCCGCCGTCATTACACTTGTCGCTGCAAGCCACTGCGTGGGCGCAACAGTCGATTTCGAACCCGATAGCGACACCGAACCCGATAGCGATACCGATTTGGATGAAACCTTGAAACCTGAAACCCAGAAACCTTGAAACCCTGAAACCAGAAACCCTGAAACCCAAGAAAGTGTCCCGTGGTGAAACAGCCGAACCCGATAGCGATCCCGATCCCGATTTAGATGAAACCTTGAAACCATGAAACCCAAGAAAGCAGGGACATCTTGGTGTTCAAAGCGCAATGCTGTTTGTGGCCGGATTCGTATCATGAGATGTGGACAACACACCACCCGTTCCCTAGGGCGTCAAACCCGATGTCCGTCCGCCGTCCCCATCGCGACCGGGATCACTGTCTTCACACGGATAAGCAACACTCACTTCAACGGCCGCCCTTCACGGTTTGCCCGGCCCGTTCGTTTCTTCCGTTCCGCAGGGCGCCGGTCTGCCCACTTATCATGAGATGTGGACAGACCCCACCTCTTTTTCCCTTACTCCGGTTACCCTATAACCGGCAGTTGAACGGGCAGAATTCGAACAAAGCCTCGCAAACATCGGCTTTCGTCGTGATCCGCGAAGTGTTTGGACTAGGTAACTCGTGGAGACTCTCGCCCCCCAAAAACCTGCGTCCATCTACGTAATCTGCGGATGAAACTTGAAGCCCGAAATCTGAACGTCACAGGTCACGTTCAGCGTTCCGGGCACTCTTGTTCTCTGCCGCTCCAAGGCAAACCCAACCGGTCAGCCCCGGACACGATACCGCTCACACGCTCTGCACGCCCATGGCATACCGATCCCGACCCGAATCATCTTGCATAATGGCCACTTCCGTAAAACCATACTCGTCGAGCAACGCACGTAACGCAGGGCCCTGCTCATCCCCGATTTCAAAAAAAACCGCGCCCCCGGGTTTCAGCACCATCACTGCATCAAGCAGCAGCGCGCGGAAAAATGTCAGCCCATCCGGCCCGCCATCAAGCGCCAGACGAGGCTCATGATCGCGGATGTGCGGTTCGAGACCGTCCACGATGTGCGAAGGAATGTAGGGGGGATTCGAGACCAGCACATCCACGCTTGCGGGATCGAATTCGCCGCAACCGTCACTCTGCGCGAACAACACCCGTCCGGCCAACCCGGTCAACTCTGCATTCTCCTGCGCCAAGGCCAGCGCATCCGCGCAGATGTCCAGCCCCACAAAAACCCCACGCCCCAGCTCCTGCGCCAAACTCAGAATGATGCACCCCGTGCCGGTGCCGACATCCACCACCAACGGCTTCACCGTGTCCCGCACCTGCGGGGAACGTAAAACCAGACCGACCAGTTGCTCCGTTTCGGGCCGCGGGATCAGTGCCCGCCGATCCACTTTGAGCGTCAGGTTACGGAAGGCCCATTGGCCCAGCACATACTGTACCGGTTCCCCTCCAGCCACACGTTGCAGACCGCGCCGTAACGCATCCACTAGACGCGTTTCCGGAATCGTGTCGAGATGGCGGTACAAATCCAGACGGGCACACCGGAAAAGCCGTGCCGCCAACAGTTCGCAGGCCACGCGGGAATCAGGAACGTTCCGCTTAGCGAGATAGGCGTCACCCAACGCAATTAACTCACGGAGTTTTTTTTGTTCTTCGGCCATTCGTTCCGCATCCGCATGGTCGGGGCAGGAATCAATCCTCCAGGCCTTGCCCGTCTTGAAAAGGAAGGTCCGTATCACCGACCGGCAATCAGAACGGCGTCGGGTCATCGAACGGCGTCAGCGGCTCCGCGTCCTCATAGGACACGGAAGACCCGTCCATCTCCAATTTGTCGATGCGGAAGGCCTCCAGATCCGTATAGTATCTCTCCTTGTACTCCCGACTCCGAATCCGGAACCCCACCTTGACACGCTCTCCCACCGCCACATGTTCCAACAGGGCCGTCCGATCTTTCACACAGGCGAATTTGACATCCTGCGGATAGTCATCTTCCATGGTGAGAATGAATTCGCGTTTCGTGAAACCACTCGCAAAGGTCATCGGCTCCAAAATCGTCTTGATGCTCCCCGTCATCTCATAGGTCGTTCCAGCCATATCCCAAAGTCCTCGCTTGTCTATACCTTCAATCAGAAACCTTGTTGATTCCTGACTTTTCTTAACATTGAACGTTCCCGTTGCCCTCTCGTTTTCGCCCACCCCGGATGGTTGGCCTGCCGTTTTCTTACGGTGCGGCCATTAAACCAAACCGGAGCGTTGCGGGCAACACCGGAAGCGGCTCACGCCATCATTTCGGGGCTCCGGTTTCAGGGAAACAGCGCACGGATCGTATCCAGAGTCCGTTCCACCAGAATCTGCCCGCCTTCGGGGCCGACCGGCGTGGACTGCGGCACAGCGCTGTATCCTCCGCCTTTGACCGCCCGCTCGGAAGGCAGATAGGAGTGAGTCACATCCGCCGGACTGGCCAGTTGGACCAGCATCGTTTGGCCCGCAGGACTGCGCCCGTGCATGCGCATCGCATAATCCGCGAACAGTTCGAACGGATTGGTCGCCAGCGCCAGATCACCCACGCGCAGAACGTGGATTTCAAGTGTGTTGACCGGATCGCTCTTCTGCTGCGCCTCATACCGATCCAACGTCCGCTTGTACCAACGCTTGCGGCTATACACCGCTGGCTCTTTCTCGTCACGCTTGGCGTAGGACTCATATCCCTTTTTTGCCTCTTCGTACTCCTGATCGGTCAGCTTACGGCCGGGCACCTGAAAGCGCTCCACGCGGTGGGCAAACGGCACATCCGTACGCAGATCGGAACGGATCACCTCCCACGTCTCATCAAACGCCGCCGCGATCCGGCGTCCCAGTTCCTGCTTGCGCGACAGTTTGCGCAAACGCTCCATGCGCGCCTCGGCCGCGCCGCGCAACATGGGACGCGGCACTTGGTCACCCGCAGGCCCGCAGAAGCCCAAGACCACCAAACCCTCGCCATACTTCGCCTTCAGGCGCTCGCGAACGTGGTGCCAGTAGTCGGCGCTCACCTCGTG
>Ga0209718_1001806_pt1 | contig 22914 bp, 17 predicted proteins | sample AD_JPNAS1_MetaG_FD_184420 | JGI IMG/M metagenome (GOLD analysis project Ga0209718, IMG submission 184420) | Active sludge microbial communities of municipal wastewater-treating anaerobic digesters from Japan - AD_JPNAS1_MetaG (SPAdes) (version 2) | ecosystem: Engineered > Bioreactor > Anaerobic... | reverse complement strand
CAACCATGACGCCCAAACCAACCTTCACCCCGATTCCTACCCCAACGCCAACGATGACGCCTAAACCGACCCCGACCCCCATTCCAACCACAACGCCATCACCCACTCCTCCGCCCATTATCGGTCCGCTTTGGAATTTTGACCTCCACAACTTCACCAATAGCCCTGTCAACGATATGGAGATGATACTCTTCGATGTCAATCCCAAAGACATTAAGGAATTTTACATAGGCGGATGGGGACCTCCCTTTGATAAACTCATAGGCACATGGCTGGAATGGAAATCAAAATACCCGCTTATGCCGGGAGAATATTCACACTTTGGCATCTCCGTTGATCCCATCGCTCAGCCGGACATCATGGAAGTCACTTGGACGCGCGATGGAAGACCTGTGAATATTAACTATATGCCAATTCATCAATGGGTGGCAGACCGCGATTTGGTAATTCACATCATAATTAATCCGTATTACGGCACCCCCCGCCTCATTCAGCGCTCATGGGCGGTTGCCCCCTTCTCGCTTCCGCTTGATGACATGCACCGCAATAATCCCGCCCTGAATAAACTGCCGTGGGAATGGGAAAAACCATTCATTCTTGAACCGGGAGGAAAAAGCCCGGAGTTGATTATTCCCAACGAAACAAACGACCCCATCTTTGTCCGTTATGATGTCATGGACTCGGTCGTCGGACCCATCGCCGATGAAACGATTCATGGCGCTTTCATTAACCAGATTATCTTCGGAGCGGGAGCGGCGCCGATCCTTGAGACGCTCAACAACTTTGACCTCTTGAACAACACAAAATACCCAGTCAATGACCTCCATATTTTCCTCCGTAAAACCGAACCACAAAATATCCGCAACTTCTACACTGGAGGCTGGGGCAAACCTTATGTTATGCGCAAAGCCATTAAACTAATATGGAAAGGCAAAGAAATCCTGCCCTGCAATTACGTCCATTTTGGACTTCGCATAGCCGCAGGAGTTATCCAGCCGACCGTGCGCATGATTATTTGGACATACAACGGGCAACCCGTCGGAAGCATCCCCTTCCCATGGATGAAATGGGATGCCTCGCGCCCCGGTGTTGTCAAGAGTGTCATCACAGCTCCCGCCAATCCAGAAATCGTTACTGTGGATAGACGCATCGCACAAGGGCCCTTCGTCCCGCTCAAACTGCTCGATAAGGATAGCGAACCGATTCAGGCGATGACATGGGCGCACCTCCGCGGCGACCCCGTCCGTGTGGGACGCCCCGGACCCATCCTCATGGATCCCTTCTTTGACATTTTCTTCGACCTTGCGCCCAATCCGAGAGGCGTTACCGGCGGTCCCTATTTCGCATCCCTGATTCTCGATTACACCGTGCGCCGTTCGCCGGATAAGGAAACCACCCCTTCGCTCAGAATGATTTCCGAGTTCGATTACAAATCAGGCAGCACGCTATTCAACTTTGATGTCTGGAATGAAAGCGACAGCCCGATTAATGATTTGGAACTATTTCTCGATGGCGCAACAACTGAAAGCATTCTTTATGCAGCTGGCGACTGGGGTAAAATTGAAGACCTGAAAGATGGCGTGGTTGTTTCCTATGACCGCTCCGCCAGATGGGAGCCCGCCAAGCCCGCCGATTTCAATCTCGCATTAAAAGGGCGCACCCAGCCGATGCTTGTTCAGTCGGTACTGACCCTCGATGGTAAAGAAGTTGCTCCCATCTCAATCCCATGGAATATCATGTCGGCATCCTTGTCTCGCCAGTTCTCAAGCATTCTGCGCTTGCCTGACTCATGCAGCGAGCCGGTGGTTGTTAAAAGAGAATATGCATTCGCTAAAACTCCGTTCCTCATCGAGGAGCTCAATTCCCTCAACCCGTCAATCGAAATGCTTTCTTGGGAAAAGGTCGAAGGGGATCCCATTAAAGTTCTCCCTCATATTCCAAGCGATCCGCTTGAATTGAATATCCCCAAGAGCGCCAAAGCCGTTCTCTTGCGATACAGCGTATGGAATTTTGACGGTAAACACATCGCAAATATTTTGACACAGGCAGTTTTGGCGGATGATATTATCGGCGCCGATATACTCGTCAGCGAACAGCATACCAACATCCAAATTGGCGCCGTTCCGACTACTGCTAACGGCTTGATACTGGCTTTTAAGGAAATCTCCCGCTCCGATGTGCTTGCCGCGCCCCAGCCTTTTTGGTTCACCGACGGTCTGATCCGCCCCGCGTCATACATCGTCTGGGCAAACCCAAGAGGCGTCCTGCCGCCCGGCGAATCCGCTCACTTCGGACTCATCCTTGCGCCTCAACACGACGGCAATACCGTATTTGCAAGGTCTCTTAAAACAACCTTTGCCGGCGTTCCCATCAACGAGCAACCCATCCCCTGGCCCCGATTCAATATGTGGGACGAACTGGAACAGGCGATTATCCACAACGCGCCCATTTGCTTGGATGAAATCTGGGTTTCTGCCCGCTTTGGAAGAGCCGATGTATTTCTGCCCATTGAAAACCTCAAACCCAACGACCCGTTATTTGAAGTGATAAACTTTATAACCCTCGAGGGCGAGCCGGAAGTTGAAGCGGATATCCCCGTTTCGGGCAACAATAGTTCGGCGTTTATTCAGTATGATGTCAATCGCATCGGAGGCGACAAGCCCGTTGTTATCTTCACTAACGAATATGCCACAACGCCGACAATCAACATCCCGCCGCAGTTATCCTTCATACTCCCCGCCAACGAAGAAGAGATAACATCCGGCACTTACACCATCAAATGGATAGACAGCGACCCCGATGACGATGCCGAGATTAGCCTCTACTTTGACGAAGACAATACAGGCTTCGACGGCACGCCGATTGTGACAGGGTTGAGCGAGGATGACGAAGAAAACCAATATGTGTGGGATACAGCGCGTCTGGCAGAAGGAATTTATTACATCTACGGAATCATCAATGACGGCGTGAACCCGCCCGTGATGGTTTACGCCAAAGGCTCCATTAAAATCACCCGTGTTTCTGACGAAGACATCGCGGACCACATCCTGAACAGACGCGTCTTGGCGCCCGAGCGCCTCAAACTTGCAGACCTCAACAACGACGGGAAGATAGATGTTGCCGACCTTATCTGCACTTTCGTGAAGAGAAAATAGGGTAATAGACATACAACCTCTGGGCGCAGATTCAAAAATCTGCGCCCTTTTTTTTATTGATGAAATTGTTGAAATAAGTGTTGACTTCATAGGCGGAAATGCTGAAAGGATTTTCGTTTTATTATACAAAGTCCGCCTAATAAATTAAAAATCGGAGGCGTATTTTGGAAATTTTAAAAAAATACATCCGTGATATCCCTGATTTCCCCAAAAAAGGGGTCATCTTCAAAGACATCACAACATTGCTCAAAGATAAAAAAATGTTCACAAAAGTCATCAGCGCCCTCGCCAAAAAATACAAACCGATGGGTATCGAAAAAGTCGTAGCAGTTGAAGCGCGCGGTTTCATCTTCGGCGCAGCGCTTTCCCATGCGCTCAAAGCAGGATTCGTCCCCGTGCGTAAAGAAAAAAAACTCCCCCACAAAACAATCAAAGAAACATACAAACTGGAATACGGCACAGACGTTGTTGAAATTCACGCCGACGCTTTGGAAAAAGGCGAAAAGGTTATCGTGATTGACGACCTTCTTGCCACTGGCGGCACCCTTTGCGCCGCATGCCAACTGGTGAAAAAACTCAAAGCAGACATCGTTGAGGTCGTAACCATCATTGAACTCTCTTACTTAGGCGGCAGGAAAAAACTTAAAAAATATAACTACAATTCATTGGTTGTTTATTGAGCGATATTTCACAGGATAAAAAAAAAGTCCGTCTGGCGATTAAAAGACAGATTAGCATTCTTTCAGATAGCTATTTGAAAAACGCGGATAATAAAATTCGGGAGAACCTGTTCGCCCTTAAGGAATTCCAGAAATCAAAAACCGTCATGACGTACCTCTCCATCAAAGGAGAGGTCGAAACTCTGGAATTCGCCAGAGAGGTTCTCAAGCGGAAGAAAAGACTTGTTGTCCCAAAAGTGCAGACACATCCCAAAACTCTTCTCGCTTGCGAAATAAATACCCTTGAGGAGGGGCTCAGCCCAAGCCGCTATGGCATCCTTGAACCTGTTAATGCGCTCATCCGGCAGGTTGACCTTTATGAGATTGAGCTCCATGTCATCCCCGGCTTGGCGTTTGATAAAAAAGGTCATCGGCTGGGGCGCGGCGGCGGTTATTACGACCGATTTTTATCCGATATCTCGCCGAATGCAATGACAGTCGGCGTTTGTTACGAATGCCAGTTTTTAGAATCCGTACCCTGCGATTCAAAAGACGTGCCGGTTCGCTGTGTTGTGACAGAAAGGGGAGTAGTTTATCCGGCAGAGGGTGAATAAGGCTTTAATATTATTAATGATATATTTTCAGGAGGGTCATTATGAAGGTTCTCGTCTTGAACAGCGGCAGCTCATCAGTCAAATTCCAGTTCTATGATACAAGTCTGGAAGCCATCAAAGGCGGCAGCGAAAAACAACTCGCAAAAGGAATTGTCGAAAAAATTGGAGAAAAAACATCCATTCGGAAAATTGAATGCAACGGCAAGCCGCCCTACAAAAAAGAAGACCCCATCGCAGATCATACGCAAGCCATCCGAACAATCATTGATATGCTTTCCGATTCCGAATATGGCATCATCAAAGATAAAACGGAGATTGACGCTGTGGGGCATCGCGTCGTTCATGGCGGAGAAACCTTCACCCACTCCTGCCTGATTGATGAGAAAGTCTATGATAAAATCAAGGAGTGTATCCCGCTGGCGCCTCTCCACAACCCCCACAATATAAAAGGGTACGAAATCTCAAGAGATCTCCTCGGCAAAACCCCGCACGTGGCAGTCTTTGACACAGCGTTCCACCAAACCATGGCTCCCTCTGCATTCATCTACGCCCTGCCCTATGATTATTATGAAAAAAAGCGCATCCGCCGTTATGGATTTCACGGCACCTCCCACCGTTTTGTCGCCCGACGAGTGGGAAGACTCTTCAACCTTGCCAAAGATGCCTTTAATGTCATAACCGCCCATCTGGGCAATGGAGCCAGCATCGCCGCCGTTGCAAAAGGCAAAGTCGTGGACACCTCCATGGGCTTCACCCCGTTGGAGGGTCTGGTCATGGGAACCCGCTGCGGCGATATTGACCCGGCAATTTTAATGTATCTTCAAGAAAATGACGGCGTCAACGTGGCGGGACTCAATAAAGTATTAAATAAACAAAGCGGTCTCATCGGCATCTCCGGCATCTCCAACGACATGCGCGAACTTGAAAAAGCCGCCGCTGAAAACAACGCCCGCGCCAAACTTGCAATTGACATCTTTTGCTACCGCATCAGAAAATACATCGGCGCATATGCAGTGGCAATGGGCGGAGTTGACTTTATCGTTTTCACGGCAGGTATTGGCGAAAACTCCCACATTATCCGCGGCGAAGCATCCAAAGGGCTCGAGGCTATCGGCGCAAAAGTTGATGAGGCAAAAAATAAATCTCTGAACGGCAAAGAAGGCGTTTTCTCCACAGAAGATTCAAAAGTCAAACTCTGCGTCATTCCGACCAACGAGGAAATCCTAATCGCGCACGACACCGTAGAAGCTGTTTCGGGATTGCTATAAAATATATTTTTGTCCAAATTAAAGAGGCTTGGGCGCGCAGCTCAAGCCTTTTTTTCATTTTGCTTCAGTATTTCATAGTTTGCTCTTGATGCGGATGCGCTGTTGAGAATATAAAAGATTTCATAATGTTTCTATAAATGTTTTTTTTTCGGAGAAATGATATGTTAAGCACATATACGGCAAAATTCACTCGAATCGAATCGGGATGTATGGGACAGCTCGTGGAATGGCCTGAGGTGATCACCGAGGGCGGCGATCTCGATGAATGCCGCGAGATGCTTCACGACACCCTTAATGAAATGATTCTGGCATATAACCAGCAATGCAAGGAAATCTCTGTTGGGAACGCCTTATTCCAACAAATCGCTGTGGAAGTCTAAGGATGTCCGTCAACTGTCGCGAACTTGTCAAATACCTCGAAGATAATGGTTTCCATCTCGCTCTAATGGGACAAGTCATTTATTGAATATACTACAATAAATTTTTAATAGGAGTCAAACATAGTGAACTACTGGCAAATTGCAACCGGATCAGATGGACGGGATTATTCAAAAGAATTCCTCAGATTTGGTATGGCGTTTGTTGGCAATGGCGGTAAAGAGGGCGCCAGAATGAAGAATGAAGTTCAGCTCGGAGATATTATTTTGGTAAGACATGGTTTGAGTAAAGTTGTTGCAGTTGGTAAAGTAGTTAAGCGAGAAGAAAAATTCAAGGGAAATGATGATAAAGATTGGCTAAAAGATTTTGATGGATGGGACCTGAGCGCATATTGCTATGTAGACTGGCATATCCCCCAAAATCCAGATGATAAGGTCGATGGATTATCTCCTGGAACGATAAAAAAAGTTGATCAAAAGAATCTCAGAGATTTTATGGAGGATATAATTCAAAAATATCCTTCCGTTGCAAAGTTTGAGCCTGAGCCGGCTCAGACTAAAGAAGTGAATGATGAAGAGATTCTGGACTTCCTTATTTGTGAGGGATTACGTCCCGGTACCGCTGAAGAGTTAACTGTTACTCTTAATCGGATTCGTTTGCTAGCCAATTACTATAGAAAACACCAAGAGTGGGAAGATGTCCGCGAGCATGAAACGCGAACCTTTCTAATTGTACCATTGTTGCTCGCTTTGGGATGGGCAGAACAGCAAATCAAAGTTGAACTATCTATTGATAAACGTAGGAGGGTTGATCTGGCATGTTTCTCTTCGCCCTATTGTAGAAAGAATGAACAATGCGTCCTTCTTATCGAGAGTAAAGGCTTCAGTCAGGGGCTGACCTATGCTCCTGATCAGGCGAGTGAATACGCAAAAAACTTTCCAAACTGCAAAGTCGTGTTAGTCTCGAATGGTTATTGCTACAAAGCATTTGGTCTTAAGAAGGGAGAGCAATTCCCTTCCAATCCATCTGCTTATTTGAATCTACTTTGTCCACGAGACAGGTATCCTATAGATCCAGACCATGTCAAGGGATGCTGTGAAACCCTCAAGATGCTTTTGCCGACATACAAGGGATAATTGTAAAAGTTCAGAGATTGGGGATGTCGGTTATGATTTTGCTTCACCCCAAATATGTTGTTGATGAAAATGGGCAAAAAAGCGAAGTGCTTCTGCCCGTTGCTGAATGGGAACGGCTCATGAATAAAATGGATGAAATCTATGACATTCGCGCTTATGATGTCGCGAAATCAGCTCCCTAGTGAACCATCCCTTTTTAACAGGATCTCCGAGAAATTCATGATGGGCGTCAGTATTGGTCTATAATGTCAAAATAATCCGCTCTGCCCAGATGCTGCTTGCCACGATCAATCATGAAGACCAGAAGCGCATAATTTCTGCCATCCGATTTTTCTTGCCGGTGGTATGGAGTCTTTTCATAATATTTTCTGATTTGATCGTAATGGAAAGATTCCACTTCGCGCGAGGTTTGTCATGACTACACAGGTTGAAGCAATTTATGAACATGGATCTCTCCGTCTGCTTGAAGACGTCGGATTGGACGAAGGTGAACATGTGAAGGTATCCGTCGTCTCTGAAACGGTATCGGGAAATGGGGAATCGCCTAATTCAATATTCGACAAAATAAACGCACTTGCTGTCGTCCAATCCGATGATCATTTTTCCGGAGAACAACATGACGATATTCTTTATGGGAAAAGAGAATCGTCGTGATATTTATTGATACAAGCGCATGGTATGCTCGCCTTTTTCCCTCAGATCCCAATCATGAGCTCGCTTGCAGATGGTCGGAACAAAATAAAGAGCCTTTCATTACAACAGATTATGTGATTGACGAGACACAGACCTTGCTTAAAGGCAGGGGGACAAGTTAGATGCGCGTTTGCGCTGGGGAATGCCCTGTTCAATGGCGGTCTTTCTCAAATACATTATCTTAGCCAGGATGAGGTCATTGAGGCATGGCGACAATTACGTGAGTTTCAGGATAAGGATTGGAGTTTTACAAACATATCGAGTAAAGTCGTTATGGATAAATTATCCATCCGCAAGGCTTTTGCCTTTGATCATCATTTCCGTCAATTCGGTTCAATTGAAGTCTTACCATGAAATAATTCCACAAATCAATTTCACGGCTTCTTCCTAATCACATCTTCAGGCTCAGGTGTTGTGAGCGTGTCGTAGAATTTGACGAAATCGTCACGCTCGGCGGACTTGCGGAAGGCAATCGCGACGCGGGGATGCTCGTTCAACATGCCCGTGATCATGTAGGGGATGATATACCCCCACTCGATTTTCTCGCGCAGCGGCAGATAATGCTTTTGAATCAGTTCAAGCACCGGACGCAGACTGAATTTCGGGGTCTGCAAAAAACTCAGGAATAACTCAATGCAGCAGTTTCCGGGTCTTCGCCCGATGCCATACACGGAACCGTCGAGATAATTCGCCCCGTCAATGATGGCTTGAATAGTGTTTCCGTATGCCAGCTGACGGTTATTGTGTGTGTGAATTCCAATCATCTTCCCCGGCAGCGCCTGCAAATATTTTTTAACCAGAAACGTGACGTCCTCGCAATACATCGCCTCGTAAGAATCAACCACTTTCAATATAATCGAGTCCCGCTTCGCACAAAGCTCGGTAAGTCTCCCGGACAAACTCGTCGGTGAATTGCCATTGATTGATAAGCCCGCCGTCTCTGATTGAACAGTCGAGAACTTTGATTTCTGGTCTGAACATTATTAAATCTCCATATTCCCCGCATGTGATGGTATTGGAAAGCGAAGCCTGTCGGCGCTTCCGCAATCCTTATAAACAGAGAGATATACAGATTATCGACACAACCCAATCAACGAGAATGTTTATGAAAAACCGCGCGAATTGCATTCTATTAAAGATTAAGATTATATTGCCTCATTTTATCGTATAAAGTGGAGCGGCTGATACCGAGCAATTCGGCGGCTTTGAGCTTATTGCCGTTAGCATAATCGAGTGTTTTGACAATATGGCGGCGCTCCATCTCAGAAAGCGTCAGGGGAGACTCCTCCGCTTTGGCGTCATCCGACATTTTAACCGTCCCAATGCGTAATTCCGCGGGCAGATGTTCCGGAAGAATCTCCTCCCCCCGCGCGAAAACGAGCGCCCGTTCGACCACGTTGTGAAGCTCCCGCACGTTGCCGTGCCATGGATATTTGAGAAATAGTCCAAGGACCTCTTTGGAAAATCGCGAAGCGCGCGAGGCGGTTTTGGCGCGCAACGATTTCAAAAAATATTCTGCAAGAATGGGGATGTCTTCTGGACGCTCCCGCAACGGCGGGATGTCAATTTCCACAACCTTCAACCGGTAATATAGATCCTCTCGAAACGTCCCGTTCTGAATCTCCCGCGATAAATCCTTGTTGGTTGCTGCGATGATACGCACATCCACTTTGAGCGTGGTCGTGCCGCCTATGCGCTGAATCTCGCCCTCCTGCAACGCGCGCAGAATCTTCGCCTGAGCAGCCGGCGAAATATCGCCAATCTCATCAAGAAAAAGCGTCCCGCCGTCCGCCAGTTCAAATTTTCCCGGCTTTCGGGACACCGCACCTGTGAAAGCTCCCCGCTCATATCCAAAAAGCTCGCTCTCAATCAAAGTCTCGGGCAGCGATGCGCAGTTCAGGCAGATAAGGGGATTGTCCCTCCGGCGGCTGTAAGCATGAATGGCGCGCGCAATCAGCTCCTTTCCCGTTCCGCTTTCGCCCCGTATCAGAACGTTCGAATCCGCCTCAGCCATTCGGTTTAAAACATCCATAATCTCCAGCATCTTCGGGTTTCGGCAGACAATTACAAGATTGTCGTTAATCACCCGTTCCAGCTGGGTTGTTTTCTCCTTCAGACGGCGTTGCTGGCGCAGGCGCTCCACAATCGGCGCCATCTGCAAAGCCGCTGTGGAAACAAAATCCAAATCCGTTTTTGTGAAAGGACGCCTGCTTGCGGGAGAGTCCGCATAAATCATGCCGAATAATTCCTTATCCAGCATAATCGGAGCGGCAAGCGCCGCAGGTTTGTCATCAATCGTAAACAAATAAGATTCCTTGTCATCGCGAATAGAATCCAGAACCTCCTGAGATATCGGATATTGGCGGGCAATCTCTTTAGAGTCCAAAGAAGGCAGAACATAGGCGGCTTGCATCGTAAAATCATTGAGGGCGGAATCAAATGAAAAAAAAGCAATCCGGTCAGCGCCGAGCGACATCAACATTGCCGCGCCGACTTTCCGATGCAAATCCTCAAAATCCAGCGCCCGGTTCATGTCGCTCAAAATCTTATATATCGAACGCAGATGCAGATACGCCTCCTTCAGCGAATCCATCTGATTTTGCACATCGCCGGAAGGGATAATCTGAGTCGGATGACCCAAAGGAATTGCGCCTATCTTCGCCCGTTTCTCTTTCGTGATTTGCTCAGATAAAACAGGCATATCAGAAGAAACCGGCTCCCCCTCCGAATAAATCAAAAACGTTTCGCCCATCTGAATCTCATCGCCGTCCATCAAAAATTGCCGATTGATGGGCATATTGTTTACGCATGTCCCATTCGAACTCCCCAAATCCACAAGAGCCGTCTGATTATCTTTCAAAAGAATAAACTCGGCATGCAGCCGAGACATGTTCGGGTCATCCACGAAAATATCCACCGCATCCCCGCGCCCGATTGTCGTGCATTTCTTTTTTAAGAGAAAAGTCTTTTCCGCAGCTCCACCGAATTTCAGAGTCAGATATGGCATTAAAGCCTCCCTATTCTTTCCCAACTAATTGCAAAAAACAATCGTCAACCAGAGCGATGATGTAAAGGTAAAAGTCAAAAAAACAAAATTGCATTCCCGTTTTATCATTGTTATGAAATTTTTATTATTTTTATGAATGGGACTTATTTTGAAAAATGACGCTGAATTTTGGGACTGATAATGTTTATTATGTGCCAGAAGGGCAACCTCTGGTTTTTTTTGATATTTATCACATGCGGCGGTTGGATTTTAACCTCGAACGATGGGAACTCTTTTACAACAAAGCCCATGTTAAATATATCCGCAAAAACGTCGAATCCGCGCGCGACCTTTGGTTCAAACATCAAAAGAAAAATTCTCGCGCGCCTAAGGTGTTGAAGAAACTATCCAACTTCCTTGATGAATTGCCCGAACGCATTTACTCCGTTTCTCAACCCTTTGATATCAAAGCCGCCGTTTCCCCGGCGGAAATATCCCTTTGGGTGCGATGCTCCGATGCCCCGCAGGAATCCTTTTTTGAGGAGGATTACAAAGAGCAAACAACAACTCAGGAATTAGGGTGCGCCACCCTGCCCGTTATCGGCGCATTTATTTTTTCTTCCATCGGCGATTACGAACTCAATATCCATGATCAGGTGGAAAAACATGGCTTTTTTCTTGAGATACCGGAAGATGGGCTCGTCTCGTTGCCGCTTTCGCCGGAGGCGATTCTCCCCCTTGAAACAGGTTTCTTTGGCGCTAACGGTTCAAGCGGAGATGGAATGATTATCAACCTTAACCACGAGTCAAATATCAGCGACGAAAACCTTGTGTGCGCGCCTCTTTATCGCATCGGACTCGACTTTTTTGCCACGCTCTTTTTTCATTTAAAGACGCCGGTGAATTATGATGTGATTAAGAGTTTTCCAGAAAAAAAACTCAACTTTGCGCGTTCGGTTCTGGCGGAACTCGGATTTAAACACGTCCTTGATAAAAGCGGCAACGCCCTTTATCAACGCGGGAAATCCTCAATTCATCTTTACACAAACGCCGTCGGCAAAGAAACAATAGGCGCAGCCTTTATGCGGCCTTTTTATTTTATTGCCAGCCACGAAGGCAGTCTGGCTCCGGCAAAAAGGGCGCAACTCTTAAAAGAAATCCTGCCCATTTTTAAACGGCATAGCAATCAGGGTTGACAATGGCAAAAATCGCAAACACCGCCTCTTTTAACATTGGGCTCTTTGCCACGATAACACTTATTGTTATAAATATCGGCTTTTTCGCAGGAGTTTATTTTTCAGGCAATGAATCCGCCGCAACTCTCCTTAAAATAGGCGCGCAATCCGGTCTTGAAATCTGGCGCGGAGAATACTGGCGCTTTGTCACAACAATATTTCTTCACATAGACATCGTTCATTTGTTCTTCAATATGTATGCCCTTCTCATTCTGGGACAATTTGTCGAGCCTCTTCTCGGCAGACGCAATTTTATTGCCCTTTATTTCCTATCGGGCATCTCCGGCGGAATCCTCTCCGTATTAATTCATCCGCAATATACCAGCGTCGGTGCATCCGGTGCCGTTTTTGGATTGGCGGGCGCCGCCCTCGCCGCGCGCATTTTATTTGCACAGCATCTTGCAAATGCTCCAGCGGAGTTTCGACGCACCTCTCATCGCCAAACCATTCTCCTGCTGGGGATTATTCTCTATAATCTTTTAATCGGTTTCATGATGGATTTCATAGATAATGCCGCCCATGTGGGCGGACTCGCGGGCGGATTTATTAGCGGTTATTATTATCTCGTCCGCCGTTGGGGCGATGAACTCCGATTGTCTAAGGCGCGCTTTTTTCATTCGCTCTTCTTGGCGGTTCTTTTAGCCGCGCTCTTTTATTCCTCCCGACCTGTCTATAATTCCCAATGGTGTCTCTTTTACGCCGATAACATGCGTCTCATGGGACGCGATGAAGAGGCTGAGAAATATTACCGGCGCGCGGTTCATATCGCATCGCGCAAACCAAATCCTTATAAGAAACTTGGAGAATTTCTCCTTTCGCAAAATAAAACTCAGGACGCCCTCGATTTTTTCAAAGCCGCCCTTCTTCTCGGCGGCGAAACGGGAGAACTCAATTACTGGTGCGGCGTCGCACATCTCATCCTCAACCAACCCGAAGAGGCATATCAAAATTACAAAGCATCCCTCAAAGGGAGATATTATACAAGCCGAAAGCTCGTCTTATTAGGACATTATTATAGAAAAATCGGCGAGTATGAAAAAGCCCTCGACTCATATTTTAACGCCATCCGAATGGATACCCTTGATTCCGACCTCTATCAGGCATTGCTTTATTTCGTCACCCGCCCGGGTGAAAAGGTAAATCCAGCACTCATGGAATTGATTAAATCCAATACAGGTTACGTCCCAAATTTTTTTCAGGCGGCATATTATCTCCATTATCGTCAATTTGACCGCGCACTCGAATTATATAAAAAAACACTTGCCCAGTATCCCGAAGCATTCTTCATTCACCACAAAATGGCATGGTGTTGCCTCAATCTGGAAAAATATCAGGAGGCGGACACCTCCGTCAATCAATTCCTTGCGGGCATTCCCGACCTGAATATCCCCGGAATCGCCGCCCAGCGAAATATCGGATTGATGCTCAAAATGCGCATCGCCCAAAAACAAAAAAACGAAAATGCGTATCAGGAACTACGCGATATTATTGAAAAAAATTACCGCGCTGAAATCAAACACGAACGCCTGCCTATTTTCCTGAATAATCTCGCATGGCATTGTGCGGAGGAAAATTACAACCTCGATGAAGCGATACAATTGGCGCGCGAGGCGACCGCCAAATCTCCCCGCGCCTATAATCTGGATACCCTTGCGTGGGCTTGTTTCCGAGCGGGCAAACTGGATGAAGCCCTGAAAACGCAAATCCGAGCCATTGAAAAGGCGGAAAAAGAAGAAGACAGCCGCTGGATTATGTCAGCGGATAACGCCCATTCGCCCAACCTCCAAGCCGATGAAGGTCTGCGCTCCTTCCACTATCACCTTGCCGCCATCTATGCCGCCCTTGACCAAAAAGACAAAGCCTTGGAATTTATTGAAAAAGCGCTGGCGGACGGCGCCGATTTTGAAGATTACGAATCCGCCCTTGCCCTGCGCGAGGAACTTCAGCGCAAGTGATCATGAATCCCTTTTAATGCGGGGGTAAACAACACTTGACACAGCATTAAGAAATAATTACAGGGATAGGATAATTAATGAGGAAAACTATTTTTATGGAGGGGCGGGTATGTCTATCATTAATAACAAATTAATTCAAGCCGTAAATCGGGGCAACTTTTCTTCTGTGCAAAAATTGCTCGTTCAAGGCGCAGATGCAAACGCAAAAAATAAAGCCGGTGTGCCTGTGTTGATATTGGCGACAACGAAATGTGATGAGAAAATCGTCGAACTGCTTCTTGAAAAAGGCGCAGATGCAAACACAAGAGATAAAGACGGTGTGCCAGTTTTGATATTGGCGACAAAGAAGTGTGATGAGAAAATCGTCGAACTGCTTCTTGAAAAAGGCGCAGATGCAAACACAAGAGATAAAGACGGTGTGCCAGTTTTGATATTGGCGACAAAGAAGTGTGATGAGAAAATCGTCGAACTCCTTCTTAAAAAAGGCGCTAACGTGAATGCAACAGTGCCCGACATTACGTATATCAGCGATACCATTATTAAAACAGGCGTTCACTTGAATTTTAAAATAGACGAACTCGGCATAACCGCCTTGTATATTGCATCACAGAATGGTCATGAGAAAATCGTCGAACTCCTTCTGAAAAAAGGCGCCGACGTGCATATGAAGGGATTTCTGGGCACCCCCGCCTTGATTGAGGCATCTAAGAATGGTCATGCAAAAGTTGTCAAACTTCTTCTTGCATATGGCGCTGACGTGAATGTGAAAGAAGGTGGTCTTGGCGTAACCGCCTTGATGAGGGCATCGGAGAATGGTCATGTGGACGTTGTCAAACTCCTTCTGGATAAAGGTGCTGAGGTCAATGCAAAAGGTAAATATGGCTTTACCGCCTTATGGAAGGCATCGCTGAACGGTCATACGGAGATTGTCAAACTCCTTCTTGCAAAACGCGCTGATGTAAATGTGAAAGATACTGTCATCGGCATAACCGCCTTGTGGATTGCATCGAATAATGGTCATACGGAGATTGTCAAACTCCTTCTTGCAAAACGCGCTGATGTAAATGTGAAACATAAAGAAGGTCCTACAGCCTTGTGGATGGCATCGAAGGAGGGACATACGGAGATTGTCAAACTCCTTCTTGCAAAACGAGCTGACGTAAATATGAAACACAAAAAAGGTCTTACAGCCTTGTGGATGGCATCTAAGAACGGTCATACGGATGTCGTCAAACTACTTCTGGAAAAAGGCGCTGATGTCAATGTGAAAATAACCGATAGAAGCATAATCAAGGAATTCAAATCGAAATGTGTTAATGACCATAATAAACACCTTTTTAATGGGAAATATTTGACACCCTTGAATACAGCAAAAATAATGTATCACAAAGACATTGTTGACCTACTTGAAAAAGCCGGCGCCAAAGAATAATAATCATGACCAATTGTTTAAAAAATTTTATCCTCTTAGAATAATTAAGCGAACCGTGGATACCCAGGTTGGATAAATAGTCAGAAAGAGTTAAACGGCTAAGGAATGCCTATCAATCTGCCCCATCCTTTGCTTCCCGTGCTTCTCAAGTATTTTGTCAATGGCGGGGCAGGATCTGTCTGACCTATTCCGAGATGCGATGATTTTTCGCTTGACGCGGGTATGGCTTTTTCGAGATTTAATTATTCGCTTTTTTGACGCAAGCGGGAATAGCTCAGTTGGCAGAGCGTCAGCTTCCCAAGCTGAATGTCGCGGGTTCGAGCCCCGTTTCCCGCTCCATTTTATTTTAGGGTGTTTCCCTCCAGCAGAATTATATCCGATGCCTGAATCTGCCTCCCTGCCTTGTCAATCTTATCCACAACCGCAATCTCTTTGTCGGTGGATGCGTCCAACTCCTTGAATTTTCTCCCAGTGGAAAGCACGCGAGATTCCAAAGAACCAACGGCTTTGTTATAGGATTCAACCGCCTTATCTAAACCCTTGCGCAAATCCTCAAAGTGCCCCGCCATCGAACATAGCCGATCGTATAATTCCCTGCCAAGATTGCAGATTGCCTGCGTATTTTCCGCAAGGCGCTCCTGCTTCCAGCCGTAAGCAACTGCCTTCAATAGGGCAATGAGCGTGGTCGGCGTGGCGATGATGATATTCTTGCCGATCCCAAATTCGATGAGCGTGGGATCCTGCTCCAATGCGGCGCTGAACATTGACTCGCCCGGCAGAAACAGCACGACAAATTCAGGCGTGGAATTGAACTGCTGCCAGTATTCCCTCTTCTCCAATTGCTCGAAATGAGTGCGAACTTGCCGCGCATGGTCTTTTAATTTTACAACCTTGTGCGTCTCATCCGTTGCCTGAATGGCTTCCAGATAGGCTTCAAGCGGAACCTTAGCATCAATTACGACGCACTTGTTATTTGGCAGATTGATAATCATATCAGGACGCAGACGCCCTTTCTCAGTGGTAATCGTTTCCTGCTCGGTGAAATCGCAATGTTCCAGCATACCCGCCATTTCCACAACGCGCCGCAGTTGAATTTCTCCCCACTGACCCCGCACGCTGGGTGTGCGGAGCGCCTTCACAAGATTCGCCGTTTCCGCTTTGAGCTGCGCCTCTGTGCCGATCAACGATTTGACTTGCTCTTGTAAACTCGCATAAGCGCTGATTCTCGATTTCTCAATCTCCTGAAGTTTTGCGTCCACGCCGGAGAGCGATTCCCTGACCGGTTTGACAAGTTCATCAATCGCCTTCTGGCGTTTCTCCAAATCCCCCCGCGCTCCCTCTTGAAATTTTTCCAGCGCGGTTTTTGCCAGATCAAGAAACGATTGATTGTTATTTTTCAGCGCCTCCGCCGAAAGTGCCTTGAAAGCGTCCGATAACTTCGCTTGCGCCTCGTTCACAAGCGCAATCTTTTCCTGAGATGCTTTGCGTTCATCCTCCATGCGGGTTTGGAGTTCCGACTTTTGTGTTTTGAGTTCGGAGGCTTCGGCTTGCGCATTCTTCAGAGCTAATTCCATTTCCGGCAGCCTTCCGGCTTTTTCTTCAGCAGCGGAGCGCCGCTCAGATTCCGCCAGCAAATCGCTGCGAAGGCTGTTAATCTCAGTTGTCAACTTCTCCGCCGCCGTCTTCGATTCTTCGATTTGCCTATCTTGAGTTTGCAGACGCTCTTTCATGACTGCGTGGCGGGCATGTAAAAAAAGATAAATCGCCCCGCCGCCCAATCCTGCGCCTATTATGAAACATATCGTTTGCGTGACCATTTTTTATAAATACTTCTCCGTTTGCTCTTTTACTTTTTCGGCGATTTTCTCTTTCGCCTCGTCAAAAATCATCTGCGCAAACTCCATCGTCCAAGTGCGCTCCTCAAATGTCCGTCTCTCTATCTGCGAAAGGAAACGCGATTTGAAATCCTCTATGCGCGTGCCGTAAATATGATAAGAATCCGCCAGATGAACATAACGCCCCACGGTAACGGCGCGCCCTGATTTTTCCGCAACCAATCCCGCAATCTTTTCCTGCAGCGAAACCAAGGCAAACATGTTCATGAACGCCGCCTCATAAGCGTCGTTGGAGCGAAACCGCACATTCATATTCAGCGTCCAGACGTCTTCTTCTCCCGGCATAATTCTGCACCAGATGGATTGCAGGCAGGCAGGGTCATAAATATTAATATCCTCCCAGACCTTCCATGTGACTGCCTGCGCCCGACGCGAAAAAGGTTTCTGAGATAATTTCTCAGCAATGTATGCGATTTGATCTATCGGTTGCGGCTGGCTGGGGACTCTATATGAAAAAAGACGCTCATGGTAGGTGTATTCCCATCGTTTATCTTCCAGATTTTTCGGGTCGCGGATCCAATGATCCTTGATACCTTCCACAACTTCCTGGCGATACTCCTCAAGAAAATCAAGCCCGCCCGGAAAGGCTCGATGGATGCGGGGCTCCGATTGAGGCGCCTCGATGCAGACCATCATCGTGGAATCAAGACTCAACGGGTCATCAGGTTTGTCATACTCTGTATGGATGCGGATACCCTTGCTGTAAAGTTCAAGGAGCGAATTCTCCCACGCGGCGGCAAGGCTTTGCCCGCTTACGAATAAAACAGGTATATTTCCTTTCATCTCTTTCTTTCCCCATGAATGAAATGCAAGATGACGCTTGCAAAGTTTCCCGCCCCCTGTCAATAAATGAAAAAAAATAAACTATATTATTGAATCTGGAATAATAAGGGGTAGATATTTGTATTATCATTTTGGAAAAAGGAGCGTGCGACATGAATAAAAATTTTCGAGACACAATCTCTTTTACGAAAAATCACAAAGCCTTTCCCCTTTTATTGCTTATCATCGTTATGAGCCTTTCCTCCATTGCGGCTGATTTTCGAATCAAGCCCTATGTGCAAAATCCTGCGACGGATGCCATGACCATCATCTGGTTTTCCAATCAGGCGACATCGGGAACCCTTTATTGGAAAAAAATGGGTGAGGACGAGCAGACAACAGTTTCGCAACCCGCCCTTGCTTCCGAATTGGTTTATCAAGCATCCGAGATCAGCGAACTGCCCGGCGGCATTGACCCGGGCCCGCCCTATAAACACCGCATCCGCCTCCGCAACCTGATTCCCGCCACTCAATATTTATATCGCGTCAGTCAGGATGCAAGCGAAACAACCGGCTCATTCAAAACTGCGCCCGTCGGTTTAGTTCCCGTCCGCTTTATCGCCTACTCGGATTCTGAAACCGAGCCGGAGTCAACCAACAATTTTGTCAACTGGCCCGACCCCAGCGGTTCAAACCCCGCAAGAAAATACTATGTGGATCAGACCGTCGGTTATCGTGAAAATCTCAATGTCATTGAATCCCGCAACCCCGATTTCATCGTCATCAGCGGCGACCTTTGCGAAACCGGCGGCGAACAGCGCGACTGGGATGAATTCTGGTGGCACAACCGCCAGACTCGCGCCCTTACCGGAACAGTCCCGATTGTCCCGACGCTCGGCAATCATGAATACTACTATGGCGGGGGAGCTGCCACAGGTTATGGTCAGCCGAATTCCGAAAAGGCGGTCGCAAAATATCGCGCCTATTTTGACATGCCTTCCAACAATGCCCCGAACCCTCTCCAAGAAAAAAGATATTACCGCCTTGATTACGGTCCGGTGACTATCATCGTTTTGGATGTTATCAACGGACTGCCTCACCAAACCGCAACCGACTCGAACTGGTATATCGTTGGCGAAGGTGAAGGCGGGGAGGCTCCCGACTTCAACCCGGGCTCGCGCCAATACCAATGGCTGGAAGCGCAGCTTGCGGATGCCCAGCAAAAAAGCCTCTTTACATTCGTTTGTTTCCACAACGTGCCTTATGGCGTCGGACCGCATTCTTATGTGCCTTCGACCACTTATCCTCAATCGGGCACCCCTGTGCGAGTGCTATTGCCCCTCTTTCTACAATACGGGGTGGACGCCATCATAGCCGGGCATGATGAAATCTACGAGCATTCAGTCTATAATGGCACGGAACAACTCCCCGGCGGCACAACTCGCGATTATGCCCTCCATATTTACGACGTTGGTATGGGCGGGGATGGCTTGCGCGCGCCGCAGACTGATATTACAAATCCCTATCAAGTATTTACGGCGCACTACAACTCCTCAGAAATATACAACTCTCAAAACATCCTCATCGAGGGCGGGAAACATTATGGTCATATAGAAGTCAATGTTGTTCCCACATCAGACCCCCAAATCTGGAAGGCAGTCATAAGCCCCGTCTATGTGATGCCCCTTACACAATGGAACGGCGGCAGCCTCGAAGTCATCGGTTTTGAACGCAAAATCTATAATGATACGATTGAAATTATCGCACAAGCAGATGCAACGCCATCACCGACCCCGACCCCGACCCCAACACCTACTTCAACCCCGACCCCGTCTCCAACTCCAACCCCTACTCCTGAGCCAATGATAAAAGAAGTCATCTTCCCTCAATATATTCAAGGCATTAACGGCACCAATAACGACCGCATTCCATTTGCCTATCGGGCAACACTTTTGAACCTGACGCCGAACACTACTTACCGATACTTCAATCAATGCGCGACTTCATCCACATCCCCCACGTCCAATGGATTTGGCAACGTCATTTTCCCTAATGAAAGCGGCGCGTTCACCCGCACATCAGGTCCCAGCCTTGCAACGGCAGGCAATTATGGAACCTTCACAACCGATGGCGCCGGCAGTTATACCGGATGGTTTATCACGGAACCAACGGGCAATGCAGGTTTCACGCCGGGGAATCAGGTCTTCATGCGCATCAATATAAATGACGGAGCCGGCGGAACAGCGGTTGCTGCTCGCCTCACCACAACGCAATATACAACAGTTCTTCAATGGGGAACAAACAACGCCGCAACCGATGGCACTGGCGTCATCGGCGTGACAACCCTTTCCCCCCAAGACATGGTCTTCCTATATGACAATGCCGCTGGTGCGGGGCGTCCCATCGCCGGAACGCTCATAGAAAACGACTCTTTGGAACTTCCCGATAACAATTATGTGGACTTCCACGATACGCAAGTGGATGGCATCAATGGCAGATTCGGAACCATTATCCCCAACATTTTGGCGACTGGCATCCAGAAAATTGAAGGACGCTCGCTTGCAACATCCGCCATAACATCCGAGTTCGTCTCGGCAAGCGGAGTCTGGGCGCCCACCAATGCCAACACAGTCAACCCCAACGGCGGCAAGTCATCCCCCCTGACAATTCAGGCGGGACTTTCCGATGACCCCAATATCGCCGTTTCCACATCCGCCCTTTATATCTCAGCCCCCTCGCCTTCAACAAACGCCACGGCGCAAATCATTATCGCCAACACCGGCGCCAGCGCCGCGCTCAATATCGAAAACGCCGACATCGCAGGCGAGGGAGCATCCGCATTCAACGTTGAGATGCCGCTGCCGACCGCAATCGAGGCAGGCACAACCGCTCCGCTCACCATCGTTTATAATCCGGGCGGCTCCGCTGCGCTCACTACGGCAACCTTGAGGATCGTCAGCAACGATCAGGGCGGCGACATCCCCGAAATTTCCCTCACAGCCAAAGCTGCGCCTGATATGTCGCCCTTTGCCGGACTGCTCATTTCCGAAGTCGCCTCTCAGCCCACCGCCGACGAGTTCGTGGAAATCGTCAACATCTCCGGCGCCCCGATTAATATCGGCGGCGTGGTCATCTCTGACGAGGACAACAACAACACCGAAGGCGCGCTCAAATTCCCCGCGGGAACCACCATCGCCAAAGATGGCATCATCCTCATAGCGTTGAACAACAGCGCCAAAGAACCATCATGGCTCGATACGCTTCCCTCGGAGGTTCCCGTATATTACGAACCTGCCCGCAACGCCTCCGGCTGGACTGCCGCAAACGGCAATGCGTTAATTAAAATGGATGACTTTACCATTGCAGAAGGAGGAACGAGCGGCGATGTCTCGCTTTCCGGAAACGACGGCGTTGCCCTTTATGCCCCCGGCACAATTTTCATCGCAGGCATCGGACCATTTCCTTTCACCGCGACTATTGACGGCATGAATTATTCCAGAGGCGACACCGGTCCCTCTAACCCGATAAACAGCACTGGACAGTTAGACACGCCCGAAACTAAGGCGGGAACGGCGCAACCCGCCGCCGGCAATAGCCTGACCCGCATAAGCGACATGATAAATGTCAATTCGTTTCTTGCATTCACCGAACAAACCGCCTCGCCGGGCACAAGAGCGCTAACGCCAACTCCTACGCCGACCACAACCCCAACCGCCACACCGACTCCTACTCCAACACCCACTTTAACGCCCATACCGACACCCACACAAACGCCTGTTGTGGCTGCGGATTTCTCCGCAACGCCCACAGTGGTTCTCGTCAGACAAGATGTGTTCTTCTTTGATTTATCAATTGGTGAAATTAATGAATGGATATGGGACTTCGGCGATTTACAAGGAAGCAGCGAGCAAAACCCTGTTCACGCCTACGACGCGCCCGGAACATACACCGTGGCGCTCTCAGTTACAGGTCCTTATGGAACAGACATTGAGACTAAGATAGATTATATTATTGTTAAGTATCCCACAAAACAGGAGGTTGTGGATTTCCTCCTCGGCAAATCTTTATTACAAGGTGGAGACTTAAACGGCGATGGCAAGGTAGATATCGCCGATTTGGTCTGGCTGATTCTGGGAAAATAATCAACTTTGGTTTTAACGATTAATTCATGAATTTCCTTTAATCGGAACCGGAAATTTGTATCATCATTTTTCAAAGAAGGAGCATGCCTTATGAAAACTTTTTTGAGAACATCAACACTTTTTACCAAAAGTCGCAAGCCCTTTCCCCTTTTATTGCTTATCATCGCTATGAGCCTTTCCTCCATTGCAGCTGATTTTCGAATCAAGCCCTATGTGCAAAACCCTGCGACGGATGCCATGACCATCATCTGGTTTTCAAATCAGGCGACACCTGGAACCCTTTATTGGAAAAAAATGGGAGATGACGAACAGACAACAGTTTCACAACCCACCCTTGCTACCGAATTGGTTTATCAAGCATCCGAGGTCAGCAAACTGCCCGGCGGTATTGATCCGGGCGCGCCCTATAAACACCGCATCCGCCTCCGCAACCTGATTCCCGCCACTCAATATTTGTATCGTGTCAATCAGGATGCAAGCGAAACAACCGGCTCATTCAAAACCGCGCCCGTCGGTTTAGTTCCCGTCCGCTTTATCGCCTACTCGGATTCTGAAACCGAGCCGGAGTCAACCAACAATTTTGTCAACTGGCCCGACCCCAGCG
>Ga0209718_1001803_pt1 | contig 22917 bp, 11 predicted proteins | sample AD_JPNAS1_MetaG_FD_184420 | JGI IMG/M metagenome (GOLD analysis project Ga0209718, IMG submission 184420) | Active sludge microbial communities of municipal wastewater-treating anaerobic digesters from Japan - AD_JPNAS1_MetaG (SPAdes) (version 2) | ecosystem: Engineered > Bioreactor > Anaerobic... | reverse complement strand
AATGAGCCGGCTGATGAAAAATGAAGGATGCCCAAAAAGCAACTACATGAATATGGATATCAATATTTATAAAGGTCAAATTTGGAAAAAAAGTTCTTCAAAGGTTTATTCACCTGAGCTTTTAGGTTTGCTAGAATCTAAGGATGCTTTGGTAATTCTTAAAAATGGAGAACCGCCTTTTCATGTTGTTATTGGCGTTCCGCATCAAGCTGCTGTTGGAGTAACAACAATTGCTGAAAATTGGACCAATCCAAGGGGAAGGAAAGGGCGCGACTCTGATGAAAACGCGGCTTCCTTTGCATTAGCTGTTTTCTCCGAGTTGTGTGATCAAAAAATACCTTGTAAATTAGTCATCGCTGCTCATTCCACGGATCATGACCCTAATAAAGATGCGAACAGTCCTTATTGCAAGGAAGTGTTTTCGGAGAAAACACATTTTCTCTTGGAATGTCACGGTGCGGGCGAGCAACGAAAGCAAGATATCGAAATTTCAGCGGGGACCAATTCGCTAGGCAACGCATTAGATTTCGGTCGTCAATTGGCTACAAAGTTGAATTTTCAATATTCCTTATCTGCTCAAATTGAAGCAGGTTCAAATAAAGCTAAAGGTATCTCTAAAGATAAGGAAATTGATACTACTCTGGTACTTCCAGCATTAGAGACCACATCCTTAATACAGGCAGAAAAAAGGGAAATCGCTGCTTTACATCTTGAAGCCAAACCCAGGTTTCGAATTTCGGAAAATGATGATTCTATATCCGCAGATGGATTGATTTTAGGAAATGCAATAGCTGAAGTAATCCTCTTAAAGGGAAATTTATGAAACTTCAATTTACAAATGGTTACCGTCCTCGCTTTGACCATATATCACGGATTCTTCAATTTCTTCTCACGCAAGGTGACAAGAAAAAAATCTCTCGGCAGGAGATTGTCTCAGCTTTAGGCATTCCCGAAAATCAAGTTGAGAACTTGACCAGCATGATGACCGGTTTTGGGCTAGTGCGCCCACGAGTAACTACTCTTACTCCTTTCGGGAGAGCTGTCATACAATCCGATCCGTACTTTGAAAAAATCGAAACCCTTTGGATTCTTCACTTCATCGTATCCAGTAATCCAGAATGGGTCGTTTGGTATCGCGTCATTAACACGGTGCTTTCATCCCAGGATCATTATTCGGTAGAGCAAGTTAGCAATCGATACTTCTCAGATCTTGCCATTCATTTTTCTGAGAGGACGCTTTCCGAAAAACTTCCCAAGGAAGTTGGGGCAGTTTTCGCTGCTTATTCACGTACCGAGTTGTCTCATTTGGGAATTCTTGAAGTAGAAGGTACTGGCAATTTTAAAAAATCCAACCCTGTCGAGGTTCCAGACCTAGCGTTTCTTTTCTGTTTAATATATTATCGGGATGAGTATTCGCCTGGATCATCAGCCATCAACACAGAGGATGCTTGCCTGGCAGAATACAGTCCGGGTAGGGTACTTAATTTACCGGAATACCAAGTCAGAACCATATTGGGTAATTTACATAATGCGGGATTAGTTCGGTTAGAAAAACTAGCTAATCTCGATCAAGTGCGTTTATCTGATTCGTTGACGCAAGAATTTGTATTAGAACGGATTTATGGGGGGAATAATGCCAATTAGTGTATTTGATATGTTAATCGGTCTTGAACAAGAACGCTACCGGGCGGTTATTTTACATGCAATCCCAGAAAAAAGCCCATCTATGTCCCGCTTTTGCCAAAAAGTTTGTAAACAAACCAATGGGAAATATTTGGATTTATTGGAATTTTTTATCCAGTCTCAAAATCTAAGCGAGAATATAGACAGTTTCAGTCCGGAGAAATTAAGAGAACTGTTACTTGAACAAAGTAAAGGCCAATCATTACTTGTGATTGATCGCGTTGACTTTCTGCTGGATACATGGCACAAATCAGAGCGGCAAGACTTTTTCAGATTCATTAACAATCAATGGGATAGTTATAGGGATGGAATGAAAGCCAAACTTATGGTTGTGCTGCAAACTTCCCAGGAAATTGAGTCGCTAAAAATACTTGATTCGCAAGGCCAAAGCCGCATTTTCCGGTTGAATGACTTCAACGACATTGGATAAGGGAGTTCCTTTGCTATGACTAAAATTCGAGATATTGTCCAAATAAACAGCGGTTATACAAGCTATGTCGACCTTTATGAAGAGTACTACGATCTTGTAAAAAATCGCGGAAGGATGGAACGATACAAACCCATCGCTGCTCATCGGCAGGTGTTTGAAAAAATCGCGAACGCACTCAATCCTTTGGATCGCCGATTCTATTTTCTGTCTGGCAGCTACGGCACAGGTAAATCCCACTTACTATTGATGCTTGCCAATTATTTTGCCAATCCTAGTGATCTCCCTGAAATAGAAGCGTTTTTCAAGAATTATGAAACAGCCCAGAGTGAAGTCCTATTAAAACCAGGGGAAGACCTCAAAGAAAGAAAAGCTGCTTCGTTAAAAGAAGCACGTAAATCGGGACGTTTCCTGGTTGCTCTTTGTCGATATAGTCTAAACTTGGACTTTGAAGGTGCAATATTAAGGGCACTGGAAGAGGCTTTGCAGAAGGATGAATCAAATATCCTTTTAGATAGTCATTATCGTGAAGCTTTGCGAAGAATCAAAGATTGGCAATCACGACGAAACGAGACTCGTTTTTACTCCGATCTTGAATTGGCGATCAGTCGGTTATTCCCAGATTGGACTGTTAATGATCTGATTGATGGTCTTGAAAAATACGATGAACAAGCTCTAAAAGCATTTAAGAGTTGTTTCCAATCGGTCACTGATTCAGAATTTACCTATAAAAAAGATAATCTTCGCGATATTATTTCGGATTTCTTAAAAAACCCTGAATTCAAGGAACGTTATAAAGGCATCGTTTTCCTTTATGACGAATTTGGTGCTGCGATTGATGCTAATCTGGTGAATTACACAACCTTGCTTGATTTTGCCCAATACTGCGCCAATTCCACCCTCGAAAAAGGCGGAACGGTTGTCTTCATTGGAACTGGACACAAAGCTTTTCGAAATCACGGACAAATCGGAGACCTGAACGCAGAAACTCTTGAAGCTCGAGTGTCTGAAATTGGTCTGCAAACACAAGGGATGGAAGATATTATTGCTGCGATTGTTCAGCCTAAAAAAGACTCACAAGGATGGATACAGTATATTGAACCACAATCCGGTAAATTCACCTGGTTCTCCAGTGAGTGCAACCGGCTGCATCTATTCAATTGGCTGCCAGCGCCAAAGATCAAGAACCACATCATACAAAATATATATCCAATGCATCCACTGGCAACCTTTGCTCTTCTGCGCCTTGCTGGGGAAGCTGGTTCGGATAACCGATCTGTATTTAAATTTTTTGCTCCTGAATTTGAAACCGGAGAAGAGGGATGGGTGAATGTGCAGCCCTATTCCTATCCTTGGTTCATTGAAAATAATGAAATCGCACATCAAAACAAGCTAACACTTTATACAGCAGATTTACTGGTTGATTATTTCAAAGATAGCCTAAAAGCCACCAACACTCGCCTGGTTGATCGTGTTAAGAACGCCGTCATCAATTACGAAGCGACTCTCCGTGAATTAAATGCTTATTTAGCCCGAAAATCTCAGCAACAGTTGTTTGAGGAAGCAGATGAGCTGATGCTTCGTATCATCAAGGTCATGCTCGTAAACGAGATTGCCAGTACGCAGGATGTGACCATCGCTAATACTGCCCAGAATATTGAATTCGCTTTGGAGTATGTTGCCCCTGATGAGAAGACGCAGGTAGAGGATCGCCTGAGGTTATTATGTGAAGCAGGTATTTTATTCAACAACCACGGGGTGTATGAATTAGTCCGTGGCGACCGAAAAGATGTTCAACGCCTTGTGGATCAATTCAAAGCCAATCCAGATAATCGTCCGACCAACCTCCTCCAAAGCTATTTAGAGTTAAGTCCACTCCGAGGAGATGAAGTTTACCTTGAAGCAAAAGATTACAATGCCTCATTCAGTGAAGATAAACGGTTAAAAGTTCTTTTTGCCACCCCATCTATGCTTATAGAGAAACGAAATGTGAACGGTAATTCTGTACCTTTTTTCACTGCTCTTGAGTATGAACGTCTGCAAACAGCCGGGGTGACAAATGGTTATGAAGGGGTCGCTGTCTATGTCTTCTGTGAAAATGAAAACGACATCGATGCCGCAAAAAAAGCCGTTGCTCAGAATAATCAGCCGCGCGTGAGTGTTGCCATTCCACGGAATCCAATTAGCGTCTATGATGCGATTTTTACTCTCAAAGCACTCGAAAGCGACTGGTTTAAGAAACAATCTCAGAGCTTTAGCCCATATGAAAAAGCGGAGGAGAAGAAGATTCGCGATGAGGCAATTAAGGTTCTGACCCAAGCCAAAGCTGACTATTTTACCAATGCCAAAGTGTATTGGTTTGGGATGAATGGTATCGAAATTCCTGTTCAGGAAAGTAAACGCCATGATGCCGCGAATAGAATGATGCAGGAACTTTATGGGAGTAAACGCAACACTTTTGGCCACAATGAATTTAACAAGACACATATCCATTTATCTGGTCAGGTCCGTGCCATTTTCAAAGAAGCCGGGGATATCCTTTGCGATTTTTCGCAGCCTATCCGGGTAAATTGGTCCTGGCCGGATAACCGCGGTGGAACGAAATATCTTCGCAAATGTTTTGTGGACCACCAGGCTCTACGGGTGTTAACCGTTGAGGGAGATACCCGCTATTTAGAGGCTGAAAAAGATATCAATAAATTCCGGACCGCTTTACCAGCATATGCCAAACTTCTGGATCATTTAGCTGCGCTTGAAGGAAAAGGACCAGTCAATCTACTGCAGTTCCTCAAGCCGTTTTTTGAGGAGTACGGTCAAGGTGAAATTGCAGTGACTTTGTTCCTGTTATTGGCCCGACGGTTTTACGGCGACAGCTTGCGGTTTAAACGTGAGCCCAATAACCTGACCGATATTCAGTTTACAAGTACTGACGATATGCTTGACCTGGTTCGGGGTCAATATCCCTCCGCAGTGATCATGTTTGAACCAGTAAGCGCCGAGGATCAAACCTATTTTGCGAAAATTGCGCAAATCTTCACCAATCAACCGGCACCGGCAGGCAAAGTTTATACGATTAGTGAAGCTTATCAAGCCGCGGTCAATTGGTGGGATGGACTTCCGATCATCGCCCGTTCCCTCGGTTTCTATTCTGACGATGAGAAATCTCTGGCGGAGATATTCAGTAAGGCAAAAACGAAAGACCCATTCCGCTTCATCAAGTATGACTTGATGGAAATGCTTGGTCAAGTTCCCGGTGAAACCCTAACACCGGTAAAGATAACTCATATCGAGGTTCACCTAAAGGCTTTCAAAAGCATGGCGGAAGCCGTTCAAGCAAACGTTGAGGACCAGATATTAATCCGGGTGGCTGAAATTTTTGGAGCTCCTTCTCATCTTGACGTAGATATCCAAGACGCTTTCAAAAATTGGTACAACGGATTGAGCAGCACCCAAAAAGATCCTTTGGGTACTTACCATAACAACGATAGCAAGCCGTTAGTGAAATATACGGCGTATGCCAATATCCGAGAATTGTTATTCAAAACATTACCGGAGGCTTATTCCCTGGGAAGTGTGGATACCTGGATGTCCAATTATGTGGAGACATTGGTTCAGCGAATTCAAAACGGCAAGAACCATATTGAGACCAACGCGCCGCAGATCAGCCAGCTGAAAGTGGATTTTAAAAACGATCTGTCGCAGCACGGCAACCAGGTCACTTATCAGGGCGAGCTCGTGCTGCACGCGGATACTGAGGATGGACAAGGAGTGATCTATTACACAGAAGACGGCTCCGACCCCACAACCAGCAAGCAGCGTCAGAAGCTGACCCCCGGCGATACCTTAACCATCAAGGGCAACCGCAAGGTCAAGCTGGTGGTTGCGGATGAAAAGGGGAATTACAGCGCGGTGAAACTTATCGAAGCCATTGATGAGCTTGAAAAGTATAAAATCGTTCGACCGGCTCAGAAGACTGCTTTCGATGAAACCATCACCTTCGTTTTCCCAAAGAACAAGGATGCAGCCAGGATTACTATCCTCTCTCTGCTTTCGGAGTTGGCAGAATCTGGTCTCTATGCAGATCATGAACTTCGCCAGGTCATTCTGAAGGCTCTGGAAGAAATCGAAAAATAAGGATGTATTTTAATAACCCTTGCTGGGATTCAACTGAGGACAACACGCCATGCCCGCTTATTACCACAACGAAACGCTCTTCTCCGAAATCTACCTCGATGAAATCACCCGCCAGGCAGAGAACGCGGATGTCTTAGCCTCTTTGAATGTCTTGGGTGAATACAGGGAATATGCCGACACCCACAACCTGAAAACCTGGAAAGAGTCTTACGTCCATGAGGTGCTTTCGGCGTTGGGCTTCTTCGCCCAGTCCCACAGCGATCACCTCACCTTCCTGTATCCGATGGGAAGCAGCAGCGCGGCGAAGCCCCTTTCGTTGTGCTATGTGATTCTGCCAGAAGAAAACCTGGACAACACGACCGTAGGCCGCAACTGGGCTGAAAAGATCATTCGAGCACTGCGCGAGAATAATCTCCAATGGGGGCTGCTGACCAACGGCAAGCAGTGGCGCATTTATCATCAGGACGAACCCACGCCGTACGAAACCTACCTGGAAATTGATCTGGAAGCGATTCTCAAAGACAAAGCCAAAGAAGCCTATCAAATTTTCCATAAATTTATGAAGGCGGAAAATTTTGCGCTTCAAGAAGACGGCAAATGTCAGTTTGACCGTTTCAAGAAAGAATCTCAGGACAAGATTGATTACATTGAGAAAGAGCTGGCCAAAGCCCTCAAACAGCGCGAAGAGGGCGGCAAAGGCGTGCTTTCGGACCTGTGCATGGGGTATGTGGAATCGCTAAGAAAATCTCCCGTTCTCCCCTCTCCCGCTGGCGGGAGAGGGGCTGGGGGTGAGGGTCTGGACGATGAAGGCCTGCGCAAGAAGATCTATCACGGCGCAATGTTGTATATGTTCCGCCTGCTCTTCCTGTTTTACGCGGATGCGCGCGGATTGTTGAGCGACGATAACCACGCATTGTTGGCGGAAGTGGAAGGCGCATGCCGCGCCAGACATGATGGCGGTAGTCCAAACGATCTTTCATTCCAAATCTGGCAAAGCCTGGAACAGATCTTTGTGGATATTGATCAGACCTACAACGGCGGCTTGTTCAGCCCGCAGGAGAGCGAGTTCACCCGCTTTCTTTCTGACACCCGCATAGGGGATGCTTACCTGGCAAATGCTGTCTTCAATCTAACCACCTATCAAGAAAAGAACGGCCAGGAAAAACCGATCAGCTACCGCGACATGAGCGTGCGCCATCTGGGCACGCTCTACGAAGGGCTGCTGGAGCACAAGCTGTTCATCGCTGCTGAAGATACAGAAGTGAAAGTTGCTAAAGGGAAAATCCAGTTCATCCCGGCTTCGCAGGGCGGCAAACTGATTAAGGGACATTACATCAAGGAAGGTGAAGTCTATTTCGCTGGCGACCCCAGTGAGCGCAAGTCCACCGGCTCATATTACACCCCGGAATACATCGTGGATTACATCGTGCGCAACACGGTGGGCGAGAAGCTCAAAGAGCTCAAAGCGGCGTTCTTGCAGGAGCAGCAGCAAACGCTGGAAGCCTATCAGCGGGCGATTGACGCCGCTGAGCGCGCCGCGCTGGCGGGGCTTTTGGAGGAAAGCGCAGGGACATTTGTGCGCGAGCGCATATTAACCCTCTCGGTGCTGGACCCGGCGATGGGCAGCGGGCATTTCTTGGTCAACGCCGCCAATTTGGTTTCCAACTTTATCACCGAAATCCTGAACGAACTGGGAATTACGAGTGATTGGGAAAGCGGCACAGGCTACTGGCGGCGCTGGGTGGTGGAGAACTGCATTTACGGCGTGGACCTCAACCCGCTGGCGGTGGAACTGGCCAAGCTTTCGCTGTGGATCCTTTCCATGGCGAAAAACCAGCCGTTATCTTTTTTGAACCACCACCTCAAATGCGGCAACAGCCTGATGGGCGCGCGCCTGGAAGAGATTGGCAATTATCCCTTCTCCACGGCCAAGAAAGAATTCCGGCAGCTCAACCTCTTTGCGCAAGACCCGGATTTCAAGGCGGCGGTGGAAGCGGTGATATTAAAAAGCCGGCAAATCGCTGGAAAAGCTTCCTCCAGCCTGGATGACGTGCGTGAGAAGAAAGAATGGTTAGAGGAAATCGATCGTATCTTGGATGGCTACAAGGCGATTTGTGATGTACACACCGGTCTTTATTTTGGTAATTGTGTAGAAGAAACGCTATATGCCAAAATGGTCCAAAAAAAAGACTTTAGCCTCGCTAGATCAATAAATACACCTAATCAATATTTCCATTGGGAACTGGAATTTCCTGAGGTTTGTCTATCTCAAGGTGGTTTTAGTTGCATTACATGCAACCCTCCATATGATACTTTCCAGGAGAACGGGTTTTTCCTTCATAAACTTGCCGCAGGTACTAGCAATTTGTTCGGCCATTTCATTAATAATTCAGTTGAATTAAATCAACAGGAAGGGAATATTGGCTTCGTTGTTCCTCTCTCATTCGCTTGTGGCTCTAGTTTTGAAAATATCAGAAAAGAGATATATAGAAAATATCACTCTTTACACGCAAGCCATTATTCGATGCGCCCTAATAAACTTTTTGATGGGGTTAATCAACGTATTACCATATTTTATTGTTTACATAAGGCAGAATATTGTAAGTGTGTTGTACACTCATCCAAACTATGGTATTGGAAAAAAGAAGATCAAGAAAAAGTTGTGCGCACCCCAGAAACTACGGAAATTGGAATAATTACCGAGGGTGTCATTCCAAAGGTTTATACCAAAGTTGGAGCCGACGTATACAGATATATATTGGCGTCGCCCGACAAGTTGGGCAATTTATTAAAGAAACCAAATGTTATGAACTCAGTTTCCGCCTACTATCACTCTGCCGCTTTGTATTGGATTAAAGCCTATGATTTTATTCCATATTTTAGGAGGGGCAGCACTACAATCTCAACAAAGTTAAAAGAAGTAAGTTTCTCCTCCGAGGTAGATAAAAGCATATTTTTATTATTGTTAAATTCTTCTATCTTTTATTTTTATTGGATCGCAAATTCAAATCAATTCGATGTTCAAATGAACCAAATTAAAAACTTTGGATTGAGGGGATATGATGAATTCCTAAAGAAAGAAAATGAAATAAAGAGGCTCGTTACATTATTGATGAACGATTATAAAAAGAATTCCGAAATAATTACATCGAATCGAGGTGGTGGAAGTGCCGAACACCAACAATTCTACCCTAGGAAAAGCATCGAAATAATCAACAAAATTGATGACTTCATCGCCCCGATCTACGGCCTCACCGAGGAGCAGAACCGCTTCTTGAAAGAATACGACCTGGTTTGGCGCACCGACGAGGATCAAGAGGCATGAAATGAATCCTGAGACGATCGCTTATTGGTTTTTCCGCCTGAACAGGTGCGCTACCATCACGAACTTTGTGGTTCAAAATACCCAATCCAGAGTAGAGTGGCTATGATTAAGATTATTGCAGATCCAAGTCATTTGGGGTTTGGCATTCGCCTGGAACGGATGAACTCCATCGCGGAATATCCCCGGCGGGTGAGAGAAATTACACAAGCGTACGAAAATCATCAGGAATATGCCTTGGTTATCACGCAGCCGGTGGTCATCCAATGGTTCAAGAATATGTCTGCCCGCTACCCGCAGGGTGTCTTCCAATTTAAAACCATTGACGCACGAAGTGCGTTGGCTCAGCGCTGGGGTATCGATATTCCTACAAACGTGACGAATGAAGATATTCTGCAGGCCGGTCTGCTCTCCTCTGATGTGCGCCCCCAACCCGGCTTTAGCTTTGAAGACACCTTGCTTGCACAGTTTTACGCCCCAATTTTCATTTCGAAGACATTCCCCTTCACGCAGCTGCCCGCCTTGTTGGAAGCGGTTGATCCTCAGCAATGGAAAGCCAACCTTGCTGTGCCCTTATTGGCGCGAACGCTCCACGCTCGTTTAGAGGAATGGAAAAGCAAAACCCGGTCGAGCGAACAACGCCAGTTGGTGGAGCTACTCGCCGCCGACCCGTATGCCTTAAAACTGCAGCTCATGCGCTTCCGCGTGCTGCAAAGGTACCCGGCGATTGGCGAAGCTTTGCTGGGAGAAGCCTTTGATGTCTTTCGAACCCTCAAATTGCATTTGGACGACCTTAAGGTTGAGGAATCCAGGATCCCCGAAACGATCCATCAGGTGACGTATTTTCTCAATAATCAGCAGCCCCAGAATTCGGATGACCTGGTTACCCTGCTTGATCGAACGAGCGGGCTGCTGTCGGTGGAGTTTGAAACGATTGAAAAACACTTGCGAGATCATCCCGATTGGATCACTCCGGAGCTGATGGATCGAGTCGAAGAAAAGTTCAGCGCTCAATCTCGCCGGCTCGCCCGGAAAATAGCGGCATTGCGCGATCTTGTCCGACCGCCCAAGCCCGAACCCCCAGACCTTCACTGGGATGTGGACGCCATGCTTTCCTGGGCGATCGAGTCCTACCTGCCCTACCAATCCTGGTGTGATCGTCAGGAACAGTTTGACCCTGATTTGTATGTCGTCGGCGACCGCTTTTCGGAGTGGCTGATGGAAAACTGGGATCACATCCACGCCAATTCCAAACGCATGGTCTTCAACATCCTTCCCAATCAAGCGGTAGACCTAAAGCGTGAGGGTGTGGTGAACCTGGTTTTGGTGATTGATAACCTGGGTTGGGCATTCTCCGAAATGCTGCGCGGTCTCTTCCAGGAACGCGGTTACTTCCTGACCGGCGCCGAGCCTTATCTGGCGATGCTCCCCAGCGAAACCGAAATATCCAAGAAATGTTTGCTGGCGGGGGCGGTAGGGTATCAGGCGATTGACGATAAGACCTACAAAGGCATGATTGAAAAGGGGTGGGTGCCGTATTTCAGCGATAACGCCTTTCACTACATCAGCGATATCGGCAGCTTGAGCGCGGTCGAGACCATTGACGCCGTTACTTACGTGGTCAATTACCTGGCGGTGGATAAGGCCCTGCACAAATCCGCGGATGAAATCGGCATGCCGCACCGCGATCATATATATCACTTGCTGGAAAAGCTGGTGGAGAATACGATCTCGTTTATTGAAAAACACGGCCTGCAGGAAAACATTCGCATTCATGTCGTCTCGGATCACGGCTCTACCCGTATCCCCGCAGCCGTGCAGAATGACCTGGATCCAGCCTTCTTCAAAACAAACGGTTTCGAGGCTCGCTCTCACCGCTACGTCACCGTAAGCAGTGAGCGTTTTGCCAGTCTGGCTGATAACTTGAAGCTGGATTGTTTTTTTCTGCCTGCCAATGATTTTATGAACCTGGAGAATGTGTTGTGCGCCAGGCGGGATAACCGCTTTTTACCCACCGATAAAGATTTTTACGTTCACGGCGGGCTGCTGCCCGAAGAAATCATTGTTCCGTACTTGGTTTTTGAACCGGCCGCCATCACAACCCAGGATTTAACGGTTCTTCTCAAGAAGAACGAATTCCGTTACCGTATGGAAACGGTTGAACTGGAAATCGGCAACCCCAATGATTCCGCTGTAGAGCAAATTCAGGTCAGTATTTTAAATGGAAATGTGGAAAGTGAACCCGTCCGGATCGCTTTATTGAATGGCAAGAAGAATACAGTGATTCAGCTCAAAGCGCGTTTCAAAGTGACCACTATCCCTGAAGAGCAGAACAGTCTGCATATTCGAGTTCGGTTCCACGCACACGGTGAGAAGCACACCTTTGATGTACAGCCCAAGATCACCATGAAAAAGATGGTTGAAGAGAAAAGTACAAGTTTATTTGAAGATTGACCTCAAGCCTTCACCAACAATAGTGAAGAACTTGTCTAAGGAGTGAGAGATGGAAACATTTGAACAAAAGGCATTAGACGTATTTAGCGAAATTGTAATCAACAAGTCTTTTGTACATAAAGCCGGTTTTGGCAGCCGGGCTATTCCCACTTATGTGCGGGAATGGATCATCTCGCATTACCTGGACGACAGCACTGAATTAACGGAAGCCGCGCGTCAGAAAATCGCTGGTTTTGTGCAAAAATATGTTCCTGATAAAAGCCAAAAAGAAACGATCAAGAACCAACTTTTTGAGCAAATGGAAGTCCAGTTTCTGGATAACTTTTCGGTATATGTTAATCTGGAAAAAGGCGACCGCTATCTAAATATCCCATTTCTTGATGAAAGTACTGCTTTCGTCATCCCTCAAATCGTTCAAGATAACGAAATGTTGTTGAGCAGCGGGCTTTGGGGGGTGGGCAAGATGTATTATGTGCCGCGAAGCGAAGATAACCCGCGCGGGCAAATCTGGATGCGTGAATTTCGCCCGTTTCAACTGGCGAACATGGATCTGGAGTACTTCCGCGAATGCCGCAAGAGCTTCACCACACAGGAATGGATTGATTTTCTCATCTCATCGATGGGTTTCAATTACAAGCTCTATAGCGAGAGGCAAAAAATCTTACTGATTTGCCGGCTTATCCCGATGGTTGAACCGCGTTATAACCTGGTGGAACTTGCGCCAAAAGGGACGGGCAAAAGTTTTGTATTTGAAAATATGTCTCGCTATGTAGCCGTTCGATCGGGTGCGATTTCGCCTGCCGTTCTATTTTTCAACGATTCACGCAAGACGCCCGGACTAATTACACGGTACGACTGTGTAGTGATCGATGAAGCGCAAAAGGTCAAAGCAGACACTTCAGGTGAATTGACTGCTTTATTAAAGTCATACCTCGAAGCTGGCCGCTTCGCTCGTGGGAGCGCAAGCTCTATTAATGCGGAAGCTGGTTTAGTGATGCTGGCGAATATCGATCTTGACCAAAACAAAAGACCGTTGAATGAGCAGGTGGGGTTGTTCCGTGTCTTCCCGAATTTTCTGCGCGAGACAGCCTTCATAGACAGGTTCTCAGGATTACTGCCTGGATGGGATTTACCGAGGATCAGCAAGGATACTCCTTCGAAGACGATCGGTCTTAAGGGAGATATCTTCGGCGAAATACTTCACTCACTTCGCAGCGACATCAGCTACCGCGATTATGTCAAAACAAATATGGAACTGCAAAATTGTGACGATATGCGTGACAGCAAGGCGGTCGAGGCAGGGGCAACTGGATTGTTGAAAATTTTATTTCCGGATCAAAACCCTTCTGAAGAAGAGTTCTACCGCTATTGTGTGAATCCGGCGTTGGAATTACGCCAAAGAGTTAGAGACGAATTATGCAAACTGGACCGAGAATACGTCCCCGTGACGTTTTCCTCGAATTTTCCAGATGATTTTCAACGCGGGCACAGACTTGTCAGCTACGCAGATCCCGATTCAGTTACCGTTAGCCCAGCAGCCCACATCGACGCTGATCCTATTCCTGTTAAGGATGAAGAAGAAGCAGAAGTACTTCGGTACTTTGGAGCTGCTGATGAGCCCTCAGGTGAAGAAAAGAATAATGATGAGCTGTCTTCAAAGACGATTCATATTCGAGAAGGTGAAACAGGCTATAGCTACAATAATCTGTTTGGACCTTATCTCAAGGGCGCTAAGAAGATTTATGTGGTTGATCCTTACGTCCGCTTAGAATACCAGATCAGGAATTTTATCGCTTTTGCCGGGATTATTGATACATCAGATGGACAGGTGGAATTAAAGCTCACCACTTCTGCGGAAGATGCATATCAAGAGAAAATTCAAGAGCAAAAGTTCAAAGAAATCAGCGCCAGCCTTGCGCAACATGGGATACTTTTTACTTTTGAATTTGATCCAAATATCCATGATCGAAGCATACGAATGGATAATGGGTGGTGTATTTATCCAGGGCGAGGTTTAGATATCTATCAAAAACCTGATTCGAAGTACGAGTTGAGCGAAATCGATCAAACTAAACGAAAATGTCGGGAGACAGATATTATCTTCCAACAAGCAAAGGGGTGAGTACATGGCAACATGGGTCGAAGATATTGTTCAGGCTTTGAAAAACCTCGGTGGTCAAGCCCATAGGAAACAGATTTTAGAAGAAGTAAAACGGATTAGGAAAGAGCCTTTACCAGAAAGAATTGCAGAGGTAATTCAAAGGACTATTCAAGATCATTCTTCAGATTCAACCGGATTTAGAGGAAATGATTTGTTCCGAAAAGTTGGAAATGGTGTTTGGGCGCTTAGGGGGCAAGGCGACGTAGATACTTTTAGCCAGGCACCTCAATCTTTTTCATCCAACATAGTAAAAAACGAAGTAACAACTACTTGGGTTGAAGATATTGTTAGGGCTATTACGAATTTGGGTGGTCAGGCTACCCTTACTCAAATCTACAACGAAGTAAAGCGGATTCGTCAAGGTCCGCTTCCGAAAATGTGGCAACATATTATTCAAGATACAATTTATCAACACTCATCTGACACTCAAAAATTCCAGGGAAGTGACCTGTTTCAAAAAGTAGGTAAAGGCGTGTGGGCACTTCGAAACCATGTCGCAACCTCGCACACCGTTCAACGCGTTACAAAACAAAATGCTATTGTTCCTCAAAACTATCTTCCTCCCGAGTCTTTCGAGGAAATTGCAAATATTCTACGGACGATAAAACAATATCGAGATTACCAACATCCAGATTCGTCAACCTGGAAAGAATATGTGGATGAGTTTTTCCATGTGCTAGGTTTTTCTACGAGTGAAAAAAACCAAAGGATCATGACTTTAAATCTCATGGGAGCAAACCACACTCCTAAAGCAATCGTTTGTTACGTAAAGCCAAGTGAAAACTTCGATGAAATTACCCCTGGGTTAGAATGGGAATCCTATCTATTTTATGCTGCCAAATTCCATCAAGTTGAATGGGGAATATTAACAGACGGTCTCCAACTTAAGGTCATCCATTTCAAAGATCAAGACAATAATGAGCCATCCTATTGGCCAGATCTTGATGGAATTGTATGTAAAGAAAAGCTTGATACCTTTTGTTCGGTTTATAAGATGTTTTCTTTTATCAAAAGATATGACGGCAAGCCAACTGTGCAAGGACATCAAAAAAAGTCAAAGGAGGGTCACAAGGATGGAGATTTAGCAGAGCGGCATGTTCTCCGTCTAAAATTCTGGGGTGAGCTGCTTGAAAAAGCAAAAACAAAGACAAAACTTCATGCCAAAGTCTCACCAGGAATTGAAAATTGGGTCAGCGCCGGTGCTGGAAAAAGCGGACTTGGATTTAATTACGTTGTGCGCATGGATGACGCCCAGGTCGAGTTATATATTGATCGAGGGGAAGCAGAATGGAACAAGATGGTTTTTAACGCTTTCCTACAGCATAAAGTAGAAATTGAAGAACTATTCGGTGGTCCATTAGAATGGCAATTACTACCAGACAAACGAGCGAGCCGTATCCGGTTTGTGATTTCTAGTTATGGTCTGAAAGATCAAGAGCATTGGGATGAATTACAGGATCAATTGATAGAATCAATGATTAAGCTTGAAAAGGCTTTTCATAATCGCATAAAAATGTTAGCGTGAATTGCTAACCAATGTCTGAAAAATCAAAATTGGTCGCAGGCTCGCGATATGCCTGCGACCAATTTTTGTTTTTATATTCCAAATCCCATCTGTCCCTCCGGAACTACCTCCTTTCTCCTTGTCCGTCTGACCACCACTGTCTTCTGACTCACCCAATCATCCCAAGTCATCACTTTCGGACCAGGTATGATCACTGCGCTCGGGGTCGTCAAACTGCCCATTGGATTGTGGCTGACCTGCAAATCATCAGCAAACAAGGTCTGTAGGTCAGAGAGCTTCGCGCCCTCCAGCACATCACGAGCAAGCTGAGTGAGAAAATCGCCTTCCTCCTCTGGCACAATCGCACCTCCGACTTCATCGCCGTAGACGAGCTGCGCAGCCTTCATCTTCCTTCCCATGAGGGCCAAGGCAGTTGCTTCCATCGCCGTGGAGTAGACCGAGAAAATTGCCTTGACCGGCTGGGTCTGCCCCAACCGCCATACACGCCGGACGCTTTGCCACAACGTGTACAAGCTATACTCGATCTCGAAAAACACCACGGTAGAAAACTCCACCAGGTCAAGACCCGTTTCCACAAGCCGGGGGTTACATATCAAAACATCGATTGTATTCACACGTTTGGCGATCCATTCTTCACGCTTGCGTGGGTCAACATTTCCACTCAGGATGGAAACTCTCAGCCCGTTGGCTTGCAGCGGCATCATCACCCGATCTTGAATGTCGCGTGTGCCGGTCTGACGAACATAGACCAGCACTTTACGCCCTTGCTGCTTTTCAACCTTACAGAAATCAGCCAGCCAGTTCTCCTTTGGCAGCCATTTATGGCCATTCGGATTGATCGCCGGCAACTCCATCAGCGGTACTTTCCGCACGGTTTTGCCATCGTCGTCATCCACCTCATCTACCACCACAACCTCATCCCGAAAAGCAGAATTCGGTCGTGCCAGTGTCCATTGAAGCCAGGTAGATAGGTAACGACTGGATTGGATCGCCAGTTGTTTCAGGCTGCTGTCCATGCTGTGATATTGCTGTCCCTGGTCATCGAGCATATCCAGAGCAACCACCTCCTCTTTGTAAGCTGGCAGCGCCAGGTTCAGATCCTTCAGGCTCAGGAATATAGTGGTGTCTAGTAACCGGCTCACAATGGCCGGGCTGACGCCCGGTTGTTCCTTTGCTTGATTGCGATAGCGCCGGTTTCCTGTGTATACCCCATCTTCGTCCGCATCATCATCGCGTCTTCGTCTTCGGGTGGTTTCAAGAACTCCATACAACCGCGCCCAGCGCTTCTCGTCATGGAAAGCAAAATCACGACGGACGCCATGGTTCAAGCGATGCAGAAGCCAGAAAATTGAAGTGCGTAGAGTAGGAGCAAGGCGCACCTCCTGCCTTTCGACAGGTATGTTTCCCCACTCCTCTCCCCAAACCGGACATGATACTTTCGTAATCATCCGGCTCTCCCCTATTCGTTTTTGCGTGGTCTGCCATAGCCACCTTGTGCTACATGACACTTTTCACAGAGTGTCACGAGGTTTTCAAGAACGTCTTGGCCGTCTTTGCGTTTAGGTTTGATGTGGTGAACATCCAGATTTTCCTTTCCACCGCAGATGGTGCATCGGTAATTATCTCGTTCCAAGACTTCATCCCGGAGGTTGCGCCAGGTGTTGTATTCTGGTTCGGCGCGTCCATTCCAGGGGTCGTCTGGCACTGGAATTTCTGGTTCTGCCACATTTATTCCTGCTGGGTCTTGAAGCAGAAAAGGGTTGGAACGTTTGGGCAGGCGATGAGGCGTGATGTGAACATCCCTCATCATGAAGAGAAAGTAGTCACTGCCATCGGTTCGTTTGACAGCAAAATTCTTTCGGTTGCCTTGCTGCTTGAGATATTTCTTGAGAATCTCTCGATAGCAGGATTCATGACGTTGTACCAACCACTTTGCAAGCTTGAGATGCACCCAATGATCCAGCCAGCTCGCGATTAAGCTGGCATTGCAATGACGGTAATAGTTCATCCATCCCCGTAACACCGCGTTGAGTGCGTAGAACTTGAACATCGGGTTATCATTGAAGCCTTTTCGACTGGTCATCTCTCGGACTTTGTCCTTCAACCGGTTGATACTCTTGTCAGAAGGGCGTATTAGCGTGATTGCCTTTTGCCCATTATGCTCAGGATAGTGCTGGATATGAAAACCCAGGAAATCAAACCCGTCGCAAGCATGAGTAACTACCGTCTTTTCTTCAGACAGTTCCAGCTTTAGGGTACCTCTCAGAAAGTCGCGTATCTCATCCCGGATCGCTTCCGCTTGGGCTTTCGTACCATTGCATAGAGCCACCCAATCATCGGCATACCGGACATAGATACAATTACTCTGTCCCTTCTTGCGCCGCCATTCTTTGGCGTGCCTTCCCAGGCTGCCATACTTTTCCATCCACCAGCGGTCAAGCTCATGCAGGTAGACATTGGCTAACAAGGGTGACAGGATGCCTCCTTGAGGTGTCCCTTCAGGCGAGTGCCGGAAAACCTGGTTTTCCATGACACCTGCTTTCAGAAACCGCCCGATTAGATTCAAGACTTTGATATCGGCCACTCGTTTGGCTACCAATTTCAACAAGATATCGTGGTTCACCTTGTCGAAGTACGAACGAATATCACCCTCAATGACCCAGTAGTACGAGTTGCGTGGATTGATCAGCCGGTAGAACGTTACGACCGCATCCATGGTGCGCCTTCCAGGTCGAAACCCAAAGGAGCAATCCAGGAAGTCGCTTTCGTAAATTGGTTCCAACAGCATTTTGAGGGCCATCTGAACCACCCGGTCTCGGATGGTGGGGATTCCTAAGGGACGCAGTTTTCCATTGCTTTTCGTAATGTACTTGCGTTTGACTGGCCTGGGTTGGTATTCTCCGGTGGATAGCTCTCGCTTGAGGTCGTTTAGGAATTGTTCCCGAAACCCTTCTTGCTTGAAGTTTTTCAGGGTAACTCCATCTACCCCTCCCGTTCGAGCACCGACATTGGATAGCACCTCATTCATTGCTACGTCAAGCCAATCGTCCCTTTTTAGAAGGTGATACAGGTTTTTGAACCGGTGTTCTGGTTCCGCTACGGCTTTCCTTGCGAAACTGTGCTGAGTTTTGAGTATATCGTCCAACATTTTTAGGACCTCCTCATCAACGATCAGTTTTCTTCGAATAGCTGCCTCCCTTCGCCATGTGGACGGCTTTCCCGTCCTCAGACTACTATGAAGGCTCCGACTCACAATGCTCACATCAACCGCAGGTAGTCCAACCCCGAAGGGTCGAGCATTGTTTCTCTCTTGTTCCCATAACAGCACATCTACCTTGACGTTAGGCTCCGTCTCTACACCCACAAGACCCTCTCTGGGTCCCCGTTGCAGTCCACTAGCTTACACCCCTGTAGCATTGCGGTTCGGTCGAAAAAAGAACCTTTTCGCCTCATGCAAAAAGATGAGACTTAACTGCAACTCACTCCACGGCCTCTCGGCCAGCCATCCTTAATGGAATGTCTTCGGCTTTGGATGCTTCATACAACGATTTCTCTCGTAGCCATGGTCAAGATCAAGCCGGCGGTCATCGGGCCAGATGGTTCAGCCCTTATCCGCTTATGTCCCCGTAGCTCTTTCACAGGTTCTTCCTCATGTTCCCCTGCTGCACGGGTAGCTTCATCAGCCTTGGGGGAGGCTGGTGGTTCTACTGGCTCGGTTTGTCATCACCTCCTTTCATGAGCCGTTCGAACATTACTGTTATGAACTTCAAGACGCACTTTTGCCACCAAAGAACGTCCCGGTGAGCGTTAGCGTCCACTTCACCGCTGTTACCAGTTGATGAAACGCGACACCTCGATCTGACGACTTGGATTTAAACTGATGGACCTCATCGGCTATCAGAAGCTTGAAAGAGCCCTTCGCATGTTTGGTGATGTACTCCGAAATGCTATGTCGCCTCGCCCCATTGAACTCAAACAAAGGTGTCCCACATGGACGCGTGCCCCATACCGAGTCACCGTTGGCATCAAGTTTCGTCCTCCCGTCTGCATCCAACTCCCAGCCAGGGATTCGATTGTGACAGAATTGGCGTTTTTCTGCCAATTCAGAGGCGTCAGTTACCGGAACCACAAATCCGTCCTTTTCGACCATCACGACCTTACCACAACCAGGACAAGCACAGGCATCCACAATCTTTCCAGTCAGTGGGTCTCTCGCTTTCCTGGTGATAACTGCTGGCTGCCATCCTGCCCCGAATTTGGCAGAGGTGTGTGCTACCACTGCCACCCATTTGGGCTTTGAACCTCCTTTCTTTTGAGCAGTGTCATAAGCTGCCTTATATTGATCCAGGAATTCACGGACATCGTTCACTTCATAAACTTCGTCACTATTCCGACCGATGCGACGGATTTCTCGTGCATATGCTCCTGGGATCACTTCCTCGATTTCGCGGATCCATTTGGGTACGAGGTGTGGAGGACAAAGCACGATTGCCGGGTAAGCATCCAGCAGCTCTATCACCCCAGTTGATATTGTCGTCTTCCCGGTACCCATTTCTGCCTGGCAGTTGGCCACGCCATTTCTGCGAATTGAACGAGCTAACGCCGCTGCCGCATGTCTTTGGGCAGGAAGCAATCCAGCACGCTCTTGTCCGGGAAGGGCTTTTCGTTGCGTACCAAGACTATCGAGGACTTCAATTTCGGTTGCATTCGGGTCCAGATTGTAGATGGGTTTATAGGTTTCCAGGACATGCGCAGCGATCTTCTCGCAGTGAACTTTCATAAACTCTGAAAGACCTTTAACGTCCTGGATCACCTGGATACCATCCTGTTTCAGCACAGCCACCGTAGTAACAAAACGATCCTTGTAGGTTTCTACGACTGTATCCGCTTCTTTGGTATCCGGCTGCTCAGTCTTTTCGACCACCTTGATTACCCGTCCCTTGATCAGCATTGGCCTACCCTCTTCATCAGTTAACTTCACCGTGCCCATCATGCCAGAGGCCATGAGCATAGCGATATGTCCTTTCTTCAAGGGCATGACTGGTTGGGAGAGTTGAGCCAGACCACGCGTTGGGCAAATCAGGTCAAGCCAATCGCTGGTCTTATGGACACCTGCTTCCTTTGTGGCTTCAACCACCTCTTCCGGTTCCCAATCCGTTCGTTTGAACACTACTGGTTTACCATTTGCACCTCGTAATGGCGCAGGCAACAGTTCATAGATCGGTTCAACAGCGGAATGGATGGGCTCCAGTTCAGTTGATGCCAGGCTTTGAAGCGAAAGAATCTCCTTGTCCGTGGGTAGCTGGTAGAGCTTGCGCTTGTAGGCCAACACCACCACCTGCTTAAACTTCTCGTACAATCCATCCGGAAACCGATAGACCGTGATGGCTTCATAATGGCCGGCTAAAAGGCGAGCAACTTCAATCATTCCCAGGATTTTCTGTGGGATGATATAGGTCAATAAGCCGCCGCGCATCAGTTTGGATGTGGTGGTCTTGAGAAAATCCCATTCCAGCCGCTTTTGACCATCAAAACGGTCAAACTCATACGGCGGGTTTAGATAGAGCCAGGAAACGCTTTCATCACTCAGAACACAAGCCTGCCAGGGAGCCTGGTAAACCTTATCCATCACGATTTGGGCTTTCCCTGCTCGTTCTGGTGAGAGTTCTACACCCCAGGTTTCGCAGTTGAGTGCGTTACCCAAGGAAAAAGCGGCTTTTCCTTCCCCTGCACAGGGATCAAATAACCGCCCTAGTTCGCTGGGCGGTTTCAGGTAAGTGCGGATGATCTCGACAACCGGTTCATCCGTGGGGTAGTACCCCATTCTTTCGATTGCTGGTGGACGCATTGTTCACTCCTTTACGAAAAAATCCCCGTAGGAGACGCGTCCAACCCCTTGAGGGGATGAAAAGCGCCCCCTCCGGGGTGATGTTGCGAGTAGTTTTACTTGTTCTCTCAGATGGTCAGTGAGATTTCCTCCTGAGCTAATAACTCAGATAACAGGTCTTTCCAGTCAGCTTGCAGGTCAATTCTGGCACCAAGGATACAATCGCCACCTGTGGTCAGATCTTGAACCAACTTACGACTGCGAGCTTGTTTCCAAAGGGCTACTGACCATTCATCCAGGATCGGCACCTCCAGAGCTTCTTTGATTCGTTCAACGAAAAGCTGAATCAATTCCTTTCCTGGATCAGGTGTTCCTCGAAAAATAAGCAGATATGCACTGAGGTCTTCTGGTTCCCATTTTCCAGGAAGCGCAAGCCGAGATACAAACCCGACATGATGACTGGTGTATTCAGGCATGGCTTGCCAGGCTTGTTCATACTTATCAGTGGGAATTAGAGGCACATCGCTTAGGCCGTCCTGAGTCATTTGTAGGGATTTCCCGCACGTCAGAGTCGCTCGCAGCGATTCCAGGCTGGTCTTGTAACCTACCAGACCAATGTACGCCAGGTTGTGATCGGTGTCATAGGCATAGCCGGTGGCATGTGCCATTGCTTGCCCGTTCCGAAGCTTTGGTACCGCTTCAGGAAATAGACGATCCCCCGATTTGGAATCCCTGCTTTCCTTCGGAACAATCTTCCAAATAATAATCCCAGAATTGACTCGAGCCAGTTCTTCGTTGACCTCTTTCAGAACTTCGTACAGACCTTTCCAGGGTTGTGCTCCGGTGAAGGTGACGCTAGTTTCGCCGCATTGAATATGGATACTCCGGTCCTTTACATCGAGGATTGCTTCACCTAGAGTAAGAATTCGGTAGTTAGCTAACACTTGGGGTAGTTTCTCACCCGATTTTGCGGTAAACAGGTAAGCTCCGAGTTCCGAATCGTACTTAAGGAAACCGGCTTTACCAACTGCATAATCGTATGGGTAAGCTGCCCGTGTCAGTTCCTGCCCAAGGTCTTCTCTCGCAGGTAAGCCACTGCCATCCTTATAAGCAGCGATGATGATCTTGCCCTCCTTCTGCCTGGCAATAATTCGGTTCACTTTCTCGCGCAGGTATTTGTCTTCGTAAACATTCATGTGATCCTCCTTTGGATTAGATATGGATTGACTAACCAACGTTTATTTGAAGAAAGAGCCAACGTTTTTGTGTCTGTAGTGAAATGCCATACAGAACAGCAAAAAAGGGTCGGAAACGAAATGTTTGTGAACCTTTTTTATGGTCCTGTGTGTTGATCAAATTGACATGGAGGGTGATACAGATAACT
>Ga0209718_1001800_pt1 | contig 22969 bp, 22 predicted proteins | sample AD_JPNAS1_MetaG_FD_184420 | JGI IMG/M metagenome (GOLD analysis project Ga0209718, IMG submission 184420) | Active sludge microbial communities of municipal wastewater-treating anaerobic digesters from Japan - AD_JPNAS1_MetaG (SPAdes) (version 2) | ecosystem: Engineered > Bioreactor > Anaerobic... | reverse complement strand
CGCCGATAGCTCGTCCATTCGGTAGTTGTAGCCCAGGCGCTCATGGGAGAGCCACACGCCCGCCTCTCCCCGCCCCTGATTACACATGCTCCTCGCCAGGAAGGCGGTATGGTCATCGTCCGTGACCAACATTCCCCCCTCGCCCGTTGTGATCTGCTTGTTCGGGTAGAACGCAAAGACCGCGCCATCACAGAATGCGCCGTTGCCGGTGCGCGTTCCCTTGTACTCCGAGCCCAGCGATTCGCAGGAGTCTTCAATGACTTTGAGGCCATGCCTTGCGGCAATCTCCCGAATGGCGTCGAGCCTGGCCGGTTGGCCGAACGCGTCCACCGGCAAGATAGCCTTAGTGCGGGGAGTTATCGCGTCTTCTATCAGACTCGGATCTATGTTGGCCGTTCCGATCTCGATATCCACGAATACGGGCCGGGCCCGCTCATACACGATGCAGTTGCTGGAGGCAATGAAACTGAATGGGGTGGTGATAACCTCATCGCCTTCGCCGATTCCAAACGCGCGCACCAACAGATGCAGCCCGCTTGTGCCGCTGTTCACGGCAATTGCGTGCTTTGCCCCAACGTAGTCGGCGATCGCCTTCTCAAACCGCATGGCCCAGGGGCCCAGGGCCAATATGGGTGATTGGATGACCTCGTTAACTGCGTCGACTTCAGCCTGCGTGATATCAGGACGCGCGAGATGAACCTGCAACTTGCGGCCTCCTCAACTGATCCCTGCAGCGGATCACACTCGGGCAACAGCCTCTATCTGCAATTCGACAAAAGACCATCCTATCCTCCAGCTGACTGTGGAGTGAGCTTGCCTGGAATCACCCAGGCACTCGAAAGACCAGGACGGGGACACGCCCCGCCCTAGATCCCACTCAGTTCCGGTGGATTGCCGGATCCTGATCACTTGCTGTTGCTAGCGCCTGCACGGAGCGAAGAGGGGCCAATCGGAGGGCACTGGACGGCCGCAGGGTCGGTCCATGACAGTAGATACACGATTTCGTTCTGCCACAGCTCCTCGGCATCAGCCACCCCGTCCGCATCGCTATCAACATCGGCGCCTGCTCCTGTGCCGTCCTGCGCACAGTCAAGAAGGAAGCTGCCAAACACAGTGAGTTTGCTGTCCGTCACGAACACAATACCTTGTCCGGCCTGGTATGCGGGGGTTATGCCGGCAATGGCCGTACCCCCTGGGCTCTCATGGGCCAATACTCCTTCGATAATGTAACTATTTGCGTCGTCTACAGAGATGTCCGGGACAGCATTCGGCGATTTGAAGATCACATGATCCGCAGCCCACCTAAACACCGTGAATGGATCCTCATCCAGGACGTCATCATCGGCTAATCCGGAGAAGTCCGCACCTAGTTTCGCCCAGAGCGCATGCGCTCCTGATTCTTTAGGATCAAACGAGGATATGGCAAGGCGCCCGCCCATATCAACATAGTCGGAGAGGTAATCCAACATAGCCTCGCTGCTACTAGAGCTGCACTGGTCCGCCACGATCAGGTGCCATGGCTGGTCCGTCATCTCATCCACAAGTCCGTCCGGATCATCGACCTGTGTGAAAGCAATCCCCAGCGCCTCCAGGGCGTCGGCCGCGAAATGGTTTTGGGAGTCATCGTACACAAGCACTTTCAAGTCGCCTGGCCTGACCATGTTCATCGAGACTGTTGTCGTAACGCCCTTGGCTACCGTCACACCGTCCCCTAGCCTATCAACATACCCATCCTTCACAACCTTCACCTCATAGGTTCCCGCTGCTACAGAAGGCAATCTGTAGGATCCGTCCGACCCGGTGGTGGCAGTGAGTATCGCAGTGCTGATGAGCGTTACCTTTGCCCCAGCTATAGGCAGCAGGGTGACCGCGTCCGTGATGGTCCCCTGAACCGACCCCACGTTTTTCGCGGATCCGCATCCGGCGAGAGTCGCGGACGCAACAACTAGGAGAATAAGAATGTGCAGAATCTTGGTATTGCGATGCGTGCTGAGGATGAACAACTGACTTCTCCTCCCTATCATAGTTCATTTTGGTTGCATGCTTCTGCAGGCTTCGATAATCTGCGCTCCCCGGACCGCGAGTGCAGGTGCCCGCCGTGCCAGTCCATACCCGCCGGCACTGGCCCTATGCCACAGTGTGCACCGCAGTGTGCTGTTCTCGCGAGTTCGGGTTTGATAGCCGAATTATTCTTTGTCTTGGATGTCTTTCCTGCTGACTATCGATCGACTGCGGGGGGTAATCTGGGTGTGGAAGGCAGCGCGCGGCAGTACGTAAGGCCGAACGGAGACGCGACACGGGTGCAGCACCGATCAGCGGGATCGAGACGTCGAGGCGAGGCTGTAGTTGAACTCGACGTCGGGCAGAATCGTCGACTTGAAGGCAACAACGCCCAAGCCCTTCTTGAAAACCCTGGTTTCTCGGTACAGCCCATCAGGCATGCTCATGTCGGGAGTGGTGTACTCGACTTCGCAGTATGCTAAGCCATCGTCAATTTCTGTCCCCGTCCGGGTGATCCTGGCATCTACCTCGCTTCCGTCTTCGGCTCTGAAGCTCCACTTCTGTCCTTCCTTGACCGGAGCCTTGAGCATCACCAGACCATCTATCCGGTGAGGGAATGCGTCCTTGTGAAGTATTCGTTCGCGCACGTCATCACGGGTGAAGATGTACTCAAGATCAAAGCTGAAGTCGCGCCCGGATTCGCCGTCTGACATGTCGAACACAGCGCCGGAGATCTCGTAGACCACGTTGCCCGGCGACTTCGTGTTAGTTATCCGATCGATACTCATCTTGTGCCCGTACTCGGCGAACCCAAAATACGTCCAGGTAAACCCCTCATTGTCAGGAAAATACGACATGACTTCGTCCCGCAGCGCAGAGCCCCCGCGACACCCTGCACAGAGCAGCATCGCTGCAGCCGCCATGACCGTTAAGGCGACGAGAGCGCCTCGCCTCCATACGCCGGCCGCCCTGGAGTAGCCCATGAAACTGGCCATAGGTTGAGATCCTCCCGATCAGAAACCCGACTAACCCTGCCGATGTCAGCCATTAAGAAGAACCACATGCGCGACTGACTGATTCCAGCGCCTCCAGCAGCCCTTCCTTTTCAGCCTGACAGTTCAGATATTCCCAGTCTATCGAGGCTTCATGCAACGCGATCAACTGAGCACACGGAGGCGATACTTCCCTCTCGCTGCAATGGCAGATTCACCGCTGGCAAGCGGGCGGTCAGACCTGGCTTTGGCCAGTTTCGTGAGGATAGCGATTCCCTCTGAATCCCTTGGACGACGCCTTACCGAACGCTGCGAGCCCATTATCGATCCTTGGGCCCGGAGCCATGCCTGCCGCGCTGCCCGCCTGTTCTGTTGAGTGTACTCGTCAAGGTCGAGTCTTCCAGCGTCCAGATGGCAGGCGACAGGCAACTCGGAACGGACACCGAGCAGGGATGCCGGGATCATTGGCATCAGCACCTTGATACCAGCATGTCGGGTTGAGGCCCCCGTGTCGCCTGGGCATCGTCAACAATGAACTGAGACACTCGGCCGCCAGTTGGCGAAGAGGCGCGGAGGCAAGAGTATCCATGCTGATCTGCCATGTCTGGCGAGATCGACGCCGCTGTCAACTGGGTGTGAGAGTATCGCCCTGATGGGGCTGATCCGTCTGAGAAAACGTTCTCCCTGTAGCCGGGCGCGACGGCCGCCGATAGGATCCGCGAACCTGTGCCCTGCGGGACACGATTTTCGAGGGGCCTGGGTAAACTGGCGCAGGATGGCCCAAGAAGGTGTCCCGTAGGGCACAGGATACTGCCAACAGCCTTCTCCCGGACCGCGCGGCCTACGGCGACCGTGTCGGCCCGGGCGGAGGTATGCGGGGCGTCGGTGGTCCAAACCGACGGTGCTTGCGCAATTCGCCCTCACGTGCTATCATCATGCTTAACATCCGGCCATATATGCTAAAGCGATGATCGGGGAGAGTAGGCGCGGCAATTTCGGGCAGCGAGCCGGGGGCGGTGTGAGCCCGGTCCGAGACAGCGACTGAACCACTCCCGGGAGTGCGGACCAAACGTGGTCGCGTTGGCGTGACCGCAAGTAGGCTCCGACGGAGGCTTTCACCGTTACAGGAAAGGGGATATAAGGCAGGGGCCTTCCGCGCCACGTTTGTCGGCACGGCACACGCTGCTGTCCGTATCCTTGATGAGTGGGCCTTTGGCGCGAGCTGCGGGCCAATTAGGGTGGGACCACGGGAACATCTGCTTCTCGTCCCTTTGCGGGGGCGAGGAGCTTTTTTGTTTGTCAAGCGACCAACACAGCAGACAGGAGCGTGGCGCAACATGGACAACCTGCACCTTTCGGGGAGATACTACCTCCCTGCCGACGCCGTCGTCCGGCGACGTATCGAGAGCGGCCTGTCACGGACGTTCGAAACCCGCGGCTACTATGAGATAATCCCACCGATGCTTGTAGGGCTGGGACTGGCGCAGTTCGGGCCGGATGGCCCGGGCAACTCCGGCGGCATGAGTAGCTCGTGCGGTTCCAAAGCAGCGGGCTGCGCGGAACACTCAGGGCACGATCTAGAGGGTGAATGCACATCATACGTGGTCTTGACTAGGGATGGCCACTTGCTGACGTTGTGCTCTGACCTTACCACGCCAGTCGCTGCCCTGGCAGCGCGCCATCTGCTGTCGGCGGATGGGCCTACGCGTCTGTATTACTCCGGCACTGTGTTCCGCGCCCAAAAGCCAGGAAGCGGCAAGCCGGAGGAACGGCGGCAGGTGGGAGCGGAGCTTATCGGGGAAAGCGCCACAGGCGTCCAGGCAGATGCAGAGATTCTGTCGATGGCCGCCGAAGGGCTGATCAGCGTGGGGTTGCACGATTTCTGCATCGGACTGAGTGACGCAAAGCTTCTCGCGGCGATACTTGACGCCGCAGGCGCCCAGCCCGATACAGGACAGCGCATACGTTCTGCCCTGGCAGTGCGCGACTATGTCCTCTATGGCGAACTAGTGTCATCACTGGACTCAGCTCCCCCATGTTGTCAGCCCGGCTACGTTCGTTCCGACACAGGTGATCGAGGGCGCAGGGAGCGCTGTGTAGATCTTCTCAAGCGCCTGCCCCACCTCCAAGCCCGCGCTGAGGTTCTGGAGGCTCTGCGAACTGCAGGCGTGGGCGAAGCAGCCGAGGGACTGGTCCAGACTCTCGACGCCCTGGACAACCGGAGCCTTAACAAGTACTTCCGTCTGGACCTGGCCATAACGAGGCGATTTCGCTACTACACCGGGATTGTATTTGAAGGATATGCCCCCGGATGCGGAAACGCGGTGATCGGAGGGGGGCGCTATGACGACTTGCTGGCCTGTTTCGGCGCCTCCGCGCCCGCAGCTGGGTTCGCTGTGGATGTCGATTCCGTGGCATCGGCGCTCGGTGCGCTGGACGAACCTGAGAAGTTGGGAGGAGGTGCAGCACAATGGGGTTGGAGATTGTGGGCGAGCCCCACATCGTTCGAGACCGTGAGGTCACGCCACTGAGCATCGCGCTCCCCAAGGGTAGGCTGCTCCGACCGTCGCTGGAGGCTCTTGGGGCGATCGGCCTCAGCTGCCCCGACGTGGACGAACTCGACAGAAGGTTAGTGTATGAAACCACAGATAGCCACGTCAGGTTCATCATCGCACGCCCGGCGGACGTACCGGCTTACGTAGAGCACGGCGCCGCTGACCTGGGCATAACGGGCAAGGATGCTCTCATTGAGGGCGACTGGAATGTGTGCGAACTGCTTGATCTGGGCTTCGGACAATGCCGTATGGCTGTAGCCGCGCCGGCGATCGTTACTGAGCTCGACTCCGCCGCGATACCCTCCGGCCCAAGACTACCGCGCCTCGGCCACACCCTGCGGGTGGCCACCAAGTTCCCAAGCATAGCCAGACGCTACTTTGCGCCCAGGCGAGATCTGTGCGTCCAGATCATCAAGCTGAACGGGGCCGTGGAGATCGCGCCAATCGTAGGGCTCGCCGATGTGATCGTGGACATCGTCGACACCGGCCGTACACTGGCCGACAACGGTCTCGTGGCGGTGGAGGAGATCATGCAGGTATCGGCGCGCCTAATAGCAAACCGAGCGAGCCTGCAACTGAGATCTGCGGCCATCTATCCAGTTACGTCGGCGCTCGGTGAGCACTGCCATCGACTCGATGACGCGATGGCTAAATGACAGAACCGCCATTTCAGGAGGTGTTGGCGTGAACACGCCATTTACGATTCACAGTATCGCCGCAGCCGACCTGCTGCGACGGGGAATCCGGCGCGGACTGGAAGGCCTCGATCAGATCGAACATGAGGTCCGTCCCATTATTGAAGACGTCCGAAACCGCGGCGACAGGGCCGTTCTCGACTACACCGAAAGGTTCGACGGAGCCGAGTCGGTTCCGAGCAAAGTAGAGGTGACGCCCTGCGAGATCCGCCGCGCCTACGCCGCGGTGGACGACTCCGTCACAAGCGCGCTCCTGAAGGCCGCGGAGAATATCAGTCGGTTCCATGAGCGGCAGGTGCAGCAATCCTGGACCTGCATCCTCGACGACGGCACACAGATGGGGCAAATCATACGTCCGCTGGAGCGAGTCGGCCTGTATGTGCCGGGCGGCACTGCCGCCTACCCGTCTTCCGTGCTCATGGGAGCGATACCGGCCCGGGTGGCCGGGGTTCGCCAGGTGATAGCCTGCACGCCGCCGGGCCCCGGCGGGGTCGCAAACCCTTACGTGCTGGTGGCAGCCGACATTGCAGGAGTCGATAGAGTGTTCAAGGTAGGCGGGTGTCAGGCCATAGCGGCGATGGCTTTTGGAACCGACTCTATCTGCGCAGTGGACAAGATAGTCGGCCCGGGAAATGCCTACGTGACCGCAGCCAAGAAGCTGGTATTCGGCTATGTGGATATCGATATGCTGGCCGGCCCAAGCGAGCTGGTTGTGCTGGCCGACGAGTCAGCCGACGCGCGCCTTGCGGCGGCCGACCTGCTCTCCCAGGCTGAACACGGTCCCGACTCAGAAGCGATCCTGGTAACCACCAGCGCTGAGCTGGCCGCACAAGTCCAGCGCGAGCTCTGCATCCAGGTCGATGCCTTGTCCAGGCGCAGCACAATCGCACGTTCGCTCGGCCAGCGCGGCCTCATGATCATCGCCAACGACCTTGACCAGGCCATAGACGTGGTCAACCAGTACGCCCCCGAGCACCTGGAGATACTCGTAGACAACCCCCATGCCCTGCTTGGGCGGATCTCGAATGCCGGCAGCGCACTCCTGGGCCCGCTCACTCCGGTGGCAGCCACCGATTACGCAGCCGGGCCCAACCATGTGCTGCCTACAGGAGGCACAGCCCGCAGTCGGTCTGCGCTTTCGGTGCGCGATTTCGTGAGGGTGCAGAACGTCACGTCTCTTGCGCGCGCTTCGCTCGACGATATTCTAGACGCTGCCCACGCCATAGCCACCATCGAGGGACTGGATGCCCACGCGGCGGCTCTCGCGGCAAGGAGGAGTGTACTATGACAGCCACCGGAATCCGCATCGGGCTCGACAGCAATGAAAGCCCATTCGACCTTCCTGCTCCGCTCAAGGAGAACGTTCTAGATCGACTGCGGACGATCCCGTTCAACAAGTACCCACAGGCGCTGGCCGCAACGCTCAGGCAGACGATTGCGTCACGCATGGGTGTGGACGATACGCAGGTGACTTTGGGCAACGGGCTTGATGAAGTGATCCATATCATCATACAGACCTTCGGGCCAGGCAGGATGATAATCGCTCAGAAGCCTACGTTTACCATGTATGAGGTGGCCGCGCTTGCCGCCGGCGCCGGCTACCGGGGAGTAGCTCTTGGTGAAGGACTCAGGCTGGGCGTAACCGAGATCATCGAGGAAGCGAATGCGGAAATGGACTCAGCAACTGGAACCGCGGCAGGGGCGTGGGCTGCATCAGGCAATGGCTGCCCGATGGTGATTCTGTGCAACCCACACAACCCCACCGGCGGGCGCCTGTCGGAAGCGGAAATTGAGGCCGTGCTCCGGGCGACTCAGGCTTTGGTTGTGGTAGACGAAGCCTACGTCGAGTTCGCAGGCGGAAGTGTTCTGCCGCTGCTCGCCAAGTACGACCGTCTTGTCGTGCTGCGGACCATGTCCAAGGCATTCGGGCTTGCTGGGATTCGCGTGGGCTACTCAATATCGAGTCCCGGTGTCGCGACCGAGCTGGCAAAGGTGAAACAGCCCTTCAACCTGGACTCGCTCGCGCTGGTTATCGCCCAAACGGCGCTGGAAAACGACGCGTACTGCAGGGAAGCGATAGCCCGGACAATCGAGGAGCGCACTCGGCTCGCCGCGCGTCTCTGGTGCATCCCGGGCGTGACCTGCCTGCCGTCGTGCACCAACTTCGTCTTGTTCAGGACAGAACCAGTAGAGGCAACAGAGGTCGGCGCCGGACTCCGCCGCCGCGGGGTCGCTGTGCGCGTGTTCCCTGATGAGCCCATGCTGCGCCAATACCTGAGGGTCAGCTGCGGAACTCCCGAAGAGGACGACGTGTTTCTGGCGGCTTTGGAAAGCGTTATGCGTGGCTTACGTTCGGCTGGAACGTGCCGCCGCCTAGGCGTTAAGGAGCGTGATTGACATGCCCGACCCCAGGCAGGCCCGTGTGCATCGCAAGACTTCTGAGACAGCTGTAGACGTCTTGCTCAGTCTCGACAGGGGCGGTAGCACTTCCTCGTCCGAGCCGACCGGCGCCGCCCACGCAGATGCCGGCGCCGGGGCGCCCGACATCTCGACCGGCTGCGGATTTCTCGAACACATGCTGCGACTGCTGGCCTTCCACGGTCAGCTGAACCTGACGGTACACGCAACCGGCGACATCGAGGTAGACTACCACCACCTCGTAGAGGACGTGGGCATATGTATCGGGCAGGCATTGCGCCGGGCGCTCGGCGACAAGCACGGCATTGCGCGCTTCGGGTCCGCTACCGTGCCGATGGATGACGCCCTGTGTATGGCGGCCGTGGATCTGTCGGGGCGTCCTTACCTTCATTTCAACGTGCCCATGCCGTGCGCCAAGGTAGGGGACTTCGACACGGAACTCGTGGAGGAATTCATGCGCGCACTGGCAAGCCAGGGTCAGTTGGCCCTCCACATCGACCTGCTCCACGGCTCAAACACGCATCACGTCATTGAGGCCGCGTTCAAGGCTCTGGCGCTTGCGCTGCGGCAGGCTACGGCAATTGACGCCGCGCGATGCGTGCCGTCCACGAAGGGAGTGCTGTAGGCAAGATGCTTGTGATTCCGGCCATCGATATTCACGACGGCAAGTGCGTGCGTCTGTGTCAGGGGGACTTTGCAAGGCTAACAGAGTATTCGGACGATCCAGTCGAAGTCGCCCGGTGCTGGGACCGGCTGGGCGCCGAGATGCTACACGTGATTGACCTGGATGGGGCAAAAGCGGGCAGGCCCGTAAACCTGGACATCGTGCGACGCATTTCAATAGACACAGGCCTTCCCATACAGCTTGGCGGCGGGCTGAGGCAGCCCAAGCACATCGAATCCGCGCTCGAAGCCGGAGCGACGCGCGTCATTCTGGGAACAGCGGCCTGCGATGACCCTGATATACTCCAGGAGCTTGTCCGCCGCTTCGGCGAGCGGATAATGGTGAGCATCGACACCGATCGCGGCAGGGTGATGACGGACGGATGGCGGCAATCGCAGGCCATTGCGCCTGTCGAACTGGCCGTGCGCGTGCTGGAGATGGGAATTAGGACCGTCATACACACAAGTGTGGCCCGTGACGGCACGCTGAGCGGAGTGGATATCGACGCCATTTCCTGCCTGCTATCAACCGGCGTGAACGTCATCGCCGCAGGCGGAGTGGGTCGAGTTCAGGACATCCGCCGGCTGAAACCTCTCGAAGGGCGGGGCCTCGCTGGAGTAATCATCGGCCGCGCGTTGTACACCGGCGCAGTCAATCTCGCGGACGCGATCAGGGCGGCAGGAAGCAGAAGGATCATTCCGTGCCTGGACACTAAGAACGGCCGGGTAGTCAAAGGAGTCGCCTTTTCACACCTGAAGGATGCCGGGGATCCGCTTGAGCTGGCTCTGGTCTATAGGAAAGAAGGCGCCGACGAGCTGGTGTTACTCGACATCTCTGCGACCGAAGAAGGCCGCAGGACCGCCATGGATGTAGTGCGCAGGGTATCATCTGCCCTCTCCATTCCTCTCACAGTGGGCGGAGGCATCGCCAACCTCGACGATATTGAGCGGGTGCTGGAAGCAGGCGCGCGGAAAACCGCCATCAACACCGCCGCGGTAAGGGATCCCGAACTCGTGCGACTGGCGGCCGACGCATTCGGACGCGACCGCATCGTGGTGGCGATCGACGCAGCAGCAGCGACGGATGCGAACACGCACGACGACGAGAGTGAAGGCAAATGGGTTGTGTGCACCTGCGGGGGTAAGCAGCGTACACAGCTCGACCTGGTCGAATGGGCTCTCACTGTAGAGAGGCTGGGCGCAGGGGAAATCCTGCTCACGTCCATAGACCGAGACGGCGCTGTCGATGGATACGATGTCCCCCAGCTCCAAGCAGTGACGCAGGCAGTTGGCGTTCCGGTGATCGCCTCCGGCGGCGCCGGCGCGCTCGAGCATTTTCGCGACGCCTTCATAGAAGGAGGAGCGGATTCCGCCCTCGCGGCGTCGGTGTTCCACTTCGGGGTTCTTCGCGTTGACGAGGTCAAGCGATACCTAGCAAGCGAAGGAGTTGACGTCAGGCTATGACAAAGCAATCTGAATCACTGGATAGCGCAGGCCTCAAGGACTGGATCGATACGCTGAAGTTCGATGATGATGGGCTAATACCCGCCATCGTCCAGGACGCGGGCTCGCTCCAGGTTCTCATGGTCGCGTACATGAACCGCGAGTCCATCGAGAAGACTGTGTGCGAAGGCCGAACGTGCTTTTGGAGCAGGAGTCGCAGAGGCCTATGGGTCAAAGGCGAGACATCTGGGCACTTCCAGGACGTGCAGGCAGTCTACTGCGACTGCGATCGAGACTGCCTGCTCATACAGGTAGACCAGACCGGCGCTGCTTGTCACACAGGGCAGAAATCGTGCTTCTTCACGACGCTTTCTGCTCGACCACGGTGCGTCGCCGGCGGAGCTGCGACCGGGTTCGGCCTTGACGAGCTCTACCGCATCGTCCAGGAAAGAAAAGCCAGCAATCCGCAAGGCTCCTACACGGCCAAGCTGCTCAGCTCAGGCCAGGACCGGGTGCTGAAAAAAGTAGCGGAGGAGGCGGGCGAAGTGATGCTCGCCTCCAAAAACGGCGACAAGGACGAGATCATCAGGGAGATGGCCGACCTCGCGTTTCACTCCCTGCTCGTCCTGGCCTACCACGGCATTCCTCCGCAAGCGGTCGTGGATGAGTTGGCTCGCCGACACGCAGCTAAACCTGCGGGACCTCCGTCTTCTTGATCAACACTGTTATCCTCGGAAGCTCGATGCTGCTGCCATCCTGCTTATCGACAAGATACCAGGTTGGTCCTGAAGTGCCCCACACCTGCTGCTTGACCAAGAGCCCGAAATTGGCCTTGCCGCCGTGCCATGCCTTCACAGCTTCTGAGACGCGGAAACTGAGGTGCTTGGTACTCGTGTCGCGGTACTGGATCGTGACCTGGATAGGCGGATATGTACCCATGTACTCCGTCCTGTATCCTGCATCATGAGACAGGCTGGCCGTGGAAAGCGGCTTCGCTCCGGGCGGCGCCTCACCGAACTGAGGAGCCCACCGGTTGGGATCGGGCTGGGCGGGGCCACTGCCCTCCAGCATATAGACTTGGAATGACGCGCTCCCGGGTGTGGCGGATAAGGATCTGCACGGTATGTCAAGCACCGCCGAAACGATGGAATCGGGCGCGAGGTCGCGAGGTAAGGGCCTCAGGTCTACTGCTACGTACAGCTCCGCCCCTCGGCCAAGGCAGTACCGATCACCGGCGCCGGTGTCCGAGTCGCTGCCTCGAACGGATGAAGCTCGCCAGATCAGCTGGCAGGGAAGCTGGACTGTGATGTAGTCGCGCGGGTCGCACCCGCTCATTATCGTGCACACTGCGATCGCCATGGCAATCACACACGCGATACTCGCCGGTTGCCGCCTGTACATTGCGTTGACCTCCTTTAGCCCACGTAGTTCGCAGGCGAAATCTCATCCTCATCGTCCGGGCTGTCGTCTAGGAAGCCGTGGGGGGCCTGTGCGGTGAACCCACACAATTGCGCGAAATAGCAGCGGTCGCACTCCGCGATCCTTAGTACGGGCGTATTGCGCAGGTCGTGACGGGACGCCTCGTCTGCCAGTCTCCTCAGGCTCTCGGCCGCCTGCAGCAGTTCGCCGGGCCCATACGACCTATCGCGAACTTCATCGGGGTACAGGAAGTGCAGCCTGGCAGTCACGCGGTCTGCGCCGTACACCCGAGCCGCAGCGACAGCATACGCGTCCAGCTGAACCGCGTACCTAGCCGCCGCCTCATCGACTGCCGCGCCCAAGACGCGATTGGTCTTGAAGTCGACTACCAGCACACTCCCATCCGCCAGAATGTCGACACGGTCCATGACCCCCGACACGACCGGTCCCCCTACGTCCATCAGAAATCCTATTTCCTTCTGTCCTTCACGGCCGGGGCCGGGGTAACGCCGCAAGAAGGTGTCGACCATGGGCATTAGCTCGTCCGCAACCGTGCGTGCAAGAACACTGTCTGCTCCGCGCAGATGCAGTTCCTCGAGCAATAAGGCCCTGGCCTGGGCCGAATCCGTCGTGCGATCGCACCTTTCACATACCGAGTGCACCGCCTGCCCGCGCACAGCCGCAGTTAGCTGCAGTTCAGCCCCAAATGCATTTCGCAAGTCGCGCGGTATCCGGCCCAGTCTGTACACATACTCATACAGATACCAGCGAGCGCAGTGCGAAAAGCACATGAGCGCCGACACTGAGAACTGGCTTGGCGCTTCTGCCGCGCCGGCAGCAATCCGTACAGGGCCTGCCAAAGGGGCGAACTCGGCGATACCGGGCGATTCATCCCGGGGTCGCGTTGCCTCCCTCCCTACTGGCTCGGTCTGGCTATCCCGCCCTGCGGCCGCCTCGTCGGGCTGCCCGCCTGTCGTCTGCATGAACTCGCGTATCTCCCGCTCTTCGTAGTGCCTGACAAGTATGGCCGCGCGCGTCTCGTCGTCGACTACGACTGTGTCGGGCGCGTTGGCCGAACTGGCCCCGACGGACACATCAGCTCCATCCGACTCATCGCTCCCGCCAGATCCGTCTGCTCCCTGCAGGCCCTGATCATCGAGCTCCGGCGCGACCGAGCACAGATGCTCATACCAGCTAGGGCCGCCGGGCGACTGCGTTCGCGAGCCGGGGCCCGGCAGCGTCGCACTGCCCACCAGGTAGTCGGACGCCCGCGTTGCAGCCACATACAGGCAGCGCTTGCCCTCCTCGTCATCGCCTGCCCGGATCTCCTCTACCACAGCCCGCGAGTGGCGAGTCGCGCTGCACCACTCATCGCCCACCTGCACGGGAACGGCAAGCCCGAGCGATAGACTGTATTCGAACACGCCGCCGCCGGACCTGCGCGCCGACCGGGCCAGTTCAGGCACGAAAACCACTGGGAACTCAAGCCCTTTGGACTTGTGGACCGTCATCACCTTCACAGTATCGGCGGATTCCTCTTCCATGGCCGCTTCGGCCTCGCGAGCGCTTAGGTCGCCCGCAAACTCCATGTCGGCTATGAAGTCATGAAGACATGACCGGGTTGATGTTTCGTCCTCCGCCATCTGGACCAGCTTTCGGAGGTTGCCGATAGACTGAGCGCCCTCCTCGACGAATGCGAAATACTCCTCGAACCCTGCCAGCTCAACAGCGGTCTGCACCAGAGCCCCAACCGGCATCCTCCCCACCGCGGCCGCAAGTGCGTGTAGGCAAGTACGCGCCCGTCGGAACTTGGCCAGTTCAGCGCCTATCAGCCCGCAAGTGTCCGTCGCATCAGTCGCGCGTGATGTGCAGGCGTCCGGCACATCGGTCGCGCCTGCCACGCCCGCAGGGTTGGGTTCCGTCTCCCCACCCCATACCGCTCTATCCAAACCGCCCGCAGCCATCTTCAGCCTGAGCAGGCTCTCATCGGAGACGCCGAACACCGGCGAGCGCAAGACCGCAGCGAGCGATGTGACATCGGATCTGTCGTCGACAGCCCTGAGCAGATCGACCAGCCAGATCACCTCGGGCCTTCCGTAGAACCCAGTGCCCCCCACAACGAAGTACGGAATCCCATGACGCGACAGAGCTGCTTCGAACTCCTTCACGTGAGTCGTCGCCCTGAGCAGCACTGCGATATCGCCATATCGCACCGGGCGCGCCGTCGCCATAGGGCCGTCTGCCCCGGCAGTGGTCTCGCACACCAGTCTCTCTCCATTGCCCACCATTTCGGCAATTCGCCTGGCGAGAGCCTCCGCCTCGAGCTCGCCCTTAGGGCTCCGCTCCTTGCCCTCCAGATGCACCAGCATCAGCTCAGCCCGGGGGATCTCGGGATTCGGCGCCGCCCGGCGCCACTTAGCAGGCGAAAACCGCTCCGGCCCCAGAATCCCGGCGAAGAGCGCGTTCGTGACGTCGACAAGCGGCCCGACCGAGCGGAAATTGGTCCCGAGTTCCACGCGCCCGCACCTATCGGCAGACCCCGCGGCAGACCCCGCAGCAAGCCCCGCAGCATCGCCCACGGCGGCCCGCACTGCCTCTTCGAATACCTCCACGACCGCGCCGCGGAACCTATATATCGACTGCTTCGGGTCGCCCACGACAAACCACCTGTTGCCGCAAGGTTGGCCTATGATCAGCAAGACGATTTCGTCCTGGAGCCTGTTGGTGTCCTGGTACTCGTCCACAAGCACGAATTTGAACCTGCTGCGGCACACCGCCCCGGCCGGGGTATCGCGCAGCAGGTCCCTGGCGGCAAGCTCAATGCCGGTGAAGTCCATCATGGCGCCGTTGCCGCGCTGGGCTCGGTATTCCTCGTCCATCAGCTTGCATGCGTCCACCACAGAACGCACACCTTCCCGCGCGAACCTGTCCAGCAAGCATTCGTACAGAACCGCCTTGAGCTCGTCTATCTCTTTCTGCTCATCCGACCGCTTTTTCAGTTTGAGCCCGGTCGCGACCGCATCGATCTTGAGCATGAGACCGGACGCATCAAAAGGCTCTGGACTGCCCGGTTGCGACGGCTCCAGCTTCAGATGGTCAACGCTCACCGGCACGCCCCTGCTTTCAGCCGCCGCAAGCAGGAGGAACTTTAGGTCCGTCAGCGCCCGCTCCGCCGCGGCCTCCGACTGGTCGAGGCTCACCATGGTGATGCCCAGGCACTCGTCGAACGGCTTGCCGGTCATGCGCAGCTTCTCGAAAACCCGGCAGAGAGCCTCCGCCACAACGCCAAACCCCTTGTCTACCACCAGAGAGGTCATGTAAGAATCCTTGCGCTGGAGCATCTTGTCGACAGCCGAGCGCGCGGCTGCATACATAGCCCGACGCATGTCGAGTTCGTCCATGATGGCGAACTCCGGGTCCACACCTGCCTCTATGGGGTATTCCCTCACAAGTTGCGCGCAGAAGGAGTCGATGGTGCTGATGCGCGCCGACTGAAGCTTTCGCGCAAGCTCCCTCCATCTTCGGGCCTCCTCGGGAGAAGCGGCCCTCCTCTCTCGCTTGATGATCTCCTCCCATGCCCGGCCCTTCATCTCGTTCGCGGCTTTTTCCGTGAAGGTCATGGCTATCACTTCATCGATGTCGGCAGCCTGCTCCTCCAGGATGTTTACGTATCTCCCCACCAGAACACGAGTCTTGCCCGACCCCGCGCCGGCCGTAACCACTAGGCTGCGATCGAGGTCGAATATGGCCTTCTCTTGCTCGGGAGTGTAGCTAGCCACGGCAATCACCTCCCGTGCAAGTATCGCCGTCGCCCGCGGCGGACTGGCTCAAGGCCTCAAGATCGAGCATGTACACCTGGCAGACGCGGCGATAGTTGCACCAAGCGCAGCTAGACGGTTTGCGAGGCGCGATATGGAATACGCCCGCCGCGGCCTTGCCCGCCACGTCCAGCGCGGAGGCCTGCACTCGGTCAACGTATTCCCTCCATTCCTCCGAGGAAAGCTTACCGCCCCGCCTTCGCTCCGCGGCAAACCGGTCGTGATACTCCTCACGCCATACTCCCGACCCCATGCGGTTATCGCGCAGGCTGTAGTACCAGGCGCCCGCAACAGGCTGAGACGAAGACGCGAGCAACCGCTCAACAGCCAACACGTACACTCCGAGCTGGACTTCGTCGGCTTCCTTGATCTCATTGAACTTGGGCAGGTTCGCACTGCTGCCGGACTTGTAGTCGTATATGGCGAGAGCGCCGTCAGGCCCGATATCGATTCTGTCCACTCTCCCGCACACGCGCAGGCCTCCGGACAGGATCAGGTACTCCCTCACTGAACTCGGCGCTGCGTCCGGCCTGAACGCGAGGCCGAAGCTCCACTCGACATGAGCCGGGCTCCAGAACCCGTCGGTCTTGCACGCCAGCTCTACCTGCGCGTCAAGCGTCCGAATCGCCTGCGCGATTATTGAACTCCGGTATGCTTCCCATGCCGGCCCGGACATACTGATGGCCTCAATGTCGACCTTGTCCAACTCCTCTCGGGCGATGCTCGCCATCTCGGAGTGATAGTCGTCTATCTTGGACGGGACGAGACATGACCCGAGGCGCCTTTCGAAGAACCGTCGCAGGATGTCGTGGAGAACACCGCCGCGCGTAAGCGGCGTAGGCTCGTCCGGCGCCTCCTCGACCGCGCCCAGCTGCAGCACGCGCGAACAGAAGAAAGCGAACGGGCATCTCAAATAGTCGTCGAAATGCCCGGCTGACCACACCGCGCCGAGAAGCATCTTCGTCCTTAGGCTGTCCACCAGGTCAGGGGCGCCGACCGCCCCGCTATACACCGAGAATCCGGGGCCCTGGCCTTGAGCGGATCTATCCTTCCACCACGACGCAATCTCCCACAGATCCGGTCGCTGCCTGGACCATTCCCGGACCTCGGGCATCAGCTGAGCCGCCTGCTCATGCGCCTGCCCATGCGCCCGCGCGAGGGCGAGGACGCACAGCGCAAGCTCCCTGGGGCTTGCCGCCATGCCCAGCCTGCGCGGGAACACATCGCGCGGCGATATTGACGCGGTAATCCGCCGCTCATCCTCTGCCGAAATGCCCATTGAGTCCAGCAGTTCATCTACGAAGAAGGATCGCCTTACCGACGAGCCGTCGGTCGCGCTGGACGGGTATGTTATGTACAGCCTATCGATCGCCGCGCCCACAGCCGCATTGAAGATGAACCGTTCCATGGCTGCATGCTCCCTCGGCAACATGACGCCGACGCCCGAGCGAGCCAGCCGTTCCAGGTCGTCTTCCTTGAACATCCACGGGCGCCTCATTTTCCGCGGAAACGTGCCCTCCGCCATCCCGCTCAGTAACAACACCGGCCATTCCGACTCCGCGGCTCTTGCCGGCCCGACAACCTTGACGCCGGCAGGGTCCGGGCGCTCCAGTGGAAACGAACGCCTCCTGATCGCAGAGCCCAGGATGCGGGCGAATTCGGCCCAACCGCCATCACCGCCTGCTTCCCCGTCGCCAGCGGAGCGGGCGATCTCGTCCAGGAGAGAGTTGAACGCCCTCCACGCTGCCCATGACTCGACGGCCCAGTCGCGGTTATCCACTGCCATGATTGATTCCGGCATCCCGACCGCCGCCAGCAACCCGCGGAATTCGCGCGCACGATCAGCGAGCCCTCCCGATTTCCCGAAGTTTCCGCTCCAGGCCTCGGCCAGCGTTTCGACGAGCGCGAGCGCATCGCCGCACTCATCGGTCCTCCGAAGACGCGCCTTCCATCGCCCGGTCGTGAGCTTAAGCCCCTTCACCCCGATTGCCCGAGCAGTCTGCGCGGCGCAGGCCGGCCCGCGGCCTATGTATGGGCTGGCAAGCAGCCTGACGAGGTCAAATCCACTATGGCGCGACGCCGCGGCATCTGCCAGGGCGACGCAGTCGAGAACCAGCATCGACGATGACAGCAGACGTTTCCTCGGCGCAGCGCACGCCACGCCGAACTCCTCGAACGCCTCCAGAAGCGCCGGAATGAACTCCGCTGAGTCGGCGCTGGCGATGCAGATCTCCCAGGGCCTCCGTCCTTCTTCCACTATCAGCCGCTTGACCTCGCGAGCTACCTCGCGTGCCTCGGCCGCCGGACCGGGCGCAGTCATGATGGAAAGCTCGGGCGTCGAATGCGACACCGACGCATCTGTGCCTGCAACTGTCGGCCCACACTCACCAGGAACACGCACCTCGACAGCGGCAGGCTCCACAAGACGCCTGACTCTTTCGACGACGAAGTCCGTATCATCGCACTGAGTGCAGGCAAGACTGACGCAGGTCGCCGGCACAAGACGGGCTACGGCGGATATTAGGGCGGCCTCGGCGGGCGTTACATTGAAGAACTGATCGAACCAGACCCTCTCCGGATCGCCGAGCGCCTGCCTTCCCTGTGCTTTGAGCGCTCGGGCAGCATCAGCGTACAAGTCCTCGCCGTCGGACAGGCCGTGCGCTTCCAGGAAATCTTCATAATCCCGCCAGACCGCCAGAAAGTCGGCATGGACTCCCGCCGGCGCAGCGCCGCCCGTCAACGTCCGCTCTACCTGCTCAGGGCTGGCCGCAGCCTGTGTCATCTCGGTGATCGCCCCTGCAAACGCGCGCGCCACCCCGGGGCGGTCCGCAGAGCGACCCAGAGCGGTAAGTTGCCCCAAGCCGGCTCGCTCCTTGAGCAGGCGGCCTATGACGATCTCACGTTCCAGTTCGCCGATGGGCCTGGATCTTGGCCTTCCTCCTGCCCTGCGCAGGATGGCCGCCGCGTACTGGTCGAGTGTATAAACTGGAATGACGAGGGCGGCGCCGGACTCTGTCATCGACAGAACCTCGCGCCGCGCCCTCGCGGCCATGTCAGCGGATCGCACCACCAGCGCCACTTGCCGAGACCCGTGGTTGCCGACAGCTTGCGCAATGCTCGCAACAACCGATGAGTGCGCCATGAGGCCAACACACCACCCAAAGCTCCATTCGGGCGCCTGGGCGCCCGGCTGTATCTTTCACCTTCTGGGGTGTCTATCCCTTCCGAGTGTTCGCCAAGTCGCACTGCAAGCTCGCCTCACTGCCTCTGCCGGGCAGGATCACTCCTCGTATGGGTGCACAGGACGCGCGGGGTAAAGTCAACGTATCATACATGCCCATTTGGTTCGACTAGAAGCGGCATCGCATAGCATGATGCCCGGATATCGGCCACGAATCTCCATCATCATCCGCTGCAACCATCCGGCTCTTCGGCCTTTCGCCGCAAATGAGCAATGTTCACTGCCAGGTTGTTTGCCCACTGAAGGAGCGTGCAATCCAGTGAAGGATGAACGCGAACTCGCCGGAGCGCTGCGAAACGTGCTGCTGCAATTCGGATTCTACCTGCACAATAGGAGAAGCATTCGGAGGTAACCGTCCTGAGTTCTGAGTGACAATACGATGACCGTTGCAGTGTTGGCGACTGTGGGTGCAGTAGCGATCGCTCAGATCATGGGGTCAGCTCTGCACTGGAGATGGTTTGCCGATCCACCCGAGGAGTGGTCGCCACTATGGCCATACTCGCAGATGAAGCGGTTGTTTGGCAAAAATGGGCTGATTCTGTTCAACTACGCATCAGGGATACTGATGCTGGCAGTGGACATCTTTCTGCTGGTTGTGTGGCTATCAGGACGTGTCACACGCACGCGACTCAGATAATGCACGGCCAATGCTATGAACCCGCGCGACTCAGTAGGTACCGACCATTGCCCCGGAGAGTCCTGTCGTGGAAGATGCGCAGAGAGATGGGGCATTTGCCCGTGCCGGTTGTTGGCTTGGCTGTCCTCTTCATGGTCACGAACGCCGCGGTCATACTGCTGGGACGATTGTCCGGCAGGCTATCCCGCCAAGAGTCCGTGATATACATCGGCCTACTGCTCATCGGATTGGTAGAGTTCGCGTTTCTGGTTCTTTGGGTACGCATGAGGCAGTGATCCGACTATTGCTGCGTTGCCTCTGGAGGTACGCGGGCTTTGGCAGGCACACGCGATTCTCAGGAGCGCCAATTCGCTGCAGTGAAAGCTGAAGCCCTGGGACTCATTGAATACATTGGTGATGAGTCGTCGATACCTGTACTCACTCGCGAATTCGGTTACTGAGGGCGATGGTGGATGCGTTGGCATTACCAAGAGGAACAAGGCGCAGACGGCTGGCGGAGCACTGCGGCAGACGCAGTACGGAGGTTTGGAACAGCGGCAGACAGCTATCTGCAGTCGTCACTGTCGGATCCTGACGAGTGGGTACGTTACCGGTCGTTGGTGACGCTCGCTGAACTGCCAGGTTCTGACGACTGGGGTCTGGTTCGGGGGCTTGCGAACAGCGATAGATCAGAGACCGTGAGATCTAGAGCGGAGGACTTGCTTACAGAGCAATCGGCGCAGCCTTGAAAGCCATGATAATCGGCATGCGGGAGGGGGATTCTGCATGTATGCTGGTCGATCCCAGAAGCGACCGCATACGGTATTGACAGCACTAATCATCGTTCTGCTAATGACCTGTTTAGGCATCGCCTACGAGCGGTCGGTTGATTGCCGGATTGGCCGACTAGTTGGGCTGGATACGTTGGGTGTAGTTGGGTCCGCGCGGTCCACGGCATAAACCACGCTATGGCTAACCAGGCCGGTACTGAGACTATGCTGCCTTTAGGTATGGCCCGATGTCTACTCTCCTGTTGTCGCGGTTCAGTGTCTCCGGGGCGCCCGATGACCCCGCCGCCCTCGTGATGACTGCCGACCGTAGGGTTTTCCGGCAGGCGCGAAGAGGCCCTGCTAAACGCAGGTTTGGCATCATCTTCCTGCGTACAGCCGCTTTGACGCCCAACGAGAAAGGCCTGGGGCAAGGCGAATCCCCGAGCGGGATGCTCGCTGTCATGTTGCTTGCCTATAGTATGCGCGGATAATCGGTGATAGTATTGACTCATCAAGAAAGCGCTGGAGGAACCACTGAATGCAGATAGTCACAGACCACGGAGCAGACATCAGCGCCGAACAGCGAGAAGGCCTCGATATTCACTACGTTCCTCTCACGATCACTCTCGGAGGACGAGTATACCGGGGCGGCGTGGATATCAGTGTCGAAGAGTTCTATGAACTTCTAGATCGCACCGGAGAGATGCCCAGTACATCGCAGCCGTCTCCTGGGGACTTCGCCGAGCTATACCGCAACTTGGCCCGCACGGACCCGGATATCTTGTCAGTCCACATATCGTCGGGGCTAAGCGGTACAGTCAATACCGCTCGTATGGGAGCAAGCATGGTGCCTGAAGCGAATGTTACCATATACGATACCAAGACCCTGTCCGGGGCGCAGGGATGGCATGTAGAGGTCGCCGCGCGCGCCGCTAAGGCAGGGTGGAGCATCGACCGAATCGTCGCAATGCTGCAACGGATGACCGCTGCCACCGACACACTGTACACACTATCTACCCTGAAGTATCTCATACACGGCGGACGCATCAGCCACTTGAAGGGGCTGGTCGCATCGATACTCAGCATTAAGCCCATCATCGGAGTCGAAAAGGTCGGAGGCACTTACGTCACTCGCGGCCAAACCCGCACGCTGGACCGCGCCATTGACACGATTGTGAACATGGTGGCATCGGTCTACCCGGCCAATACCACGATGAGAATGCAGGTGCTGCATGGGTTGTGCCCTGAAGGCGCGGCGCGTCTGCGCGCAGGCCTCGACCGTATATTCCAATGCCGCTGGCTGCCTGTGGGTCCGATCGCTCCGGTACTAGGCGCGCACACCGGCCCTGGCCTCGTCGGCGTGGTATTCGCGCCCGAGGCGCAGCTTCCCCAGTTCTAGTTGCCTAGCGATCGACGCCGAGCATGAACCTGACTATGTTGGCGGCTAGCGCCCGCGCCGGCTCTTCCTGAAGCGCGTCCCAGCTCAGCAGGTCTGCGCCGACGTACATGACGGTACCGTTCAGCACGATGGCGGCGTTTAGTGGCAATGCCCTAGACGGCGAGCCGCTCCTGTCAGACCACTGGCCTAGTACGACCGCGCCCGGCCAGGGTTCTGTGACCATCCCTTCCGGCACCCGCAACCTGACTGGGCCCTCGGTGCCTGCCCAAATCGCGCCGACTACAGCGTCCGCATCTACGTCTGTGCCCACTCCGTCCACACCTGCCGGGATGACCGCATCGTGCATCGGCGATACGCCGGTCCACCCCGCCAACTCCGCGCCGAACAGATCAGCCAGGCCATCAAGCTTATCTGCGGGGACGAGCACGCACTCGGGTCCATCAGGCCCAATGCCGGCTGCCATCGCCATGATCATGTCGAGGTCGTCTTCATAATACCAGCCCATGTCCTCGTACCATGCCTCCACGTCCTGGCTCTGCATAACGGCAACCAACGGCCGGCGGACATCTGGCGAAGCCGGCAGCGGGCGAATCGAGCTGGGGACGCGCGAACCGACAGCCTCGGCAGTCGCATCGGCTGCGTTCGCCGCCGGCTGAGCCTGTCTTGCCTGCCTGCCTGCGGGGCAGTTTTAGGGTGACTACGTATGGCAAGTGGTCGGAGGCCGGGCTCCGGGGCACGCCGGCCGCGCCGATCTCGTCCACGACTCCGATATCAAGAGAGGCGAATATGTAATCGATGCGGGCGCTGGGATCGAACACACCTATCGTATGGCCGCCCTTGAGGTAATCGCGCTCAAAAGGCCCCTGCGCCGCCAGCCACCTACTGACTACCAGAACTCGGTCGAGAGCGTATGCATCGTTGTGCTCGCGCAACATCAAC
>Ga0209718_1001799_pt1 | contig 22970 bp, 18 predicted proteins | sample AD_JPNAS1_MetaG_FD_184420 | JGI IMG/M metagenome (GOLD analysis project Ga0209718, IMG submission 184420) | Active sludge microbial communities of municipal wastewater-treating anaerobic digesters from Japan - AD_JPNAS1_MetaG (SPAdes) (version 2) | ecosystem: Engineered > Bioreactor > Anaerobic... | reverse complement strand
GCCTTCTGGCTTAGTCCCGCTTCGAGGAAAGCTTCTAGTTTTATCCTGTCTTCTTGTGTAAAATGGTGTGGGGACATTGTGTACTCCTTCGGTTGTTTTGTTGAAAATCTTATTCTACCGAAAAGAGTCGCAATGTCTCCTTTTTTGTTTCTCAATAATTGCGTTTCGAATTTGAACCCGCGCCCTTCCTGCCGCTGGACATGAGCAGGCATAAGCAAGTACAATAAGCGCCTCATCGAGCCTTTGCAGGAGGGTTAGCATAATTGGTAATGCACCGGTCTTGAAAACCGGCGGCTTCGGCCTTGAGGGTTCGAGTCCCTCACCCTCCGCCACTTTCCTGCTGCCTGTTCCGCTATCTCCCGGCTCTTACTCCGGCAGTCTGAAGCCGCTCCCCCGTTTCCCAAAAACATTCCGGAAAAGTTCGTCGCTGAAAAGGAATTGCTTATGGCCTGGTTACTTCTGGCTGCCGCCGGTATACTGGAAGCCGTCTGGGCCTATTACATGAAGCTGTCGGAGGGCTTTTCCCGTCCCTGTCCCACTGCGGTAACACTCATAACCATGATTGCCAGTTTTGCACTGCTGTCGTGGGCAATGAAAAGCCTGCCGCTGGGCAGCGCTTATGTTATCTGGACAGGCATCGGCGCCGTGGGCACTTTTGTCATAGGGATTATCGTGCTGGGCGAAGAAGCCGGTTTTCTCCGGATCTTTGCGGCACTCCTGATACTTTCCGGACTGGTGCTGATGAAAGTGGCAAGCCCGCAATAAGGTCGGAGCAGGCGCTGATCAGCGCAAAGGGGCACGCCGGAAAATTGCAGCGACCCCGTGTCGAAATGATTTTTCGCAGGACTGCCGGCCGAAGCGTGCCGCTTCATATTTCCGGACAAACTGCAGCGCCGCTTTGTAATCGACGGTATCCCGACCCTGGAGCTGTCCGAGCACTTCATCCGGTGTGGCATTATCAGTTTCGAATCCGGCACGCCTGCTTTCCTGCAGAAAAAGGAGGTACACCTGGCGTGCCCGTTGCTGATCGGAAGTAAGGAACAGTTTTTCCCGGTTCCTCCACTTCTGGTACAGAATGAAAAATATGCCTGCAAATGCAATAACCAGCGCCGTTCCGTAATAGGTGGGATTAAAAAGAAAATAGGTTCTCGTCTCTTTTGCTGTCTGCGTTTTCTCGGCACCTGACTGATGGGGCTCCGGTTTTTTGAAGAGACTGCGCCCCTTCCAGGGCCAGGGGAAATTATCCAGCCTGACGCCGCCCTGAAAACCCACCACGTCCTGAAACCAGAACATTTTCGCACGCAGCATATAGAGCGACCACGCCATACGCATCCGTCCGAAAACAGCCAGCGTATCATCTGAGCGTGGAGACGGATCAAAACGCACCCAGCCGCTCTCAGGGAAAAGTACTTCGACCCACAGATGAGACATGCTCGCCCGAATCAGGTAGGCATCGTCTGCTGCGGAATAATCTCCGCCCCGGTAGCCGGAAACCACACGGGCAGGCACGCCCAGAGATCGAACCATCAGCGCCAGAGCCGTCGCATACAATTCGCAATGACCCCGCCGGAATTCAAGGATGAAAGCATCAATGCCATGCTTTTCCGGAAGGGGCGGCAAGGTGAGCGAATAGAGAAAGTCCTCGCCGCTGAGCCAGCGGTTCAGTGCCTGAATACGGTCGTACATGGTTGAAGCGGATGCGGTCACTGCCCGGACTTTTTCCAGCGTTTCCGGGAGCAGATCCTGATAGGTCAGCATGTTGAAGTCACGGGAATCCATATAACTGTAATCCAGAGAGGAAGCCCGCAATTGATCCGGAGACGGCAGTTTGAGCTCGGATATTGCCCGGTACTGGAGCCGCCTGCTTCCTGTTGTCTGCAGATGAACCGTAAAATCCTCTCCGCCGTCCCAGGCTACCAGTGCACGGGAACCTGGATCCTCCACAGTCAGCGACATGACAGTATCAAAGACAGGAACCCCCTGTTCCGGAACTTCATCCATAAAAATGACCTGCTGCACCAGCGGTCTATCCGCAATATGTTTGCGCACCAGTTCCCGCCCCCCCAGTGCCTGAGCAAACATACGCTTTCGGGAAATGCTTTCCTCCACACCCGGCTCATAATTAGACTGAAGACCCCGGCGTGACCACTCATCCTCCTGGAAGCGGGACAGAGTTGTGATCCGCCAGTACATACCACCCCGCTGTGCTGTCTGCCTGTCTTCCTCTTCTGGCAGCTGCACATGCATAACAACGCTGGGATCCTCATAGATGGAGGTGGCGCCTTTAATGCGTACCGTTTCCGAAATACCTGTAAAAGCGGGGCGGAAATCCTGACGGCCCAGCCAACCCGCTTCTACACGAGGCGTGAAAAGAAAGGACAGGATGGTAATGACAAGAGACAGAACGGACAAAGCCGTCATGGAGATCAGAAAACCGCTGTCCAGAAGACCGCCTCTTTCCGGGCGCGCTGTTTTTCGACCTTTCCTATACAATTCCACCAGCGGTGAAACCGGCGCACTGATCTGATCGTGATACATCTTGACAAGAGAAAATGCCCAGACAGATGCTACAGAAAAGAGGAAAAAAGCAATGGCAATCAACGGTTCGGGCGATTGCACCACAGCGCCCAGCAACAGGAAAAAAGCCATCAGATAGATTTCATAATAAATTCGGGCGCTCTTCTCCCCTGTAATCAGATAAAACTGGATAAAAATGACCAGAAAAATCACGGCATCCAGAAGACCGTAGATCTGAAGGGAAAAGGGAATGAAGAGAAGCCATGCCAGTGCAACCAGTTTCCGAAAAAGCCGAAAGCGGCTGCTCTTCCGTTCAAGCCATTCACCCAGTGGCATGGCAGGCAGAAAAGCGGCGGGGAAAAAGAGAAAAGCCAGACCGTACCGACGTACCGAAGCCAGCGCAAGATATCCGGCCAAGACCAGAAACATGGTTGCGATACGCAGGACGAAGTGGAGCCGTTTATCCATAGACCACCTCGGCGAGGTTTAAAGCCGTCACATTCTGATGCAGTGCGCCGGAGAAGTTCAGATCCTCATTCATGGAAATCAGAAAAACCCGAAGAGGCTCGGATAGGAGTTTTCTCACTTCCTGATCATAATCCCGCCATGCCGGTTCCCGTGATGCGGTGATCCGGGCAAGGCCGTCCAGAATGCGCTGCTGCTGCCCGCTGCCTCTGCCTGGCGGCACCTTCATGTCCGGTGTCAGAAAGCCGACGCTGTACTGCCGCCCGAGCAGCGTGATCATAAGGGAAGCGGCAACCTCAATCATCTCCTCAAAAGGCTCATCGGCACCTTCCTGTCCGCGCCACCGGGTGTCCAGCAGAAACACAAGCGTTCTGGAATGCCCCGCCCCTGTTTCTTTTACCATTAATTTGCCCATCCGTGCGGTGACACGCCAGGCAATGGTGCGCATATCGTCACCGGGGAGGTACTCACGGATGGTAAAAAATTCATCACCCTCACCGCGTATGAGCCGGGGCGGTCCCGCTGTATGCATACTCTGTTCCACACCGCCCGTTCGTGCCAGCACAACACGGGGATAAACGAGGATCTCATGGGGATCCGCAAAAGCCTTTCTGTACTGGATAAAGCCGAAAGGAAAAGCGCTTTTTACTTCCAGCGGCGGCAATGTATAGACACCCCGCCGCGGAAGCACATGCTGCGCCGAAAATGACACGGTGGAAGAGGGGGGGATGCGCAACAGATAGCCTGCCGCATCTCCGCCGCTCTCCAGCCGCAGCGAAAAGGAAGAAAGGAAACGCTTGGTGTTTTTTATCTGCATCGTATAGACAAAAGGGGTGTTGCGGTATACCGCATGGGGCATTTGCCGGTGAACAGTAAGCCCCTGAAGGACACGCAGCCCTGCAGCAAGGGAGAGAACAAACATACCCAGCACGGCACTGAAAACAATGTAAAGAAGATTTTCCCCCGTATTCCAAGCCGCAAGCAGCAGGACTACCAGGATTCCCGCCAGCACCACACCCGCCAGGGTAAAGCGCGGAAAACATCGCTTCCCGGAAAAAAAGCGCATGTTTATACGGGCACCCTGATCTGGCTGATTATCTCACGGATAATCCGCTCCCGTTCCCGGGCAGCCGATGCAAGATCTGCGCCCCGGGACTTCACCAGCAGACGATGCGCCAACGTCGGCGCCGCCAGCGTGTGCACATCATCGGGCACGACATAATCCCTCCCTGAAATCATCGCCAACGCCTGGCTGGATTCGTAAAGTGCCTGTGCTCCGCGGGGACTGGCGCCAAGACGCACCTGTTCATGGCTTCGGGTAGCCCGGACAATCTGGAGAATATAGTTTTCCAGAGTGGGATCGACATGGATTGTGCCGACCATGCGCTGCAGCGCAACCAGCTGCTCCGCGTCCAATGCCGGCTCCAGTGCTGCAATGGCATCCACAGGATCGTGGCGCCGCATGATTTTCAGTTCGTCGTCCTGCGGCGGGTATCCGATATCCACGCGCAGCATGAAGCGGTCAAGCTGCGACTCGGGCAGTACATAGGTGCCCTCGTGTTCGATGGGATTCTGTGTCGCAATAACCATAAAAGGGGCGGGCAGCTGGTGCGTGATCCCGTCCACCGAAACCGTATTTTCGCTCATTGCCTCCAGAAGGGCACTCTGGGTTTTCGGCGGCGTCCGGTTGATTTCATCCGCCAGTACAATATGGGCAAATATCGGGCCCCGGCGAAATACGAATTCATTGCTCCGCGTATCCAGAATTGAAATACCGAGCACATCGGACGGAAGCATGTCGCTGGTAAACTGGATCCTGGCGAAGGAGCATTTCACCGATTTCGCCAGACTTTGCGCCAGCGTCGTCTTGCCGATGCCGGGTACATCTTCGATCAGAAGATGTCCGCGGGCAAGAAGGGCGACAGCGCAGAGCGTCACCACATCGCGCTTGCCGTAAACAACCTGTTCCACCGTATCAATCAGCCGCTGGATACTCTCATGGGGATGGGAATTCATACGCAACCTTTCAATGGGCTGTTATGTCGCAGGTTATACAGGGACGGTGCGCTCAGAGCCAGCGCTCAAACCATTCATCGGCGACTTCCAGCGTTTCCGGCGCCATCGCATGACCGTCACGGTGCATAAAATGATCGATTGCGTCGGAAGCGCCCAGGAGTTTGTAGATTTTGGCGGCACTGGTCACAGCCTTCTGGCAGCTTTTCGGCTTATCGTGCAGTGCGTTGCAAGTGGAGGTGATGATTTGCACAGGAGTCGGTGCGGCAAGCGCAAGAATATGCTCCCAGTCAAAGGGAAACTGACCATCATCGTCTTTACATTTCTGGATTTTAGGAAGAAGGCTCAAGTTTTCCAGCCCTGCCCACCCGCCGGCATAACGGTCACCGGCAAAACGGGTAAAGCCGCAGCTCGACACACAGGCCTGGATCCGGTCATCACATGCCGCAAGCAGCAGGGCATTGAACCCCCCCAGCCCGTGCCCGATCACGCCGACACGGGTCGGATCAACCCGTTTGATCTCTGCCAGCATATCCAGTACGCGCACATGATCGGCAAGCACTTTTCCGGCAAAACTCATCTTTTTATGCTCTTTGTAAAACGGCTGTGTATCATAGGGCTCGTGCTTGCCCGTCTGACGCCTGTTGACGGTGGGCATATCTATCGCCAGCGTAATATAGCCTCTTTCCGCATAGTGCAGCGCAAAATCGAGCTGGGAACTGTCTTCAATCCCCGCCGCCTCATCTTTCCCCATCGGGCTTTCATGATGGCAGCAGAGAATTGCGGGAACTTCATCACGTCCATCAGGTATAAAGACCCAGGCATGAACCAGTTCGTTTTCGGTCAGGTTAAAAACTATAAGACGCCGGGTAACCCCGCAGACCTCCTGTTCATCATGAAGGCGCATCTGCAGTTCCGGAACTTCTGTCTTCTGATAACAGAGCGCATCATAAAATAAATCTTCAATGTTTTTCCGGATCGTCGGCCATTCGACCAGGTTAGAAATTTTGTCGAGATCAAGCATGTTTATTTATTCCACTCATGAGTGTTCTGTTATTTATTTTGGGCAAATCCTGCCTTGCATGGTAAACTAATTTAACACAAAGAGGATGTGTCATAACATACTCGCAGGTTTGATATCATATCAAGTTGAGTAACACATGACAAAGAAAACTGCACAGGCGTTTCAGCCCTTTCCTGTGCTTTCCGAAGGTACGGCTTTCAACCCGGGAAACCACTATGGCAAACAGAAAAGAAACGGCACCTGCCGATGCGGCGGCAAGGCATCACGAACTGGCAGCTGCAATCGATGAACACAGTTACCGGTATTATGTGCTTGCGGACCCGGTCATTTCCGACCGGGAATTTGACCGACTGCTGGAACAGCTGAAAAAGCTGGAAGAACAGTATCCCGATCTTGTCCGCCCGGACTCGCCGACCCAGCGAGTGGGCGGCACTCCTGTGGAAGGCTTCACCAATGTGCACCATGAAGTGCCCATGCTTTCCATAGACAACACTTACAATGAAAATGAAATCCGTGCCTTTGACCGGCGCACCCGCAAACTGCTGGGCAGCGAACCCGTCACTTATGTAGTGGAACTGAAGATGGACGGCGTGTCTCTCAGTCTGCGTTATGAAGCGGGCAGTCTTGTGCGTGCCGCAACCCGCGGCGACGGCGCAACGGGCGACGATGTTACAGAAAATGCGCGCACCATCCGTGCCTGTCCCCTGCGGCTGAGAGAGACCGGGGCAATGCCTGAAACGCTGGAAGTGCGCGGTGAAGTCTATATGACAGTGGCGACGCTGGCGCAGCTGAACGAGGAGCGGGAAGCAGAGGGACAGGAACTGTTCCGCAATCCCCGCAATACTGCGGCAGGCAGTTTGAAACTGCTTGATCCGCGGGCTGTTGCCAAAAGACAGCTGCAGTTTGTTGCGTATGATGTGGTCACCGGGCTGCCGGAGTCAGTCGTGACCCATGACGGCGTACTTCAATATTTAAAAACATTGGGCTTCCCGGTAAATCCTAATTACCGGCACTGCAGAGATATTGAGGAAGTCATTGCCTTCTGCAATCACTGGAACACGGCACGCCATGATCTGGGCTATGAAATTGACGGGATGGTCATTAAGGTGGATCTGCTGGCACAGCACAAGCGCCTGGGACGTACTGCCAAATCACCGCGGTGGCTTATCGCCTACAAATTCCCTGCGGAAACAGCCCGCTCCGTTCTCCGCAACATCGAGATTTCCGTGGGCAAAAGCGGTGTCTTTACGCCTGTTGCCGAACTGGATCCCGTAGCTTTGGGCGGTTCTATTGTGCGCCGTGCAAGCCTCCACAACTTTGACGAGCTGCAGCGCAAGGATCTGCGTATCGGCGACCTGGTGGAAGTGGAGAAAGCCGGTGAGATCATTCCCCAGGTGCTCCGTTTCGTCCCGGAGGCGCGCCCGGCCGATGCCGTCCCCTACCGGATACCTGAACAATGTCCCGCCTGCGGCAGTCCGGGCGTGAAAGATCCGGAGGGCGTTTACTACCGATGCCTGAATACGGCATGCCCGGCACAGGTTCGCGAGCGCCTGCGTTTTTTTGCAGGAAAAAGCGCACTGGATATTGCGGGTATGGGTCCGGCAGTGGTGGAGCAGCTGGTCGACAAAGGGCTGGTGGTAAATCCCGCCGACCTTTATATGCTGACGCTATCTGATTTCATGCAGCTGGAACGCCTGGGCGAAAAATCGGCGCAGAAGCTGATTGCCGCCATCGATGCTTCCCGGAAACGGCCGCTGAACAGATTGATTGTGGGACTGGGCATCCGCCATGTGGGAAGCCGGATCGCAAGCTCTCTGGCCGAGCACTTCGGAAGCCTTCACGCGCTGGCGGAAGCGGATCGGGCGGCCCTGACACAGGTGCAGGACGTGGGCGACATCATCGCTGACAGCATCCTGGGCTATTTCAGTGTTGCTGAAAACCGGCATATGCTGGAACGGCTGGAAAAGTATGGGCTGACCTTTGCCGCCGCACCGGTGCAGGAAGGCGGCACATCATCGCTCCTCGCCGGGAAATCCTTTGTCGTTACCGGAACGCTGATCTCCGGTACCCGGGAAGAAATTCACAGCCAGATTGAAGCAGCAGGCGGGCGCATCGCCTCCTCAGTCAGCAAAAAAACAGATTTTCTCATTGCCGGGGAAAATGCCGGATCAAAACTTACCAAAGCACAAGCGCTGGGTGTACCCATTCTTACCGAAGCTCTGTTTAAAGAGATGCTTGAAAACGGGAAATAAGCCGTTATGAACGAATGTACCGTCCTTTGTCCGGAAGTTCTGGATCAGGATGGCGGTGCCGCCATGTACAAGTCACTGCTCAAACAGTGGAGCCGGCGGAGCACCGCCATTGTCCTCGACTTTGCTTCCACCGACAGCATCGATTCTTTGGGCGGCGCCTGGATCATGAAAGCAGCGGGGTACGCCCGGCAGAAAGGCGTTGATTTTTCCTGGAAAGGACAGCACGACGCCCTTAGCGATTTTCTGGAAATGCTGGCGCCCTCCCTGCAGGCATCGCCTCCTGCACGCCCGAAAATGCCCGGGCCACTGGAAAAGCTGGGTGAAGTCATTATCTCCGTCACGAAAGAATGCGGCGAGTTTCTCTCTCTTACTGTGGACACAATCTACTGGACGCTGATTGCACCCTTTGAAGGCAGAGGTTTCCGCTTCAACGCTTTTATTGATGAGGTTCATGAAATGGGGGTGCGTGCCGTGCGCATCGTATGTCTCATGAACTTTCTGCTCGGTCTGATTATTGCCATGCTTTCCGCCAAACAGGTGGAAGCATTCGGCATTCAGATCTATGTTGCCAACCTGATTTTCATCGGTTTCGCCCGGGAACTGGCTGCCGTCATGACGGCTGTGGTTGTATCGGCACGCAGCGGCGCCGCCATTGCAGCGGAACTGGCAACGATGACCGTGCAGGAGGAAATAGATGCACTGCGCGGCATGGGCATCAGCCCGGCGCAGTATCTGGTCACGCCGAAACTGCTTGCCATGCTGGTGGCGCTGCCCTGCCTTGCCACGTTGGGCCTGATCTCGGGTGTGCTGGGCGGTGCCGTCTGGGGCATTTTTGTTCTCGGGTTCCGCCCCTTTATGTGGTACAACCAGACACTGGAAGCAGCAGCCATGGACGATATCATGCAGGGCATGCTGAAAACCTTCTTCTTCGCCATCGCCATTGTAATGATCGGCTGCCACAACGGCTTCCGGGTAAAAGGCGGATCCAGAGGCGTAGGGCTTATGACCACCCGTGCTGTGGTCATGGACATCTTTTCTCTGATCTGCATTGATATTGTATTTGCAAGTATTTTCTACTATCTGCTGGGCTAAACATGCCGGACTTTTCTATGAGTGAAACCATGATCAGCGTTGAAAATCTAGTCTCCCACTACGGACCGGTCAAAGTGCTGGACGGTGTGACTTTTGACGTCAAAAAAGGAGAGATATTCATGGTCATCGGCGGCAGCGGATGCGGCAAAAGCACGCTGCTCAAACAAATGTGCGGCCTGCTGAAACCCACCAGCGGACATATCATATACCGGGGCAAAGATCTTGCCGCCATGGATGAAGATGAGTTGAGCGCCATGCAGCGCACCATCGGCATTGCATTTCAGTCCAGCGGTCTTTTCAACTCCATGACTGTGGGTGAAAACGTCGCCATGCCCATGCGGGAATTCGGCGGTGTGGATCCGAAGTTAATTGATGAGCTGGTTCGCTACAAACTCAGTCTGGTGGGGCTTGCCCATGCGCAGCACCTTATGCCTTCCGAACTGTCGGGAGGCATGCGGAAAAGGGCGGGTCTCGCCCGCGCCATTGCGCTGGATCCGGATCTGGTTTATTTCGATGAGCCTTCCGCCGGTCTTGACCCCATCATGGCGGCCGGGCTTGACAACATGATTCTCAAATTGAAATCGCTGCTGAATACAACCTTTGTCATCGTGACCCATGAACTGGATTCCATCCGTCTGGCGGCAGATCGTATCCTGATGCTGGACATGGGCGAAGTAATTTTCTGCGGGACACTGGAAGAGGCGGCAGCCTCACCAGTCGACCGGCTGAGGCAGTTTTTTGACCGTCGTGCCGATGACTTCATTGTCCAACGCAATATCACCAGCTGAATACAGGCAAAGAAAAGGAAAACAGACAGGTGGCTACTCGCAAACAGAAAATCAAAGTCAGCCTCTTCCTGATTATCTGCGTCGCCATCATGGCGGTGTCCGCTGCGGTCATTTCGGGATTCTACAAAGAACCCGGCATCTCGTACTGGATGGAATTCAATGAATCCATTCTGGGGCTCTACGAGGGCGGCATGGTCGAATATCTGGGCGTGCCGGTCGGTAAAATCACCGACATCTATGTAACCTCCGATCAAGTCGCCCATGTGGAAATCATCATCAATCCGCAGAAAGTAACCCTCCATGAGGGCGTACAGGGCCAGCTGGTCATCTACAGCATCGCTTCCGGCACCATGGCGATTTCACTGAGCGGCGGAAACAAGGAGGGTGAACGCCTTCATGAATATGCACAAATTCCGACCAAGACCAGCACGATAGAAGCCTTCAGCACCCAGCTGTCTGAAATTCTTTCAGATGTCTCTGAAATTTCCGGATCCATCAAAGGACAACTGGCGCATCTGGACGAAACTGCTGTGAAGAATGTCGTTGATCAGGTACAGACGCTTCTGGGCAAAGGGGAAACTTTTGTTGAAGACACCACCACGCTGGTGAAGGAAAGCACAGAAACGGTGCAGGACATCCGCAGCCATGCAAGCAGTCTCGTTTCCAGTCTGGAGACCAGAAGCACCGAAGTCGCCAGCCTAATCAAAAAGCTGGAGCAGCTGGTGGAAGTGTCCACTGTCCGGGCAGAACAGCTGGATGTGCAGAAGCTGCAGGAGCAGTTCAGTGAACTGCTGGCGCAGGTCACCAATGCAGCCACACAGTTGGATACAACTGTGGCAAATATGGACTTGATCGCTCAGGATATTGTCCATCAGGCAGGCAATGTTGAGTATTCACTGCGGGGCACGCTGGCTGAATTCAGAGATTCCCTGGAAAGCGTTCGCATCATGATCAATCAAATTAAGGACGACCCTTCCTCCCTGATCCGGGGACGGGGCAGAATTAAAGAGCAGGATTAATTCGGGAGACACACCATGTCAGCCAAATCGCTTATTCGTACAGGCACGAACATCGCCGCCGGAATGCTTCTGCTGCTCATTTTGCAGGGATGTCTTTCCACCCCGGTTGTGCAGAAGACCCTCTATTATTCGCTGACGCCTCATCTGGAAATGGAAAAAAAACCGCCGCTGGAGTACACGCTGGGGATCCGGCCGCTGCCCAATGCAAAGTCTTACGGACTGCCCATTGCCTATCTGGACAACAGCTTCCAGATCGGATACCGGTCGCGGGAAGAGTGGGTGGAGCAGCCGGCGCTGGTGGTCACCCGGGCTATTCAGGATGCCATCGCCTCTACAGGGCGTTTTGCTGATTCGGGCAATGCCGCCGATATGGTACGGCCCGACCTGATTATGACCGGTGAGCTGCGCGCTTTCCATGAAAACCGGACGGAAGAAAAGCCGAAAGTCGAAATCACCGTACATTTTCAGGTGCGGCCCTCCACCGTGAAAGGGCTGCTGTGGTCCGGCACCCTGACAGAATCGGAATACCTTGAATCGGGCAGTGCCCTCGATGTCGCCCGCGCCATGAACAGGGTACTGGAACGCCTTGCGAGAAACGTTGCCGATGCCGTATGCTCCATTGAGCTGCCGCCCCGGGAAGAATTTTTCAAAAACCCGTGAGTAAAGCCATCAGCCTTTGATTACTTTGCGATAGCGTGCCCGCCTGTTTTCGAAAAGGCGGGTGCCGAATTCGCGGAGGCGCCACGCTTCATAGTCCTGATAATTGCCCTGGAACCACCGCACCTGCCCTTCGCCTTCGAACACAAGCAGGTGGGTGCAGATCCGATCCAGGAAGAAACGGTCGTGGCTGATCACCAGCACACAGCCGCTGAAATTAAGCAATGCCTCTTCCAGAAGCCGCAGCGTGTTCACGTCCAGATCATTGGTCGGTTCGTCCAGCAGCAGCACATTGCCGCCTTCTTTCAGCAGTTTGGCGAGATTGCACCGGTTCCGTTCTCCGCCGGAAAGCTGCCCCGCCATTTTCTGCTGATCGGCACCCCGGAACCCGAACTGTGCCAGATATTTTCGCAGAGGAATGCGCACTTTCCCCAATTCTATTTCGTCCAGCCCCCCGCCCACTTCATCCAGAAGGCTTACATCATCTTTCAGGGAAGAGCGTTCCTGATCCACATAGGAGAAGCGCACGGAACTGCCTGCTTTAATGCTGCCTGAGTCCGGTTTTTCATGATCCAGCAGCATGCGGAGGAGCGTGGTTTTTCCTGTGCCGTTAGGCCCGATGATGCCGACCAGTGCCGCCCTCGGCACAATAAAGTCAAGATCTTTAAAAAGCATCTGGCCGCCGAAGCTCTTGCTTACGCCCTTCACTTCTATCACCTGATCGCCCAGCGGCGGCCCGGGCGCTATATGGATCACCGCGCTGTCCCCTCTTGCCTCCGCGCTTTCCCGGGCAATCAGCTGCTCATATGCGCCCAGTCGTGCCTGGCTCAGGTCTTTGCGCGCTTTATTGCTCATCCGTATCCAGTCAAGTTCACGCTGCAGTGCACGCCCCCGGGGCGTGGAAGCCTTTTCGTTTTCCGCCAGCAGACTCAGTTTCTGCTCGAGCCAGGACGAATAATTTCCTTCCCAGGGAATTCCTCTGCCGCCTTCCAGTTCAAGAATCCAGCGGGTCACGTTGTCCAGAAAATATCTGTCATGGGTCACAATCAGCACAGTACCCGGATACTCTTTCAACTGGGTTTCCAGCCAGTCCACCGTTTCCGCATCAAGATGGTTGGTGGGTTCATCCAGAAGCAGCAGATCCGGTTTTTCGAGCAGCGCTCTGCACAAGGCAACCCGGCGCTTTTCACCGCCGCTCAGTGTGCCCACTAGCCGGTCGTCTTCAGGCAGGCACAATGCCTCGCTCGCCTGATTCAACCGCTGATCAAGATTCCAGGCGTCAGCGGCATCCAATTTATCCTGCAGGACGCCCATACGATCGAGTGCCTTCTGCATCTCGTCATCCTCTGTGATTTCCGCCATACTCATGGACAAAGCGTCAAACTCGGCGAGGAGCGCCTGTATCTCTCCGAAGGCTTCCTCCAGGGTCGCCCGCACCGTTTTGTCCGGATCCAAGGCAGGTTCCTGGGCAACCATCCGCGCTGTATACCCTCTGGAAAGTTCCGCCCTGCCCCTGAAATCGTCGTCAAGTCCTGCCATAATTCTAAGGATGGTGGATTTACCCGAGCCGTTCTCCCCCACAATCCCTATTTTTGCACCAGGGAAAAAACACAGATTGATATCCTTCAGCACCTGTTTCTGACCATAAAATTTATTGAGCCCGAGCATGGTGAAAATATATTGTTCCGCCATCGACAGATCCTCCGAAAAAAAAAACTGATGTAAAGGAGACGCCCCTTATTATACCGAATCTGTGCCGTGCCGCAAGGGCAGCCCTTCCGGAGGGCATCTTTCCCCCTGCGCTGCAGGAGCAAAAAAGGGTTTTTGCGTGTATCCGCTTCAGATATGCTATTATATGTAGCGATGATTGGGGCAGGGGAAGGCTTATTAACACAACTTTTTGCCTGAAAATCAGGCGGACCCGGCTTATTAAATATGACAGCACCGATGAAAAATATCAGAAATTTCTGTATTATCGCTCACATTGATCATGGGAAGTCCACACTTGCCGACCGCTTGATCGAGTTCACCAAAACGGTGGACGAACGCAAAATGACCGAGCAGACCCTTGATAATATGGATATTGAACGGGAACGGGGCATTACCATTAAATCGGTAGCGGTCCGTATGGAATACCTTGCGGACAACGGTGAAAATTACATTCTGAACCTCATTGACACGCCCGGTCATGTGGATTTTGCCTACGAAGTATCCCGCTCCATGGCAGCCTGTGAAGGCGCACTTCTGGTAGTGGATGCCGCACAGGGCGTGGAAGCGCAGACACTCGCCAACGCTTACAAAGCCATTGAACAGGATCTTGAAATTATTCCTGTTATCAATAAGGTGGATCTCCCGGCCGCCGATGTGGAAGGCGTCCGGCGTCAGATTGAAGAAATCATCGGGCTGGATGCACAGAATGCCGTTCTGGTCAGTGCGAAAACCGGGCTGGGCACTAAAGATACTCTGGAATCCATCATAGAGCGTATTCCGCCGCCCGAAGGACAGCGCGAAGGGCCTTTGCGCTGTCTGATTTTCGATGCCGTATACAACACCTACAGAGGCGTGATCGTCTATCTGCGTGTGGTGGACGGATCCATCGCACCGGGCGATAAAATCGTTTTCATGGCAACAGGCATCAGGCACGAAGTGTCGGAAGTCGGCGCGCTCCAGCCTCATCTTGTGCCCCGGGACGCACTCCATGCCGGAGAGGCAGGCTATCTCATCTGCAATATCAAAACGCTGAGCGACACCAAAATCGGCGACACAGTCACCCATGCCGACCGGCCCGCAAAAACACCGCTCCCGGGATATGAAGAAGCTAAGCCGGTTGTTTTTTCAGGGCTCTATCCGGCTGTTTCCACCGACTATGAAGAGCTGCGGGAAGCGCTGGAAAAGCTGCAGCTGAACGACGCCTCCTTTCAGTTTCATGCCGACAGTTCCGATGCATTGGGACTGGGGTTCCGGCTGGGCTTTCTCGGACTGCTCCACATGGAAATTGTGCAGGAACGGCTGGAGCGGGAATTCGGGCTGACCCTGGTCACCACCATGCCCAACGTAGCCTACGACATCACCCTGACGAAGGGCGAGAAAATTACTATTGAAAAAGCGTCGCAGATGCCGCCGCCCGGTGAAATTGCCGTTATAGAAGAGCCTTATATCGAGGCGGATATCCTCTGCCCCACCCAGTATCTCAGTGCCATCATTGAGCTCTGCAAGCGAAAGAGAGGCGTGCACGTGCGGGTGGACTACATCGACGGTAACCGGTGCATGGCCATATACCGCATGCCTCTGGCGGAAATCGTGCTCGACTTCTACGACAAACTTAAAAGCATTACCCGCGGCTACGGCTCTCTGGATTACAAACTCATCGGCAACCAGCCCGGCGATCTCGTCAAACTGGATATTCTCCTGAATGGTGAACACGTGGATGCTCTGTCCACCATCGTTCACCGGGAGCATGCTGTCAGGCTGGGCAGAGCATTGGCACAGAAACTGCGCAAACTTATTCCGCGCCAGCAGTATGAAGTCGCTATTCAGGCCGCCATCCATAATAAAATTATTGTCAGGGAAAGTATTTCGGCGTTACGTAAAAACGTGACCGCCAAATGCTACGGTGGCGATATTTCACGCAAAAGAAAGCTGCTGGAAAAGCAGCGGGAAGGCAAAAAGCGCATGAAGCAGATCGGCACGGTTGAGGTGCCGCAGGAAGCGTTCATGGCGCTGCTCCGGGTAAATGAAGATGACAACACCTGAGGCGCTCCCCGGAAAAACGCTGCGGTTCTTTCGCCGGCTGCTGGAGCAGATCACAGGTCCCTGGACCTGGAAAAATCTGGGCGGATGGATAATCATTATTCTGCTGCTGCTCTTTGTAAAAGGCTGCATCATCGACCAGTACACCATTCCGACCGGGTCCATGGATCCCACATTGCACGGCGATCCCCGGCTTTTTCACGGCGACCGGGTGCTGGTCAATAAATGGCGTTTCGGCCCGCGTATTCCTTTTACCACGCACCGCCTTGCCCGATGGGATACACCCGACCGCTGGGACATCGTCGTTTTCCGATCCCTGGAAAAAGAAACACAGCAGCCTGTCCTGATCAAGCGGGTTATCGGGCTGCCCGGCGAAAGAGTCCGTATCAGAGACGGCAGTATTTTTATTAATGGAGAAAAATGCCCTCCCCCCGAACAACTCAAAGATACACTGCATTACTACACGGAGCTGAAGTTCACGGATGTGGAGAAAAAACGGCAGTTCCTGAAACTGGCGCAGAAAAACCAGCCTCTGGCAATTCTGAACCCCGAAGAGCCGCCGGTGAAGCACTTCTACCAGGAAATGAAGAGGTTTCATGAGAAGGCGGAAAAACTGGACGTTGATGCACTCAGCGATGAAAAGGTGCTTGATTTCTGCAGAGAGCTAGACCCCAGGACACTGCAGCTCATTGATCAGGTCTATGTTTTCTATCAGCCGCCCATGCCCTACGGGTGCAGAGATGAAGACGAATATACGCTGGTGCCGGAAGGGCACTATTTCCTGCTCGGCGACAACAGCGCTGCCAGTCTGGACGGACGCATGTACGGATGGGTGCCCCATAACCACCTTTATGGAAGCGCCTTTGCCGTGTGGTGGCCCTGGGCGCGCCGTCAGGATTTCACTGGCTTTTCACATACCTGGTGGGGCATGGCACTGCTCTACGGCATACCGGCGCTGCTGCTCCTTTGGGAATTGTCCGGTTATGTCCGCAAAAGGAAAAAAGAAAACAAATAAAGAAAGGAAAAAAGAAAATGTCCTTTTTTAATGAATTGCACTGGCGCGGTTTTGTCAATCAGATGACCCATCCGGAACTGCCGGATATTCTGGATAAAGAATCCGTCACCCTCTATTGCGGCTTTGATCCCACCGCATACAGCCTCCACATCGGAAGCCTGCTGCCCATTATGGGACTGGCGCATTTTCAGCGTGCCGGACACACACCCATCGCGCTGGTTGGCGGCGGCACAGGCCTTATCGGCGATCCCAGCGGAAAAGCGCAGGAACGCACCATGCTCAGCCGTGAAGAAGTGGAGCATAATTGCGAAGGCATCCGTGCGCAGCTGGAACGTTTTCTGGATTTTAAAGGCTCCCACGCGGCAATCATGGTCAATAATGCGGACTGGCTGTGCGAAGTGAAACTGCTTGACTTCATGCGGGATATCGGAAAGTTTTTCTCTGTCAATGCCCTGCTCAACCGCGATAGTGTCCGTGCCCGGCTGGAAGATCGGGAGTCAGGCATTTCCTTCACCGAGTTCTCCTACATCCTGCTGCAGGCCTATGATTACCTCTACCTCAATAAAAAATACAACTGCCGGCTGCAGATCGGCGGTGCCGATCAGTGGGGCAATATCGTATCGGGCATGGATATCACACGCCGCCTGAACAACGCCTCCACTTTCGGACTGACCTTTCCTCTCGTAACCAAATCAGACGGCGCCAAATTCGGCAAGTCGGAAAAAGGAAATATCTGGCTCGACAGCACCCGCACCTCGCCCTACCAGTTCTACCAGTTCTGGATCAATCAGGCGGATGCCGATGTATCCCGCTTCCTCCGCTACTTCACTTTCCTCCCCGAAACGGAGATTCTCGCGCTGGATGAACAGATCAGAGAAGCACCTCAGGAAAGAGCGGCGCAGAAACGGCTTGCCGAAGAAGTGACCCGCCTCGTTCATGGGGAAACCGCACTCGCCAACGCCGTAACCGCCAGCAATGCCATGTTTGGAGGCGACTGGACTGCACTGGACGCACAGACGCTCCTTGACGTCTTTTCCGAAGTGCCTCATACAGAAATGCCGCTGGAAACATTGCAGCGGACAGAACTGCTGAACGACCTGCTGGTGCACGCCGAAGTGTTCGCCAGTAAAGGCGAGGCACGGCGCCTCATTCGCAACGGCGGTCTCTATGTGAACAACATGCGCATCGAAAAAGAAGACGTCACCTGCAATGCACTTCCCCTGCTTGCCGGCAATCTTATGGTTGCCCGAATCGGAAAGAAATCATACCATCTGATCAGGTTTGTGTGATCGGATCGGCAGGCTGCATAAAAAAAGCGCCGGACTGCATGGGCTGTCCGGCACCTGAATGGAGAAAAAAAGATGGTGCCCGAGGCGAGAATCGAACTCGCACCCCATCGCTGGGACTAGATCCTTAGTCTAGCGTGTCTGCCATTTCCACCACCCGGGCGTGAGAGGAACGGTGAAACTTTACCAAAAAAGTGCAGGAAAAATCAAACCGATTCTCTTCGCGGTTCCTGAAAAAAATGGTATGATTGAAAAGAAACCCTGTTCTTCCTTCGTGACTGATTTATCCCGGCATCTGAAAACCCATGCAGGCCTTCAATGGACAGTTCGCCCATCCTTGAAATCCGCGATCTTGACGGCATGGCAGGAAACATCTGCCTTTTCCGTAAACTCCATTTAACATTGGATCCCGGCGAAAAATGCACATTGAGCGGAGCATCGGGCTCCGGGAAAAGCACGCTCCTGAAAATGATTATGGGCTTTCTGCCTGTGCCTGCAGACACCATTTTTATTACGGGAGAAGAGTTGACCGCAAAAAGCTGCTGGAGGCTCAGAAAATGCGTGGCATGTGTCTCCCAGGAACCGGAAATCGGCAAAGGAAAGGTATGCGATATTCTTGCGGCTCCCTTTCAGTACCGGAGCAACAGAAGCCTCTCTTTTGAGCTGAAAGAGGCACAGCAGCTTTTTGAATGCTTTCTGCTTCCTGCGGACACATTACAGAAAGATATGGAAGTGCTGTCAGGCGGCGAAAAACAGCGGGTCGCGTTAACCGCCGCCCTGCTGCTGAAACGGAAGCTGCTCCTTCTGGATGAAGTTGCCGCCGCCCTTGATGCCCGTTCCAAAGAAGCGGTGCGGGCTTATCTTGCCTCTCTGAAAAACACCGCCATTCTGTCTGTCTCTCATGATGTCGGGGATTTCCTGCTGTCTTCACGACTCGAATGGATGGAAGACCTGCAGAAAGGAGGCGGCAATGCCCGTGACTGATATTGATGTCGTCCGCCTGGCAGCCGGGTACGGACTCCTGCTGATCCCGCTGGGTATTTTTCTCTGGCATCGGGTGCCGCTCATCGGGACTACGCTGGTCAGCATCGTGCGCATGACCGTACAACTCCTTTTCATCGGTTTTTATCTGCAGATACTTTTCGATTTAAATAATATCTGGCTGAATATCATGTGGCTGGCGGTCATGATTGCCGTGGCGGATGCGTCCATCCTCCGCGGATGCGATTTAAACTTCCGGATCTTTGCAATTCCTGTCTTTGTGGCGCTGCTGCTCGGTATCCTGCTCCCCGTTTTTATTTTCCTCTCCGTAATCCTTTATCCGGCGCCTGCTTTGGATGCACGCTTTCTGGTACCCATTTTCGGCATGGTTCTGGGGAACTCGCTGCGGGCTGTTATTGTAGGGTTGCAGCACTTCTATGACGCACTGCGGCGCCGTGAAAAGGAATATTTCTTTTTTCTGAGCGCCGGGGCGGGCAGGCAGGAAGCGCTTATGCCTTTTTTGAAGGAAACGCTCCAGGTGTCCATGGCACCGACCCTGGCCAATATGGCGACTATGGGATTGGTTGCACTGCCCGGAATGATGACAGGCGTCATGATCGGTGGAATCAGCCCTGCAGCGGCAATCAAATACCAGATAGCGATTATGATCGCTATCCTCTCCGGCACCTCTCTTGCCGCAACGCTGGCAGTTTATTTCAGCCTGAGAAAAAGCCTGACGCCCTGGGGGAGCCTCAATCGGAGTGTGTTTACCCGCCTGAATCAGTAGGGCGAGCCGGATTCCGGCTCTGCGGTATAAAAAGCGTCGATAGCCTTCAATATCTGATCGCGGGGTGCCACATTGGGCGTGACCCGCAGACCGGTAAGCCGTTCAATATCCTCTATGACAAGAAGATTGCCCGGGTTTTCCATCACCAGCACCAGTTCCTTGCCCAGCACCTGTCTGGGAATACAGCAGCGCGTTTTTGCCAGTCGCTCAGGAACCAGACGCATAGCCTTCGGATCCAGCCCTGCCGCAGAGATGGAAACAAGCGGGCACTGGTGCACAACGGAAATGATTTCTGCCAGAGAGGCAGGTGTCATAAAGCCCATCTTGACAAGCACGGCGACAAAATCAGACTCAGGATGAAGTTTCTGCTCAGATATGGCATCGGACAATTGATCCGTTGTAATGCATTTCAGTGCCACCAGCACTTCCCCCAGATTCCGCTGCTTCTGTCTGGGCAGGGAATTGATCACTTCGCGGACAGGCAGCGCGCCACGAGCAGAATCTGCTGAGGGAGCCACTGTCTCGACCTCGCCCGTTACGTCAGCAGGAAGCCGTTTCATGGCACGCAGTTCAGCACGTGCATCTTCGGCATCACGGAGAGCGTCGGCAAGCTGACGGGCAAGCCCTGCCTTGGTGCCTTTCGAAAGTTCTTCGTCCAGCCGTTCCTGCAGTTGTGCGGTTTTGCGCTTTTCCTCTTCCAGAGCGCTGCGCATATTTTCTATTTCTTCGGGAGATGCCCCCTGCTCCAGTTCCACATGGAGGTCTTTCACTTTATTATTGAGATCTTGAACTTCCTGCTTCAATTGCTCATTGATTTTTTGAAGCGCTTCTTTCTCAGACTCAAAACTGTTCTGAGCGTCCAGTGATTTTTTGGCGGACGCTTCCAGTGTCTGACGCATTTCTTCAGAACTCAGCAACTGCGCCTGAGTCCGGGACAGCGCCTCGCTCTTTTCATCCAGTTCTTTTTTAAGCTGTTGCTGCTGCCTTTCGAGATCCGTAAATTTCGTTTTCCATTCAGCAGCACCGCGTTCCGCCGTTTCTGTATCTTCGGCAATGGTCTGAAGCGCCTGACGCGCATCGGCGGCATTGCGGGCAGCTTCTTCTTTTTCTTCCATCAAATCGGCGATTTTATCCTGTGCCGCAGCGAGCGCGCTTTCCAGCGTTTCGGTCCGTTCTTTATGGGCATTTAGTTCTCCGACAAGCGTGGCAACCCGCGCTTCGGCATCTCCGCTTTCAGACAACAGTTTCTCAAGTTTATCTTCCGCCAGCTCGGCACGCCGTTCCGCCGTATCCAGTGCGGTTTCCCGATCGCCCAGCTCGCTTTGAAGAAAAGAAATTTGAGACTGCTGTTCCGATAGCTGAGCCGACACCTTTTCCGCCGATTCCTGCACCTGAGCCAGATACTCGCGTGCTGCTGCCGTCGCTGCTTTTTCACGCTCCACTTCCTGCTGCAGCCCAACAACAATGCCTTCCTGTTCCGCGTGCGTTTTTGCAGCTTCGCTCAGTCGCTGCTGAAAACCGTCCAGGGCTTCACGGGCTGCATTCAGTTCGCTGTTCAGGCGGTTGCACTCCGCTTCCAGTTCCTGCTGGCGATTTTCACCGGCAGCCGTGTCCGAATCCATACGGGCTGCCGCATCGCGCAACACGTCCATTTCCGCAAGAAGCGCTGCTTTCTCCCGGGCAGCCGCAACAAGCTGTTCCTCCATCTCCGCTTTTTCCTCAGCAAACCGGCCGGCTGCAGCTGCCTGTTCCTGCAGCTGGTGCGCCACGTCTTGTTTACTTTCTTCAAAAGCAGCTGCCTGCTGTTTCAAGGCATCATAGTGGCTTTGCAGGGCACTCATCTCCGCCTGCTTTTCTTCCATCTCCTGACGCAGTTCCAAATCGGCCTGCTCCAGTGCGTGGATGCGCTCCTGTACCGATGCCAGATCGCGGCTCCGGCTGCTCACATCGTCCTGCAGCTGACGGTTTCGTTCTTCTGCGCCCGACAACGCTTCTTCTTTATCTGCGAGGAGACGCTCAAGCGCCTGAATCTGCGCCTGATTTTCCTGATCGCTGCCGCTGTTCTCCTCCAGTTGTTTGCGCAATTCGTTGAAGCGATCTTCGGAGGACTGGAGTGCTTTATTTTTGCGTTCCAGCTGCAGCTCCAGATCTTCGGCGCGCTGTACAGCCGAAGTGCGTTCCGCCGCCATGCCTTCGATCTTTTCCTGAAGGCGAAGAATACGGCGGCGTGCTACACCGATGGTCTCATTTCTTTTCTGCAGATGTTCTTCCAGCCCTTTAATATAGTGCTGGACTTTCTCGTCCCCTCCGGCTGAAACCTGCGCCTCAAGGGCAGCGATTTTCCGATGTTGCTCAGCAAGCTGTTTCTCTTTGTGGTGAACTTCTTCTTCCAGATCCAGGATACGTTTATGCAGTCCGTCGCCGCCTTCCGGCAGACCCTGCACCTGAGATGCCAGCATTTCATAAGCACTCGCATGTTTTGCAAACACGGAGGCCTGCTGCTCATAGGCGCTTTCCAGTTGAGCTTCCAGCGCCTGAAACGTGGTTTTTAGTTGTGTAAGTTGTGATACCAGAGCCTGATGGGATTCATTACAGCGTCCCGCTCCCTCTTTCACCGAATCCAGAAAAGCGATTAGCTCGTTGTTTGCTGCTTTGTCTTGCATAATGTTTTCCAATACCCTTCAAGATCGGAACATATTACACCTGTTCACAACGCCACTTAAGTATAAATTATTTACTGATTTATATCAAGATATGAAAGCCACCAGAAATATGAAGAACGCAACGGATGCCTGGAAAAAATTGATAAAAATACATGCTGCGCAAAAGGATTATGCCAAGAAGTTTCTGTACATTAATTTGAACCGACGGGGCCTTCGTTCGGTTCTCTCCTGGTGAATACTAAAAACCCGCCTAAAGGCCTAATTAAAGGGAGGACAAATGTTGACCGGTAAAGAATATGGAAGTTTTTTTACAACAGATTTTCAAGAAACCTCTTGACATAACTTCGGATATTAAATCATTATATTGGAACAGGAGACCTCTGCAATGCGTTCAACCTTTTTATTTTGTTTATCATTGGCGATGGGCGCTGCCGCGTGGGGCGATGCGCCGTCGTTCATGATGGAAAACGACAGGATAAAGATTGTATTGGATGCCGCCACGGGTGGTTTTGCTTCGATATATGACAAGCAAAAGGCGGATTCAAGGCTGAAATGCAATTATTGAATTGAATAAGACTTCGGCAGGCGTTCGGTAGTTTAAGGTTTTTCTGGGTCTGTGGTTTAACTCTTCAACGGCCCGTTGCAGTTGCTCGTCCGTGAT
>Ga0209718_1001792_pt1 | contig 23018 bp, 21 predicted proteins | sample AD_JPNAS1_MetaG_FD_184420 | JGI IMG/M metagenome (GOLD analysis project Ga0209718, IMG submission 184420) | Active sludge microbial communities of municipal wastewater-treating anaerobic digesters from Japan - AD_JPNAS1_MetaG (SPAdes) (version 2) | ecosystem: Engineered > Bioreactor > Anaerobic... | reverse complement strand
AAGATGAATATCCTCCATAACTTTTCTATCGTTTAGATCGTACATGCCGATATGGGCGGTCACTCCCCCGTTGATCGTCATCTTCGGTGAAAGGAGGAAGCTTGACTCAAAGCTTGCACCAATTCCAATCACCGATGAAGAGCCGGTGAGTGCTCCCCCCAAGACTTCTTCATCAAGCTTTTGGTAGGAAGCCCCGGCACCGATTAAGAGATCGAACATCTTGCCTAATTCACTCCGGTTGCTGTATCCAACAAGAACATTCGTTAAAAGCCCGGTAAACAGATTGCTTGGCGTGTCTGTTATCATCGTCTGGAAAGATGTTTGGGCATAAAAACCATTCGAACTATGTTCATTCGGGTATGAATAAAACCCAACCTGTATTCCTGTGAAGTTGAGCAAATCCTCCAAATCTTTTGTGGAGGACAGACCGCCATAATCCAAGCTCACAGTGACCATGTTGTCGTAAGCCATCACGCCGCTGATTGCAAAAACAAGCACACAGATGAATACAACCACCCTTTTATTCATGAGACTCCTCCAAGAAAACCAATGTCCCTAGTATACGGGCAAACGATTCGTTTGTGGTAATAAATTTACGGATTCGATAAAAATAAATACAATATAAATCCGGAAGTTGAAAATTCACACCAAGAGAAGCGCCCGGTGCTCATACACGGTAAGGCCATAACGATCGGTATTACAAAACGTTATGGCCGGCATATCTTCCTTTACGGTGCGGAAGACGGGCTGGAAGAAGGATCAGAAGCCGAAACCGACACCGATGTAGGTTCGGGCGGTGGCGGGAATCTCCTCTAGGACTTTCTTGTCGTGCAGGTCATAGATTCCGGCAAGGACGCTCAGTCCCGCATTGATCGTCAAACTCGGCGAGAGGAGGAAGTTCGCCTCGACGCTTGTACCGAATCCGATCATCGATGCACTACTGTTGAGGATTCCCCCCAACACCTCGACATGAAGCATCTGATAGGAAGGACCGACGCCGACGACGAGATCGAACATCCTGCCCAATCCAATCCGGTGGCTGTACCCCAGCAGGACGTTCATCAGATACGTGGAGAACAGGTCGCTCCGGTTTTCCGTAACCATCGTCTGGGCGGACACCTGAGCGTAAAAACCGCTTGCGCTGAATTCATCGGGATATGAATAGAACCCGGTATGTATTCCCGAGAATGTGACCGGATCCTTGTCGGGGTACGCCAGCGCCCCCAGATCCAAGCCCACGGTGGTCATGTTCTCATACGCCATGACGCCACCAACCGCAAACACTAAGAGACAAACGAACACGATCATCCGCTTATTCATGGAACACCTCCAGAAGATTTCATGCCCATAGTATACCGATAAACGATCCTTTTGGGGCAAATATTATTCACGAAGAGAATCATTTTGCGCAGGTGGAAGTTACAACTCAGGCCATGACGACACGGAAGACCGATCAGAAGGTGAAACCGGCTCCGACGTATGTCCGGGCGGTGATCGGCTTCTTGTCGATGACTTTCCGGTCTGTCAGGTCATAGATTCCGATATGGGCGGTCGCTCCCCAGTTGATCGTCATCCACGGTGAAAGGAGGAAGTTCGCCTCGGCGGTCGCCGCCAACCCGATCATCGACCCTTTCCCGGTGATCGCTCCCCCGAGGATATTCAGGTCGAACTGCTGGTAGGAAGGTCCGACCCCGATCAGCAGGTCGAACATGCCGCCAAGGTCGAACCGGCGGGTATACCCGGAAACGATATTCATCATATACGCGAAGAACAGATCGTCCGGATTACCCTCGGTGTTCGACAACTGGAAGGAGACTTGAGAATAAAACCCGTTCGCGCCGTATTCATCCGAGTAGGTATAGACCCCGAGCTGGATTCCCGTGAAGCTGAGCGGATTTTTTCCGGAATCCCGGAGGGTACCCACCGCACCGTAGTCCAGACTCACCGTGGACATGCTGCTGTATGCCATCACGCCACCGACCGAAAACACTAAGAGACAGACGAACACGATCATCCGCTTGTTCATGGAGGACCTCCGGAAAGATTTCATGCCCGCAGGATACCGATAAACGATCCATTTGAGGCCAATATTGATCACGAAGAGAATCATTCTGCGCAGGTGGAGGTTACAAATCAGGCCATGACGACATCGTCACGGCCCTGTTCATACCGTTCGGGAACCGGGTTGGTCGGAAGAGCGATCAGAAGGTGAATCCGACACCCATGTAGGTTCGGGCGGTGACCGGATTCTTGGTAATCAGTTTCCGGCCTTTTACGTCATAGATTCCGACGTGGGTGGTCACCCCCCAGTTGATTGTCATCCGCGGTGAAAGGAGAAAGTTCGCCTCGGCGGTCGCCGCCAGTCCAATCATCGATGCTTTGTCGATAATCTGGCCTCCCGCATTCTCCAGCTCGGACTTCTGGTAGGAGGGCCCGCCTCCGACCATCAGGTCGAACATGCCGCCGAGGTCAATCCGGCGAGTATATCCAAACACAATGTTCACCAGATCCTTGGTGAACAGGTCGTTCGAATCGTCCGTAACCAGCGTCTGGAACGAGGCCTGGGAATAAAACCCGTCCGGACTGCATTCATCCGAGTAGGTATAGACCCCGAACTGGAATCCTATGAAGTTAGTCGGCTCCTTGTCAAAATCCTGGATGGTTCCCACCGCACCGTAGTCCAGGCTTACCGTGGTCATGCTGCTGTAGGCCATAACGCTGCCGAGTGCGAACACCATCAGAATAACAAACACAGTTATCTTTTTATGCATGAAACGCCTCCAAAACATATGCCTCAGTATAGAGATAAACGATACGGCGTATCAATTGATCCGGCTGACGAATTGACCATTTCAACCTCAAAACAACAAGAACATATGACATACATATTTAAGAATCATTTATTTGTAACTTATTATAATTAACACAATCCCTTTACAAATATTATACATGTTTTTAGTAGACATATTACATACTATTGACATATATTTTGGATGCCGATCCGAATCTCAAACCTAAGAAGACAGTCACCCTCTTCCGGATGGCAACCGATGAAAACATGCATATCTGTAGCCCGAAAGTAGATATATCTTGACAGCATTGTTTGTTTTAACTAACTTGTAGCTGAGGGATACACCGATGCGGAACACGATGGATGAATTGGCTGTTGGTCAAAAAGGTTCAGTGAAGGCGATCAACGCGCCCAGACAGCTGAAACGACGATTGATGGATATGGGATTCACCAAAGGTGTCGGTGTCGAAGTGGTCAAGATGGCCCCCATGGGCGATCCGATGGAGGTCGCCGTCCGAGGCTATCACCTCTGTCTCAGAAAAGCGGAAGCACGCTCGATCGAGCTGGTCTGATCTATGCACACAATCGCTCTCGTAGGGAATCCCAACAGCGGGAAGACCACTTTGTTCAACGCGTTGACCGGTTCGACCGCCTATGTCGGGAACTGGCCGGGGGTTACCGTTGAAAAGAAAGAAGGGCTGACCAATGGACACAAGATCCTCGATCTTCCCGGCATCTATTCGCTTTCCCCCTATTCTCCCGAAGAGCAAATCTCCCGCCGATACATTCTCAATGAACAACCCGATCTCATCATCGATGTCATCGACGCCACCAACTTGGAACGAAGCCTCTACCTTTCGACTCAGCTCGCCGAGCTCGGTCGTCCCTTATTGTTGGCTCTCAACATGGAAGACCTTCTCGTCAAAGAAGGGATCGCCATCGATACGAAGCGCCTCAGTCAAATGTTCGGAACCCCGGTGGTCCAGATTTCAGCCGCCAAGGGAACGGGCATCGCCGAGTTGAAAGTGGAGATCGAGCACGCTCTTTCCAATCCGCAGACGCCCCCCTGCCCGCTGTTCAGCTCCTCGATCGAACGGAAGCTCACCACCCTCATCGAAGACGACTATCTTCATGAGATTCCCCATGGAAGACAGATGCGCTGGGCGGCGATCAAGCTCTTGGAAGGCGATGAACTGTTTTTGGAGACGATGCCGCCGATTCCGCCCGGACTGAACACCTATCTTGAAGAGACCCGGACGCACCTGCAGGAGCTCTATGATGACGACGTCGAGTCGATCATCGTCGACCAGCGCTATAAAGTGGCGGAAAGACTTGCAAGGGAAAGTCTCATACAAAAAGAGGCCAAAGAGAAGCGCTTCACCTTCGATATGATCGCGACCCACCGGATCTGGGCGATTCCCCTCTTCATCCTCATCATGAGCGGAGTGTTCTTCCTTTCCGTCGGAGTCGTCGGCGGTGGAACCACCGCCCTCCTGGAAGGATTCTTCGAAAACCTCGCCGAGTGGGTAACCCTCACAGGAGAGTCATGGCAGGTTCATCCGTTCCTCATCGGGATTCTTTCCGACGGGATCATCGCCGGAGTCGGAGCTGTCCTCACCTTCGTTCCCCAGCTGTTCATCCTCTTTCTCTTGCTCTCGATTCTTGAAGATTGCGGCTACATGGCCCGGATTGCGTTCATCATGGACCGCCAGATGCGCTCAATGGGTCTTTCAGGAAAATCAATCATTCCGCTTGTCATCGGAACCGGCTGCACCGTCCCTGCGATCATGAGCACCCGGACGATCGAGCACCAGAAGCAGCGGGAGCTTACGATAATCGTGACTCCGTTCATCCCCTGTGGAGCGAAGATGCCGATCTTCGCCTTGATGCTCACCTACTTCTTCCGGAACAAGTGGTATATGGCTCCCTTGATGTATGTCATGGGGATTCTGGCCGTAATCGTCACCGGTCTGCTTGCCCGGGCGATCGACCGCCACAAGGAAACCAATGCGTTCATCCTTGAACTCCCTCGCTATCAGATGCCTTCACCGAAGAGCGTATGGCGCCAAACGAAAGACCGGACACTGGGCTTCATCTACAAAGCCGGCACGATCATCCTGCTCGCTTCGATCCTCATCTACCTGCTTTCCTCCTACTCGTTCACCTTCAGGGCGGTCGATGCGGAAGAAAGCATGCTTGCGATCATGGGAAGAGTCATCGCTCCGATCTTCATTCCGCTCGGCTTCGGGTTCTGGCAGGCGGCGGTGGCGCTGCTCACCGGAGTCGCCGCGAAAGAAACGATCGTTTCAACGCTCAGCGTCGTGATCGGCACTTCCTCGCTCACGAACTTCTTCGATCCCGCCGGGGCCCTTGCGTTCATGACGTTCGTTCTGCTTTCCTCCCCCTGCGTCGCGGCAATGGCCGCAATGCTCAAGGAGTTGGGCAGCAAACGGAAATTCCTCTTTGCCATTCTCTGGCAATTCGGATTCGCCTATCTCGTGTCCCTCCTTGTGAGGTACGTCGTCATCCTCATCGCATGAGGTGGCGATATGAAAACGATCATTGCAAATACCATCGTCGCTATCTTCATCCTCGCACTCGTCGGGTTCGCCCTGAGTCGAATCGCCCCCGGAAAGAAGGAAACCGATGACGATCGGCCTTCCAAGTGCAAAGACTGCCCCTTCAGCGGTCAATGCCACTGAGTATCTTCAAAGCAGCGGTCAGTCGTATTCCTATATACCTTTTATGTGTGATATTCTGTACAAAATATATTGATTGTAGGGGGATTTCTTTCATGAAACGATTTTGGCTTACGCTCTTGCTTATTGGAGTCCTGCTTGGATCAATGTTCGGCGCTACGATGGAACAGAAGATCTATCCGGTGAACTCCGAACCGTTTCACATAATCACTTCGCTGTATATCACCCAAGGCTTGGCCCTTCCTTCAACAGCCGGGCCCCACAGTGGTGATGAATTGATGAAAATGCTCGATCGCATCGATGCAGATCGACTCGCTCCTTCTTTGAAGAACCTCTACCAGAGGGTACACGATGAGCTGTATGAGGAGCAAAGAGTCGCCACTTGGGGGTTGGAAGCCGCACTGGAGGCGTACATCCACACGGATACCACCAACTTCGTCCACGCAGAGGATTGGGTCCGCGGATATGATGAACGGGCTCCATTCTTGAATATCATCTTGGAGACGTCCCCCGGCAAGAACATCTATGGGTACAGCGAGCTTCCCGTCAACTATACGAAGTATTCCGATTATGATGCGAATACCGGAACGGCTCTTTCGCTCTTTTTCGGAAAGTCCCGGTTCTCAACCAACCTCTTCTTCCTTCCTCCCGGAAGCATTCAGGAACTTGATCTTGCGATGCCCTATCGGGCGTTCGGCGCCTTCGGCGGGGAAAACTGGAGCGTCCAGATCGGACGTGACAAGCTTTCATGGGGTCCCGGAAAGACCGGAAACTTCATGCTGAGCGATTCGTTCAAGTATCACAATACGGGAAGATTCACCACTTACAACAAGAACTTCAAGTACAGCCTCGTCACCTCGTTCTTCCCGCATCCCGCCCAGTATCATGATGCAATTGCAGGAGACGATGATACGACGATTAAAAACTTCTTAAAGGCCAAGGACCGAAGTCAAGCTCAAACCATTTCGGGCCTCTACATGTTCCTGGGACACCGGCTCGAGGGCAGACTCTTTGATGGAAAGGTAGGTTTAGCGCTTTCCGAATCGATCATGTATCAATCGGAAGACAACCTCTTGGATCTGCGCTTCCTGAACCCGTCGATGCTCTACCACAACTACTACATCCGGAGCAATTCGAACTCCCTGCTGACCTTCGAAGTGGATTATTCGCCGATCCCGCATTTGAACGTCTACGGTCAGCTAGCCGTCGATGAATTCGCCCTTCCCGGCGAGCCGGTTCCGGGAAAAGATGCAGATGCCCACCCATCCGCCTACGGCTTCATGCTCGGTGTCCAGACCGCTATCCCCGTCCATAAGGGACTCTTTACCGGATCGCTCGAGTTCGTGAAAACCGATCCCTACTTGTACTTGCGATATGGAGGCACAGGTAACACCGCTCAAAAGCTCGGTGAATGGGGAATAAACTATCTGGCGGCGATCCGCGAGTACTATGCCGGTGGAAACATCATCTACCAGGAAGAGTTCCTCGGCTATCCCTTCGGTCCCGATGCGATTGTCATCAATGCGAATGCCGGATATAAAGAGTTTGGTTCCTGGAATGTCTCAACCAACTTCTTCTACATGTGGCACGGCACCCACGACAAGTGGACCCTCTGGAGCAAGGTTCAGCCGGAAGGCACCGCCTTCGCCCAAGGCGATGATTCGAAGATTCCCTACATCAAATCGCCCACGGACAAACACTGGACGCAGAACCAGGGCGATCCCAACTACAAGGATCGAAACTCCGTTGCCAAGACCCTCATCTTCGGTGTGAAAGGCGGATATACGATTCTGCCCGGTTTTGAGGTATACGCTCAGACCGATCTCATCCACATCGTGAATCCGAAGAACATCTCGGCCAACCCGGCGATCACCGATCTTCAGCTTACCGTGGGCCTCTCCTATTCGCTGTAAGCTGAAAAGACCCTGTTGTTGGTATTCAACCTGTTCCTTGCCTCAATCTCAGCCAGGCAAGGAACAGGTGTTCATATCGTTATTCATGCTTTGAATCGGAATCACTTTCTAAGAAACAATATGCACTGCTTTGCATAAATATGCAAAAACACTGGATATTATCTTCAAGATTCGCTACACTCTTCCTATCATTTGTCCGCAAGGAGTGGTTCTATGAAACGTATTATACTGGTCGGTCTCATCGTCATCCTTGGCGCAAGTCTCTTCGCCGCAGGAAGCAAGGAACAAAGTGATGTTGATAATTCCCTTGACAAAGTGATGAAGAAAGGAAAGTTCATCATGGGTCTGGATGACAGCTTTCCTCCGATGGGTTTCCGGAATGAAAAAGGCGAGATCGTCGGCTTCGACGTTGATCTGGCGAAAGAAGTGGCAAAGAGGATGGGTGTCGAGCTGGTTCTTCAGCCGATCGATTGGAACGCCAAGGAGCAGGAACTGAATACCGGCAACATCGACTGCATCTGGAACGGGTTCACCATCACCCCCGAGCGGAAAGAAGCGATGAACTTCTCCCCTCCCTACGTTTCAAACGCCCAGGTCGTCGTCGTGAAGGAGAACAGTCCGTATACCACGCTCGCCTCCCTGGCCGGCAAGAGCGTCGGATTTCAGGCAGGATCATCCGCAAGCGATGCGATTGACAACTCCCCGGAGTTTAAGGCCTCCGTCAAGAACTTCGTCGAGTTCAAAGAGAACCTCACCGGCCTGATGGATCTTGAAATCGGCGGAATCGATGCGCTCGTCGTCGACCTGCTTGTCGCCAACGACAATATCCGCCGCAGCGGAAAGCCCTTCCGGATCCTGGAAGAGAGCCTTGCTCCCGAATCCTATGGAATCGGGTTCCGTAAGAACGACAAGGCCCTTGCCGACAAGGTGTGGGAGCAGCTCCTCTCGATGAAAGCCGACGGCACGCTTGCCAAGATCGCGATTAAGTGGTTCGGAGCCGACATCACCGTCGTATGAACAACGCTGCATGAGCAGGATACGGGGGCAGCTACCCCCGTATCGTTGTGAAAGGATCGTTTGATGAGCAATTTACTTTCGTTGATGCTGCAAGGCACCTATACCAGCCTGAAGATCTTCTTCCTCACCCTGATCTTCTCCCTTCCCCTCGGCCTGCTGGTCGCCAAGGGGAGGATGAGCAAAAACCGCTTCATCAGCACGACCGTGAACGTATATATCATGATCATGCGGGGAACTCCCCTGATCCTGCAGCTGATTTTCGTCTACTTCGCCCCCTACTATCTTTTCGGGGCCTCCTACGACCGCTTCACCGCGGTCATCGTCGGCTTCGTCATCAACTACGCCGCCTACTTTGCCGAAATCTACCGCGGCGGAATCCAATCGATCGAAGTCGGCCAGTATGAAGCGGCCCACGTATTGGGCTTTTCAAAGCTTCACACCTTCACCCACATCGTCTTTCCGCAAGTCATCAAACGGATCCTCCCCTCCCTCGGCAACGAGGTGATCACCCTGATCAAGGACACCGCCCTCGCCCAGACGATCGGGGTCGCCGAACTCTTCCGGGTCGCCCAGAACGCGGCGGCCAGGCAGTTCTCGACGACGCCGATCTTCATCGCCGGAGTCTTCTATTTCGTGATGAATGCGATCGTCTCCCGCTCGTTCGACCATATCGAGAAGAAGCTCGATTACTACCACTAGGGGGCGGACGATGGAGATGATCAGGGTTCGGGATGTGAAGAAGGAGTTCGGCGAGCTCGGGGTGCTGAAGGGAATCAGCTTCTCCCTGCATGAGGGCGAGGTGCTCTCGATCATCGGACCGTCGGGAAGCGGAAAATCGACGCTTTTGAGATGTCTGACCCAACTGGAGCGGATCGACGGCGGATCGATCGAGGTGTGCGATGATGTGATGGTCACTACCGACAGCGAGGGGAACGTCAGCTACAGCGACAACAAAACCCTTCAGGCGATCCGACTGAAGCTGGGTCTGGTGTTTCAGAGCTTCAACCTCTTTCCGCACATGAGCGTCCTCAGGAATATCGTCGAAGCGCAAACCCACGTTCTGAAGCGGAGCAAAGAGGAGGCGATGGAAGTGGCTCGAACCCTCCTTGCCAAGATGGGGCTCAGCGAGAAGGAGAAGGTCTACCCCTGCCAGCTTTCCGGCGGGCAACAGCAGCGGGTCTCAATTGCCCGGGCGCTCGCCTTGAATCCCACCGTGCTGTGCTTTGACGAGCCGACCAGCGCCCTCGATCCCGAGCTCACCCAAGAGATTCTCAAGGTCATCAAGGAGCTCGCCCGTGAAAAGATGACGATGATCGTCGTAACCCATGAGATGAACTTCGCCAGGGACATCTCCAACCGGGTAATCTTCATGGATGACGGGCTCATCGTCGAAGAAGGCTCCCCCCAAGAACTCTTTGTAAATCCTAAAAACCAACGAACTAAACGGTTCCTTCAGCGCTACGAACAGTGATTATTATCCAAGCCTGCCTACCGCCCGGATCTGCTGCTGTTCGACGAGGGCGAGAAGGTTCTGGTAGTTGCCCTTGCTGTTGGTAAGAAGCAGCGCTGAGCGAAACTCGTCGATCTCTTCACTCCCTATGAGGGTCGGCAGGTAACCACCTTTCAGCATCTCCTCACTGAACGCAAGGGAAGCGACAAACCAGTCATACCGTCCAAAGGGGCGGATCCGCATCAGCTCGCCAAAGAGAAAGAGCGAGCGGACCACCGGATGAAGATGGCGCCATTCCTGCTCATATTGGATGAAGAGGAGCTCCATCTGGCGGGAGACCGGATGGCGCTTGCCTTCTTGGATGATGAATCGTTCCTCGTAGGCGGGAGGATCATCATCAAGGCCTTGAAGAAGCTGAGCGTAGTAAAGCTGAAGGCGTTGTTCGCTCATCTTCGGATTTGCATTTCCCCGAATCGGCCCCAGACCGATCGAAGGAAGCATCCGTTTAAGAAGTGAGCGCATATTCAAGGCAATCACTTGTGTTTCAAAGCTCAGGTTCGGCAGAAAGCTTTGACTGTAGAGAATCGCGAGTTCCGACCCTTCAATCGAGATGCCTTCAAGACGAAACAGCCCGAGCACCAGCTTGGGAAGCAGGGCATGATAGGTCGCCCTCAGCGTGTTCGGATCGCTCGTTCGAATGATCTCCTTCTGCTCCTCAAAGCGGGAGAATTCCATCCGGCCCAACCGAAGATCGAGGTTCTTCATGTGCCGAAGGGTTCGTCCATCACTTGGCTTCGGGGCATCAAGGGGGATATTCCACGCCCAGGAGGTTCGCACCACCCCGTCGACCCGACCCTCTTCACAGAGAACCCGGACCCTTCGTTCACTGATCCCCCACTTCAAGGCGGCCTCTTTCACGCTCATGTACATCGTAGTATGCTTCCTTTATTGGATTGATACCATGAATGGGAATGAGGGACAAGAATGGACTGTACCATTATCGATGAATGGAGAACACTTCGCAAAGGAGGATCCATTGGAATCATCCGACCTTGTCATCGTCGGCAGCGGAACAACTTCACCTGCCCGATCGGCTTTCCCGAGGAGTATGACATACTACTGCCTATAGGGGAAAAACGCAGTAAACATTAGGTTTTCAAGGCTTCCACAACGTAAGAAATTCGAAAATCGTTGTCAAAGATCAATAACCCGACATTATTTGTGTCGGGTTAACTTGTATAAATGTCGGGTATAATGTACTATATTGCGAGGAGGAATAGGATATGGCGAAGTATATTGAATCAGAACATCTTGAATTAAAAGAAAGATACACAGACTCCATCGCAAGAGAGATAGTTTCTTTTTTGAATGCATCGGGAGGTACCATTCTCATTGGTGTAAAAGATAACGGTGAAGTTATCGGTGCCGATAGGATTGATGAAACGTTGAGGAAGGTGTCGGATATAATCACAAACGGGATAGAACCTAACCCGCAAGATGAAATAACCTCAGAATTACTCTTTGAAGAAGGAAAGACGATTATAGCCATTAACATTACAAAGGGCAGAAGAAATATTTACTGTCTCAAGAAATACGGATTTTCATCGGCAGGTTGCACTATGCGAATCGGAACAACGTGCAAAGAAATGACACCTGAACAAATTAAAATCAGATACGAAAGGAATTTTATTGATACGGAATACATGCTGAAAAAGAAATCAAGTTCGGCAGGTTTGACGTTTAGGGAGTTGAAAATATATTTTACGGAAAAAGGCTATCATCTTGATGACAGATCCTTTGAGAGCAACTTTCATCTAAAAACGGAAGAAGGCAATTATAACCTATTGGCAGAACTCTTGGCAGATAGAAACAATATACCTTTTATTTTTGTTAAGTTCGCCGGTAAAAACAAAGCTACAATATCTGAACGCAGCGATTACGGCTATGGCTGTCTATTAACTACCTACGCTAAAATAAAAACGAGATTACAGGCGGAGAATATATGCATATCAGATACTACTGTCAGACCGCGAAAAGACATGTATCTTTTTGACTTTGACTCAGTCAATGAGGCAGTGATAAATTGTTTGGTTCATAACGATTGGACGATAACAGAGCCTCAAATATCAATGTTCAACGACCGGATAGAAATATTTTCACATGGCGGTCTTCCAAGTGGTATGACTGAAAAACTATTCTTTGAAGGAGTCAGCAAGCCAAGGAATGAGACACTGATGAGAATATTTTTAATGATGGATCTTACCGAGCATACAGGTCACGGGATACCCACCATTGTGGATAACTATGGAAAAGATGTTTTTGAAATAGATGAAAGGTATATCCGTTGCACCATACCGTTTAATAAAGATGTCGTATCCAAAACCAAAAATAATTACAATGAAGCCGGAAAAGAAGGTACGTTGACAAAAACAGAAAAGAAGGTTCTGAAGCTTTTGGTTAAAAATTCCGATATGATGGCTGATGAACTTGCAGATGCAATTGGAGTCACAGTAAGGACTATACAAAGGGCATATTCTTCATTGCAAAAAAAAGGATATTTAGAAAGAATCGGTTCTAAAAAAAACGGAAAATGGATTGTCTTAAAATAGGTTCACATTGCAGGTATGTAACCCGACACCCTCCATGTCGGGTTACATGTCAGGTTAAAAATCAACGGTGAAATAATGTGACGAACACAGTATGAGAGCGCCCGCAGCATACGAATGAACTATTTGCTCTTGAATGTATGAAGCAACTTGCTTCAGTTTTAAACTCTCCATATCAAGTTGTTTTTCCAACTCTGGTATGGTTTCAAACCTAATCCGGGCCCAAGAGGTCATAGATTGTGCATGAAGCGGCGATTCAGCCAGCTGGTCGCAAGCTCGACCCACGGTCTGACTCCGGCATGGGGAGTGCCCACCTCCTCGGTGCACATGGAAAGCCCATGATCCCCCTCTTCGAAGAGGTGCAGCTCGAAGGGAACCTTGGCCTTTCGGTAGGCTTGGGCAAGAAGCAGGCTGTTCTCCACCAAGACCCCCTGATCGGTTACGGTATGCCAGATGAAGGCGGGAGTCGCGGTTTCTCGTACCTGATCCTCCAGACTCAACAGCGTCCTGATCTCGGCGTTTCCCCGGCTCAGCTGATCGAAGCTTCCTTTGTGGGCGTATTCCTTGCCGGTGATCACCGGATACGCAAGGATGACCGCATCCGGCCGGTTGTTGGCATCCACGACCTTCTGCACATCGGCAACCTTCTTGTGGTCGTGAAGGACGGCGATCGAGGCGGCCAGGTGCGCACCGGCGGAGAACCCGATCACCGCGACCCGGGTGGGGTCGCACATCCACTTGACGGCGTGCTCGCGGATCCGCATCAGCGCATCGCTGAGCTCCAGGAGGGGGTTAAGGTCTCCGGCATCCTCTCCAACCGAGTAATCGAGGATGAAGACATTGTAGCTCATCGCTAGGAAATGAAGCGCTACCGGATCCCGTTCCCGTTCACTGCGGAACGTATATCCGCCCCCGGGGCAGACGATGATCGTGGGGCGAATGTTCCGGATTCCTCCGTCCATCGTCATATCCTGCAGATAGCCGGTCAACGGAACCCGCTTCGGTCCCACGGCGGTTTGAATGATTCTCATGCGCCCATGATACCACAAAAGATTCATTGCGTTGAGCAAAAAGAGTTGATAGGATGTGATCCATGAAACAGAAAGTGATCTTGGATGTCGATACCGGATTGGATGATGCGGCGGCGCTGTTTTTGGCCGCCGGCGCAGAAGAGCTTGAGATCGTCGCGGTCATCGCCACCGCCGGCAATGTCGGTCTTGACAAGACCGTTGAAAACACCCTCAACGTGATCGAAACCACCGGCCTTTCGTGTCCGGTCTTCGCCGGTTCCGCCAAGCCGCTGATCCGCCAGCCGGTCGAAGCGGGCGACTTCCACGGCGAGTCGGGGCTGGATGGACCGGTCTTCGGAAAACGGGTCATTCAAGAGCTTCAAGAAGAGGACGGGGTCTCCGCCATGATCCGCCTCGTCAAACGACATCCAGGGGAGATCACGATCATCAGCGTCGGTCCGTTGACCGATCTTGCCCACGCCTTGCGAAGAGAACCCGCCCTTCCCTCGCTGGTGAAGGAGATCGTCGTCATGAGCGGGTCGTTCAGCGGCGGAAACGTCACCGAAAATGCTGAATTCAACGCGTATGCCGACCCGGAAGCAGCCGCTATCGTCTTTTCCAGCGGAGCGCCGCTGGTCATGCTTACCCTGGATATCACCCGGACCGTGACGCTCTCGAGGGAGCGATTGAAGTACCTGAGAACGGTCGAGGGACGGTCGGCGGAGGTCTTCAGCCAATGCATGGACACCTACATGGCGAACTACGAAGCCAAGAAGTTCGGCTGGCCGCAGATGCATGATCCGCTCTGCGTGGCGTATGTCATCGACCGAAACAGGTTCGCTGTCGAAGATCGGCGGGTTGTCGTCGATATCGATTCCGCCTCCCCCTCCTACGGCATGACGAGCAGGGAAGCGATCGACGGTGAAGGCGGAGTGATCATCCCCACCGATATCGACCGCCCCTGGTTCTGGGAGATGGTGGAACGTTCCTTGAGAAACCTTCCTTAATGACAGGTAACCAATTCATCCAAGGGTACTCGAATCTTCGGTCGCTCCTCTTCGGCGGCATGGCCGAAGGTGCAAAGAAGAGAAACGAGCCACTCCTCGGGGTCGATTCCCAAGACCCTGAGCACCCCCTCCTCGTCAAACCCCTCGATCGCGCAGCTTTGGATTCCGAGTGATCGGGCTCCGGTCATCATGTTGGCGATCGCAAGATACCCCTGACTTCGGAGCCACCCTTCCAGCCGATGATTGTCTTTTAAAAATTCATGGTAGGGTCGGTAATCCTCGATGAACCAGTCGATATCGCTCGGGAAGCGGATCCCCCGTTCATACACGAACGATCCGTCGGGATCGAGGTGTTTCGGGGTTTTGACCAGGATCGCCACCGTCATTCCACTGGTCCGAACCCCTTCCTGTTCATAGCAGGCGGTATAGAGTTCCTTGAGCTTCTCCTTTGAAACGACCGCATGGAAATGCCACATCTCAAGGCCGAAGGAGGTCGGGGTCAGTCGGCCGTACTCCAGAATTTCATCGATCTCCTCTTGACTCAGGGGTTTGTCCACATCGTAGAGCTTGCAGGCGAAGCGATGGCGCATGATGTCGAGAAAGTTCATCTTCATAGTTCCCTATAGGCTACCTCGAGGGCGAGCTCGATCATCGGATAGAGGGCGCTTTGCCGCTCGTCATCATGAAGCGCGTTCCCCGTTGCGAGGCAGTCGGTCATCGTGAGCATGGAAAGAGCCCGCTTGTTCGCATGGGCGGCGGTCGCATAGAGGGCATATGTCTCCATATCCTGAGCAAGTGCGCCCATCGCCGCCCATGCTTTCCAGCTCTCTTCGCCGAGGGCGTTATAGGAGGAGAAGAGATCGCTGGAGAAGACCATCCCCACATGCGCGCTTGGATCAAGAAGCGCAGCCGTGAGGAGCAGATCCGGATCGCAGGCGGGACTGAGGGTGCCTTTCAGGTTGTACTGATGGGCCCAGGCGCTGTCCGTTGATGCTGTGAGAGCAAGGATCCGATCCCCGGGAAGAATCTCCTTTTGGAAACCGCCGCAGGTGCCGATTCGGATGATCGTCTCGACCTCATACTCGTTGAACAGCTCGTAGCTGTAGATGCCGATCGAAGGACCGCCCATCCCCGTCGCGATGACGGAGATCTCCACCCCTTTATAGATACCGGTGTACCCGAGGATGTTTCGGATATCGGTAATCAGTCTGCTTTTTTCGAGAAAGCGCTCGGCGACCAGCTTCGCCCGAAGCGGATCCCCCGGGGCCAGCACGACGGAAGCGACTTTTTTCGCTGCGATGTGAACGCTCATCAGCTGGCCCCCTTTTCATAGGGTTTTCCCGCAGCGGCGGGAGCGTAGTTCTTCCCGCTGAAGAGGACGAGGGCAATGAGGGTAACCACGTAGGGCAGGATGTTGAACACCTCGGTGGGCAGTACCCTCAGGGCGGGTATATTGTTCGCGATGATCGCGAACGCCTGGGCGGTTCCGAAGAGGAGGGCGGCTCCGGCCACCCCGGCAGGGCGCCATCGCCCGAAGGAGACCGCGGCAAGGGCGATGAATCCCCGCCCGTTGATCGTATTGGAGGTATACTGGATCGTCTGGGTCAGCACGACGCAACCGCCGGCTAGGCCGGCGAGCATCCCGCTGGCCAGGACGGCGATGTAGCGGATCCGCTTCACGTTGATGCCGACGCTTTCAGCGGCTCCCGGGTGTTCGCCGCATGCCCTGAGGTGCATCCCGAAGGGAAGCTTGTAGAGGACGAACCACGAAAGGAGCACCACGACCAAGGCGATATAGGCGGTCGGATAGAACCCGAGAGCATCGGTCTGCATCCCCATCCGGAACTCCCGGGTCCGGTCCGCGTTGAAGAGAATCTGCGAAGCGAAGATCGTCACCCCGCTTGCCAGCAGGTTGATTCCCGTCCCGCTGATCGTCTGATCCGCATTGAGGTTGATCGCAGCAACAGCGTGAAGGAGGGAGAAGAGCCCGCCGATCACCGTTCCGATCACCATCGCCAGAATAAGCGAAAGGGTGTGGTTCATCCCCGACCCTTCCATCAAGACGTGGGCAGCGGCGGCGCTCATCGCCCCGATCATCATCAATCCTTCCAAGGCGATGTTCACGACCCCGCTCTTCTCGCTGATCATCCCCCCGATCGCCGTAATGAGAATCGGAGCCACAATCATCAGCACGGAGGGAAGCATGTTCCAGATCATCATAGTCCCACCTCCTTCTGAAGCCGTCGCTTATCGAGGTATTCCTTATAAATCCTCAGCGCCGAGCGCAAGGCGATGAAGATGACGATCAAGCCTTGGATGATGAAGGTGATCTCCTTGGGGATCTGCTTGGCCTGCATCAGCGCCTGGGCGTTCTTCAAGAGTCCGAAGAGCAGGCCGGCAAGGGTGGTTCCCAGCGCGGTGGAGTTCCCGACCAGGGCGACGGCGATCCCGTCGAACCCGTAGTTGTCCATGCCGGCGATCACCCTTCCGTACTTGAAGGATCCGAGGGCGATGATCCCGCCGGCGAGGCCGGCGAAGATTCCGCTGATCGCCATCGAGATGGAGATCGAACGGACGACGGGGATCCCGCTTGCCCGGGCGGCTTCCTTGTTGAAGCCGGTCGCCCGCATCCCGTAGCCCAGGCTGGTCTTCTCCATGATGAACCAGAAGGCGACGACGGCGAGAATCATGAAGAAGATCCCGTTGTTCAAGAGCGAGTTCTTCGTGATCTTCTGGAAGAAGACGTTGGTGATCAGGGCGGTCTCGGGATAGCTCGCCGTCCGATAGGTCGTCGCTCCGGGCAGCTGAAGACAGATGATCCGCGAGAGATACAGGGCGACGTAGTTGAGCATGATCGTCGAGACGACCTCGCTGACCTCGTACTTGGCCTTCAGGATTCCGACGACTCCTCCCCAGACCGCCCCGATGAGCATCGCTCCCAGGAGGGCGAGAAGCCAGTGCAGTACGGGAATCTGCGGTCCCAGCAGGGCGATGATCTGGGCGACCGTCATCCCCATGATGTATTGGCCTTCCCCTCCGATGTTAAACAGGCCGACGCGGTTGGCGAATCCCATCGAAAGACCACACAGAATGAAGGGAACCGAATAGTTCAACGTCTCGCCGATATAGCGGACGTTCATTTTTCCATTGTCGATATTGTATCCGCTGAGCGCTTGGAGGATCGCCTTGTACATATTCAGCGGGTTCTTTCCCACCAGGGCGACGAGAATCGTCCCGACCAGAAACCCCAAGAGGACGACGAGCACACTCACCGCCCCGTCACTTTGAATCCAAGCATCCTTTTTCTTCATACGGACTCCTTCATCCGGGAGCCGGCCATCATCATGCCGATATCGCGTTCGGTCACTTCATCGCTCCTGTTCACCGCTACAATGGTTCCCTTGCTGATTGTGGCGATCCGGTCGCAGAGGTTCATGATCTCATCGAGCTCAAAGGAGACCAGAAGAATCGCCTGGCCTCTGCTTCGCTCTTCGATGATCCGCTTTCGGATATATTCGATCGCCCCGACATCCAAGCCTCGGGTCGGCTGGGCGACGATCAGGACTTTGGGCCTCAGGGAGATCTCTCGGGCCACGATGACTTTCTGCTGGTTTCCTCCGCTGAGGCTGCCCGCTTTGGTGTGGGAACCCTCCCCCGCCCGAATGTCGAACTGCTCGATCAGGGTTTCCGCCTCATCGTGCATCGCCTGGTCATTGAGGATTCCGAACCTTCCCGTGTATCGGGGGTGATAGTAGTTTTTCAGCACTGCGTTTTCGGCGATCGTGAAATCGGCGACGAGGCCGTAGCGCCGGCGGTCTTCCGGCGTATAGCCGAGCCCCGCCTCGATCCGCTCCCGGATCGTGAGGTTTCCGATCGGCCGGTCGTTGATGTAGATCTCTCCGCCGGAAAGAGGAAGCAGACCGGTGATCGCCCCGAGGAGTTCGCTTTGACCGTTGCCGTCGACTCCGGCGATTCCGACGACCTCGCCGCTGTGGACATCCAACGTAAGGTTGGAAACTTTCTCCAGTCCGAGATGGTCTTTCACACTGACGTTTTCCAACTTCAGGACAACATCGCCAGGTTGTTGGTCAGGCTTGTCGATCTCAAAGCGGACCGCCCGCCCGACCATCATTTCAGCCAAATCACCTTCACTGACGTCGGCAACTTCAACCGTTCCGATGTATTTGCCGCGGCGCAACACGGTGCACCGGTCGGCGACCGCCTTGATCTCCCGCAGCTTGTGGGTAATCAGGACGATCGTCTTTCCTTCGTCTTTGAGCTTGATGATGATCTCGATCAGCTCATCGATCTCCTGAGGAGTGAGCACCGCGGTCGGCTCGTCGAAGATGATGATCTTTGCACTTCGGTAGAGGGTCTTCAGAATTTCGACCCGCTGCTGCTGGCTGACGGAGATGTCTTCGATCTTCGCATCGGGATCGACCGCCAAGCCATACCGGGCTGAAAGGGAGGCAACCTCGCTCCGCGCCTTCTTCAAGTCGAGGATTTGACCGCGCCTCGGTTCCATGCCCAAGACGATATTCTCGGTGACGGTGTAGTTTTGAACCAGTTTGAAGTGCTGATGAACCATTCCGATTCCCAACGCCGTGGCGACATTGGGGTTTTTGATTTCCACCTCTTCACCGTTGATGAGAATCGTTCCACTGTCAGCGCTGTAGGCCCCGAAAAGGATGCTCATCAGGGTCGATTTACCGGCGCCGTTTTCCCCCAAAAGCGCATGAATCTCCTGATTCTTGACGCTGAGGTTCACTTTGTCGTTTGCGATGACTCCCGGGAACGTTTTAGTTATCCCCCGCATCTCGATAGCGTATTCGTGCACCCGTCTCTCCTTGATTCCATCTTCCTCTACCCGCCATCGCCGATGGCGGGTAGAAGGAGATGCCGGCAGAAATCCGCCGGCAACAGAACATCAGTCGTCCAATGCGGCGAGGCCTGCGGGAGCGGCGCCGGCGGCAAGAGCGTCCTTGTAGGTCTTGTACAGCTTGACCTTGCCGCTGATGACGTCCGCCTTGGCTTTCTCCACGGCCTCAATGACTTTCTTGGAGAGTTCGGGGTTCGCCGTCGAATACCCGACACCGTCGTCGACCATTCCCATCTGGATCACTCCCCCCTTGAAGGTGCCGTCGGCAACGGCGTTCAGGACGTGGAGGGAGGAATTCTCGACCCGCTTGAGCATCGAGGTCAGAACGGCGCTCTTGGTTCCCGAATAGATTCCTTCTTCATATTGGTCGGAGTCGACACCGATCGCCCAGACGTTTTTCCCCTGAGCTCGATATTCTTTCGCTTGAGCGATCGTTCCGTTTCCGGTTCCGCCCGCTGCGCTGAAGATCGCATACACACCGCTGTCAAACCAGTTCTTGGCTTGAGCTTTTGCAAGCTCCGGCTTGCCCCAATCGTTGGCGTAGTAGTCGATGATCTGGGCGTTGGGGAAGACCGATCGGATTCCCTGGACGTAGCCCATCTCGAACTTCGTGATCGTCGAGCCGGGGACTCCGCCGATGAACCCGAAGCGCGGGTTGGCGATTCCATCCTCTTTCGCCTGCAGAGCCGCCGCGAGACCGACAAGATAGGAGCCTTCTTCTTCCGAGTAGATGAACTCCATGACGTTCGGATGGCCGACCCAGTCGACGTCGACGATCGTGAACTTCTGATCGGGGTACTGGGGAGCGATTTCACCGAGGGCATCGGCAAAAGTGAAGCCCGTGACCATGATCAGATCGAAGCTTCCGTCTTCAGCTGCGTCTCGAAGGTTGGGGATATATGCGTCCTGCGTCTGGCTGGTAACTACATCATACAGTTTTCCGCGCGAGGGAGTGTTTCCGACGCTCTCGCCGTAGAACTCCGTAATTCCCCGCCAGGCGGCGGCGTTAAAGGATTTATCATCGATTCCCGTCGCATCGGTGATCAATCGGATGGTTGGTCTTCCATCGCTTTTGGCAACCTCTTTGGTACCGGCGGCGAAAAGGAACGCTCCGACAATAAGGACAACGAGTATAATCGTTACTTTCTTCATGGATAACCCTCCTTATGGTTCGTCCGTTATAGAATGTTGGCATTGTAACACACTCCGCCATTCTTTACATAAGAAATAGATGTTTTTAAAGGATTTTCAGCCATTATCTCTCCAAACCATCAAAGGAGCATATAGCGACGAAGAAAACCGATTCTCACATGCGTTTTTGAGTAATCATCTCCTTCGGCCCCCAAATAATCGTGGACACCACCCCAACTATTGGATACAGTGGAAACTGCCGATATGAAAAGATTAAGAACCGTTTTGCTTGTCCTGATATTTCCCGCCCTGTTGTGGGCTTATTCGCCCAAGATGATTCCAATCGGATCGCCTGTGTACGACGCCATCGAGATTCTCTACCGGCTCAATGGACGGGTGCCCAACGCCACGGCAAGACCATGGAGCGAATATGAGGCGGCCCGGATCATCGAGAATGCATCCGCCTCTTCTTCGACCGGGCAACTTCAGGCATCCGCTTTGAATCTCCTGGACAACGGACTTAAAAAGAAGTCCGAGCATTTTTCGTACCGTTTTTTGACTCGGGTCGCTGTCGAATTGTACGGACACACCAATTCCGATACCTTCGTTACCACCTACGATTGGGTCTACGGCACAGATGACCGCAAACCGATGTTGGATGTAGGGTTGGAGCTCCTGTTTGACGACTATCTCTATGTCCGAAGCGGCATTGAGGTCGGGTTTTCCATGTCCAGCGATGATGACACCCCGGGGACCTTTGACAAAGGAGTCGGGGCACTGGTTGATCCGGGAAGCGGAGGAGATCAGAAGATCGCCTTCTACTTCCAAAAACCCTTCCACACCAATTTCCTCGTCTCCGACGAAAGGATGTTCTCCGAGTGGCCTTCTCACACCCAGCTCGCTTTCGGCGGCCCTTGGTGGTCGGTCGTCACCGGACGGAACAGGATCAGCTGGGGGGATGGAAAAAGCGGCACCCTGATCGTCGGTTCCCATATCCGTGGCAACAACCACCTATCGATCTCCTTTTTCAGCAAAGAGGCGAAGATGCAGCTCTTGTACATTTTCCTGCCGAACCCGCTCAAAGAAGATGCTCAACGAGTATTTCTGGGTCATCGACTGGAGGGAAGCCTCACCCCCTATCTTCACATCGCCGTGTCCGAAAACGTGATGTATAAAGGGCCGTCGATTCAGCTTTCCTATCTCGATCCCGGATATTTTTATCACAATCTTCAAAATGCGAACAAGCTGAACGCCATCGCCAGTTTAGAGCTGAATCTCGCCATCGCCAAAGGTCTCTCGCTCCATACCGAATTCGCCATGGACCAATTTCAACTCCCCAGTGAGTCCGACCGTGAGGCGAATGCCATGGCCTTCCTTGGCCGCCTCGCCTATTCGTGGAAAGCCTCCAAGGGATACTTCACTGCCGATTTGGAATATGTCTATACCGATCCCTGCATCTACCGAAGAAATGGAGTCGATTTTCTGGTCATCCGCGGGCTGTTCAACAACGCCAGGCCGTATGTGTTCGATTACCTTGGATACCGGTATGGATCCGACAGCCAAGTCATCGAAACGCGGCTCGCCTATCGGACGTTCAAAGATTTCTCATTCGATTTTGCCGCCACGTTCCACCGCCAGGGAGGCGTATCGCTTTTCGAGTCTCACTCGAAATCGGGAAACAATGCGGATACGGCCAATATCTGGGGACCGGCCCCTTCGGGGAACGAGGTACATGAAACGCTGATACTCACCCTCAAGGGATCCTGGGATCCGAAATTCTCAAAGGTGTCGATGTCACTCTACGCTCAGACCAGCTGGATCGGAAAAAGATTGTATAAACAAGACAGCAAGACCTACAGCGGTCAAGACCATGATCTGCAACTCGTTTTAGGTACAACTGTCTCGTTTTAGCGTCTAGCGTAAACCAATCTCCTCATCGTTTATGTACACGATGTGTTCCTTGGCATCATAGCGGACCGAGGGAACCGGTTTGTCGGCATCGTCGTTTCTCCAAGCGCCGACGCAAGCGATCAGGATGACCGAATCTCCCGCTTCGATCGCCAGCGACAGAACCGGTACCACGGTGGTCGAGAACGCGAGGTTCAGGTTCGGAGCGGGGCTGACGAGCGATGCCTTTCGCTTCAGGAGCGGATCGCTGATGTGACTGACATCCCACGGCAGCACGATCGAAAGGGAATGCTCGCCCTGGTACCGTTCCTCGATCGGAACGGGGATCTCCCACCCCCGGTACTTCTCGATGGCGAACCCGCCCTCCTTCGTATAGAGCTTGCGCTTCGTATCGATCTCATGGATCCGGACGTGGAACGTTCCGGCGGGCACGAGGGTCGTGGTGATCGCCACGTCATTAAACGGAGACCAGATTGACCGGAGATACCGCTCGGTGACGGAGACGACCTCCATCTCCCTTCTGGGGCGCCAGTTTTGGTCATCGTCGCTTACATAGAGCATGCTGTCGCAGCCGCATTTCTCGAAATCGTAGTAGGAGACGCTCGTG
>Ga0209718_1001786_pt1 | contig 23078 bp, 12 predicted proteins | sample AD_JPNAS1_MetaG_FD_184420 | JGI IMG/M metagenome (GOLD analysis project Ga0209718, IMG submission 184420) | Active sludge microbial communities of municipal wastewater-treating anaerobic digesters from Japan - AD_JPNAS1_MetaG (SPAdes) (version 2) | ecosystem: Engineered > Bioreactor > Anaerobic... | reverse complement strand
TTGGCGCGACCTGACGCAGGCGATGAACTCGGCCGGATGGGCCACCGGACGCATCCAGCTTTCGGATTGGATGGCGCGGGTGTCCAACAAGGTGGGGGAGGAAACTTGGATGTCGCCGGAGTCGTCGGTTTCGACCCAACCCTCGTCGCCCTCGAAGCGCACGGCGCACGAATTGCGGAAGCCTTTCTGGCGCATCACCACCTGAATGCCGTCTGCATACCAGGCATGCACGGTGGTGTCGTCGATCGGCTTGTAGCGGACTGGCGTGATGTGTTCACGGTTGAGCGCCATCTGGCAGAGGTCGAGGGTATGGCTGCCCCATTCGGTGAGGTCGCCGTGGTAGTCGTACTCGCTGTGCCAGCGTTTGAGATAGGCGCTGTTGTAGGGGCGCCAGGGGGCGGGGCCGAGCCACATGTCCCAGTCGATCTCGTCGGGCGGCGGCATGTTCTCTTCGGGCAGGAAGCGGTTGGCCGCCGAGCGCCCCATGCCCGCCATGCCGGCGTGCAGCGTATGGATGCGGCCGAGGCGCCCGCTCTTGACCAGCGACATGGCGGTCATGAAGTTGCCGACGGTGCGGCGCTGCACGCCGCCCTGGTACACGCGGTGGTAGCGCGCGGCCGCCGTCACGACGGCCTCGCCTTCGTGGATGGAGAGCGAGATCGGCTTTTCGCAGTAGACGTCTTTGCCGGCCTGCATGGCGTAGATCGCGAGGCGCGCGTGCCAGCGGTCGCCGGTCGCGATATAGAGGGCGTCGATGTCCTTGCGTGCGAGAAGATCACGGAAGTCGCGGTAGGCCGTGCAGTCTGTGTTGCCGTTAAAAGCGTCGACCGTGGCCTTGGCGCGTTCGCGCCGTTCGCGCACCGCATCGCAGACCGCAAGCATGCGGGTGCCGGGCTGGTTCAGGAAGACCGGTATCATTTGCGTGGCGCGGCCGCCGCAGCCGATGACGCCCAACGTGACGGTGGCCGACGGTGCTGTCGAGTTCGCACGCCCAACGGTGGTGCTGGCAACGGTGGTGAACGCAGCGGCGCGCAACAGGAATCCACGCCGGTTGATTGAAGAACGCAACATACAGAAACCCCCTTTATGGAGACAGTATAGAGGAGACGGGGGCTCGGGGTCTAGTAAAACAGCGGTCGAAATGTGTATCTGATGCGCATGAGTTGGACGCTATCGGTATCGAAATCGGTATCGATAGCGCTCTATTGCGCCAAACAAGTGTAGCGCGGGTCGCGTCTAAACCCAATGGCTATGGGTCTTTGCTTGATTCGGAGTTTCGGGTACGCCAGGCAAGGGGTGTGAGTGACGTTAGGCGTTTGAACACCGCGTTGAATGTGGTAGGTGACGAGAAACCGCAGACCCGCGCAACCACGTGAACTGGCATGTCTGTTTCGGCGAGGAGTTGCCGCGCCTTACGGATGCGGTGGCGCGTGAGGTAGTCGGCCGGCGTAAGGCCCGTATAATTACGGAAGAGTGTGAAGAAGTGCGTACGTGAATAACCGATGTGCGCCACGAGACGGTCGATATCCAAGCGATCAGCCATGTGTGATTCAATCCAGCGCACGGCCTCGTCCATCAAATGGGGGTCGTCTTCGCATGAGACATCGGTAACAGCTTGTGCACACGCGAGGTAGATTTGGCCACAGATAAGACGCACGTGGGCCTTTTCAATTTCATCCAGATTGTTTTCACCGCGCGCTGCAAAGGCGGCCAAAGACTGGAAAAGCGCCGCGAGGCCTGCGTCGCAGCGATGCGCCACGCAGGGCGATGCGCACAGCCGTTCGCGCACGGCGTCGAGCACGGACTGTGAAAAGAAAAGATACTTTCCGTGCGCCGGCCCCGTGGGCTCAAAGAGCAGTTCCACACGAACGCCTGTCGGGTCGATTGCGCGCGCGTGCCGATGTTCTAAACCGGGCGGTACTACGATAAACGAATTCAAAACAAGCGTGGCACCGGGCATATCACGAAATTCGTATTCGTATTTGCCGCGCAGACAGTACACGAGAGTCGTCGTGCGGTGGCGGTGCCATTTCGACATCTGGGCCGCGCGCGAGACGAGATGGCGCACACCGGTGATCCAACCGAGCGCCAGCGTGCTTGCCCCGATTTCAGGTCGACGATGTCCATAGCGGTGGCTTTTCATTACGGGCAGTCTATATGATTTGTTGTGAATCTGCAATCCAACGGGTCCATTCCCAGTACAGTATATTCTGCAACAATCGTCTAAAGTGCGTGCGTCGTGTATAGTGGATGGCACACACAAAAAAAGGAAACAGTCGATGATGCTTAAAGGTATAGACTTCGTAATAATCGCGCTGTTCTTTCTGCTCATGTTCGTCATTGCTGCGGCTTGTTCGCGGCGGGCGGGGAGGGATGCGAAGGACTTCTTCCTCTCGGGCCGTTCGATGCCGTGGTGGCTGATCGGCATCTCGATGTGCGCCGCCGCCACCAGTTCCAATTCGGCGAGCATGTTCACGGAGTTCGTCCGCGAAGGCGGTATGTCGCAGATGTGGAAGTGGTGGGCGTTTCTCTTGACGGGAATGACGACGGTCTTCGTCTATTCGAAGCTGTGGGTGCGTTCAGGTGCCAAAAGTGATATCGAGTTCTACGAGCTGCGTTATTCGGGGCGGCCGGCGGCATTTCTGCGCGGGTTCCGGGCGATCTACCTCGGTCTTGTTTTTAACGCGATCACGACGGCGTGGTGCATCCTGCCGGCGGTGAAGATGGGGCAGGTGCTGTTTAATGTCGACCAGTGGACGATCATCTGGGTTTGTTGCATCGCGTCGATCATCTATTCCGCCCTCGGCGGTTTTCGCGGTGCGATTATCACGGACTTCTTCCTTTTCCTCCTTATTCTCGCTGGAGCATTTACGATCATGTATTACGGCTGGTCGCATCCTGCAGTCGGCGGCTTCACGAAGATGATGGAGAACCCCGCTGTGCAGAGTCATCTCAATTTCTTCCCGGATTTCAACGATACGGACACTTTGCTTGCGGTCTTTATCATCCCGATTGCGATCCAATGGTGGAACGTGTGGTATCCCGGGGCAGAGCCCGGCGGCGGCGGTTACATCGTACACCGTATGCTCTCGGCGAAAAGCGAGAACCACTGTCAGGCGGGGACGATCCTCTATCTCTTCGTGAACTACGTGATACGTCCGTGGCCGTGGTATCTTGCCGCTTTCGCAACGCTCGTCATCTTCCCCGACATTGAGTCGCTTAAGGCGATGTTTCCGCATATTCCCGAGAACTTGGTGAAGGGCGATCTCGCGTATCCCGCACTGTTCCGGTTCATTCCGCCCGGTTGGCTCGGGCTGGTCGTAGCCTCGATGCTGGGGGCTCTTTTCTCGACGGTCGCAGCGCACCTGTCGATGGGCGCGAACTATATTGCGAACGATTTCTGGAAGCGCTTTATCCGCAAGGATGCGACGGAACGCGAACTGATCGTGGTGGGCCGGATATCCGTCGTTGTGCTGATGTTGGCGTCAGCGTTCCTGACGAATATCCTCGCTTCGGTCGGCGCGTTCTTCAACCTTATTCTCCAGATCGGTGCCGGCACGGGACTGATCTTCCTCTTGCGGTGGTTCTGGATGCGCATCAACGCATGGAGCGAGATCACGGCGATGACCGTCTCGTTTATTGTCGCGGTTTACCTGCAGCTCGCGCATCCCGAATTGCTCGCCTGGCAGCGGCTCCTGATCGTGATAGCGATCACGACCGTGGCGTGGGTGGCGGTGACGTTCCTGACGCCGATGACCGAGGCGGCAAAAATCGCCGACTTTCAGTCGCGCATCCGTGCGGACCGTCACGAAGTTGGCCTCGGGCTCGTCTGCGTTTCGCTGGGTGCGCTTGCAATCTATTCATTCATGTTCGGTGTCGGTTGCTGGATCTATGGCAAATGGATTCGCGCGGGGGTCGTTACACTGGTGGCGCTAATTGCAACCGCCGCGCTGACCAAGACCGTTCTAAAGCTGAATGCCAGAAAAAACTGACGATGAAGTGCGAAATCAAGAAAGTGGCTTTGGATTTTTCTGAGAGGGAGAGTCGGACGACCCGGGTACTGGATGAATGTATCCCTGGGGCAATACCCTACCACCATGCCGTTCTCAAAGGGTCAACGCTCAAGCTCGTCCCGGAAAACTGCCATCATATCCTCATCGTTCTCAAGGGGGACGTGCGGTTTGCGACGGACGGGAATGAATATGTCTTTCATGAGCGCGTCGTCTTCGTGCCGGGGCCGGATCAGACCGTTGCTGTCGAAGCGCTGTCCAACGTGCAGATCCTTGAGATCCGTTGGTTCAAGCGTGAAGGCGAGGACGATCAGCTTGCCGCTGAATACAAGACACAGTTCCCGCTCATCCAGATCTACCGCAATTCGAAACAGTACCGAGACCGGAACAAGAGCGACAAAACAATCTCCCGTAGTTGCATTGACCAACGGCGGATCCCGCGCTTTGCGCTAGGATCCGTTGAGAGCTACGGCGTGGATGCGGTAAAGAGCCACGACCATCCGATGCTCGACCAGTTCTTCTTCAGTTTTGAGGAGAACGAGATGGACGTGCTGATCGACTACGAAGCGGTGCCGATGGGCGCAAACGAACTCCTGTACATCCCGCTCGGTTCCATCCACGGTGTGGATATACGCGAAGGCCAGCACTGCCACTATCTCTGGATTGATTTCTATCCCGACAACGATCTCGCGCTCAAGCGCCTTGACTGGTCGCATGTCCCGACCGGCAAACAAGCGTCGTTCAACGAGAGAGGGGAGCGCAAATGAAAGCATTCGTCACTGACATCCAGCGCTTCTCGCTTCAGGACGGACCGGGCATCCGCACGGCCGTTTTCCTGCAGGGGTGCAACATGCATTGCCCGTGGTGCCACAACCCTGAGACGATTCCGCTTCGGCCGGTTGAACTCTACTACAAGGAAAAATGCCTGGGGTGTGGCAAATGTGCCGAGGGATGCACGAGCGGTGCGCGAGTGAAGTCGTCGAAGGAAATGAGCGTTGACGAAGTGATGCGTGAGATCCGTCAGGACAAGCGGTACTACGACGAGTCGGGCGGCGGGGTGACCGTTTCAGGCGGCGAGCCGTCGCTCCACCCCGGTTTCGTGATGGCGCTTGCGGATGCGTGCCACGCCGAGGATATTTCTATTGCGGTTGAAACGAACATGTCGCGGCCGTGGCAGATCATCGAGCCGATGCTGAAGAAGATGGATCTCATTATGTGCGACCTGAAGCTTAACCTGACGATTCCGCATAAGAAACAGACGGGGCTCGACAACCCGACGATCTTCAACTCGATCGGACGCAGCTCGAAATTGGGCATTCCGATGATCGTCCGCCCCCCCCTTGTGCCTGGTGTCACCGATTCTGTCGAGAATCTGCACATGATCGCCGAGTACATCGCCAAGATGGACAACATTGTCCGCTACGAAGTGTTGAATTTCAATCCCCTCGGCGGCGCGAAGCGCGATGCGCTGGGCATGGGCAACGCCTTTGCGGATGCGAAACCGTTTTCCGAGGCGCAGCTCGCGGAGTTCCGCGCCGCGCTCGCGGACATCGCGGGCCTTGAAATCAAAGTGGGATGAGCCATACCATGAGCAAGATTCAGTTCATCAATGAATTTCCGGCCGAGCGCCGATTCACCTACGACGAACGCATCGCGCTTCTCCGCGCACGCAAGATCGCACAAACCGAGGAGAAGGCCCGTGCGGGCGGCGCGGACGAGGACGATTATGGCCTCATCGTACAGGATGTCTTCCACTATAAACTCAAGCCCAACCATCCGAACGGCTCCATCTACGGCTATGCGGCGTGGTGCGAGAACTACTGTGCCATCCTCCAGCAGCACCCGATCTACGTGGATGCCCTTGATGCTTTTGCGGCGAAGGGATTCTTTTTCCTGGAGCGGCTACGTCCGTCCGACAAGAAGTGGAATCCCGATTACGCCTATCCCGACCTCCAGGCGATCTTCGACACCTATCAGATCATCTCCGGCATCGACAACTGCCACCACTTCACTCCCGATCTTCAGATCGGCTTCGATCTTGGTTGGGGCGGCATCCTGAAGAAACTGCGTAGCGAACGTGCGCGCCATGACGCAACACACCATGCATTCTACGACGCAGAAATTGCCGTTGTAGAAAACATCATTGCGTTCATCCGCCGTGCGGGCGAGGAGATCGGCCGTCTGGCGAAAGAGGAGCAGAACGCGCAACTCGCCGAGAACCTGCGCATGATGTCCGAAATCGACATGCGCATCTGCTCAGAACCGCCGAAGACCTTCCGCGAGGCCGTGCAGTGGAGCTGTTGGTTCAGCATGCTGAGCCGCACGTACAACCGTGGAAGCGCGGGCGGACAGCTCGAAGACCTCTTCAACCCGTTCTACGAACGTGACGTGCAGGCGGGGATTCTCACGGACGACGAGGCCGTGTTCTACCTCGCGTGTATGTTCCTGCAGGACAGCCGCTACTGGCAACTGTCCGGCCTGGACGAACACGACGAGGACCGCACGTGCCACCTGAGTTATCTCGCGCTCGATGCGGCAGACAAACTCAACATCGCGACAAACCTCACGATCCGCATGCATGACAAGATCGACCCCGTCTTCTTCCGCAAGTCGGTCGAGTGCCTCTTTCGCAACAAACAGGGCTGGCCACGCTATTCGAGCGACAAGGCTCTCATGGAGGGGTTTATGCGCTGCGGCTATCCGAAGGAAATTGCGCGTCGTCGTGTGGCCGCTGGTTGCCACTGGATGTGTATCCCCGGCATGGAATACACGATGAACGATACCGTGAAGGTGAACATCGCGATGGTTTTTCAAGTGGCCTGGCGCGAAATGATGGCGAACGCGGAGAAAGTGCCGCCTTCGGCTGAGGTTCTGTGGAAACTCTACGAAAAACATCTCAAAATCGCCGTGGATGCTACGGGGCGAGGCATTATCCACCACCTCACTTACCAGACGAAGAGCCAGCCTGAATTGATCCTGAATCTACTCCAGCACGGGCTCATTGAGAAGGGCGTGAACATTACAGACGGCGGCGCGAACTACTACAATATATGCGTGGACGCGGCGGGGCTCGCCGTGGCAGCTGACAGTTTCGCCGCCGTAGAACAACGCATTGACCGCGAACACCGCCTCTCTTACGCCGCGCTCGACGCCCACATGAATGCGGATTACAGGGACGAAGACGGCGAACGCGTCCGCCAACTTATGTACCACGGTCCGCGCTACGGCGGCGGCGAGACGTTGGGGGATGCTTGGGCCGTGCGCATTTCAAAGCTCTGGACATCCCTTGTGCGCGATCTCGTGGCGCAGCACAAGGACAACCCCAAGCACGTCAACTTCATCCCTGGTTTTTTCTCGTGGTCGAACACGATACTCCTCGGCTCGCGTCTTGCTGCGACGCCGAACGGACGCCGCGCGGGCGAGCCGATCAACCACGGCGCGAACCCGAACGACGGCTTCCGCGCGGACGGTGCGGTGACGGCGATGTGCAACTCGATCGCAGCCATCCAGCCCGGCTACGGCAATACGGCACCCGTCCAGCTCGAGGTTGATCCGCAGATCGCGAACGACTCCGAGGGCGTGGACAAGATGTGCGCGATGATCCGCGGAATCATCAACAGCGGCAATACGCTCCTCAACATCAACATCATCGACGCAAAGAAGATTATGGAGGCAGATAAGAATCCGCTGAAGTATCCCGACCTTGTCGTGCGTGTGACGGGCTTCACCGCGTTTTTCGCGATGCTCAGCCCTAAATTCCGCAAGCTCGTGGTGGACCGCATTCGTGCTGTCAATTGTGAAGCAGTGGCCGGAATGTAAAAAGGGAGGGGTATGAAATACGACTCTCCCCTGAAACTCCGTTGCGAACGCGTCTGGCGAACCTATTTGGGCGGTGCACTCCTTGACGAATTCCATGGCATCAGCCCTGCGTGCGACACGCACTTTCCCGAGGACTGGATCATGTCTGTGGTTCGCGCCGTTAACGCGGGTCGAGAGGACGTGGTGGAGGGGCTCAACTGGGCGGCAGACGAAGACTACACGCTGAAGGACTACATCGCCGCTGACCCGGCGGCCGCGCTTGGCGCAGAGCACGTTGCGTGTTGGGGCGCAACTCCCGCCGTGCTCTTGAAGGTAATCGACGCGGCGGAACGGCTGGGTGTGCAGGTGCATCCGGACAAACCGCAGGCGCTGAAGTTCTTTAACTCGCCGTTCGGTAAGACCGAGTGCTGGCATATTCTCGGCGGACGTACGCTCGACGGCGAGGCACCGTGCGTCTACATGGGATTCAAGCAGGGTGTCACGCGTACGGCGTGGCGTGATGTTTTCGACCGGCAAGACATTGCGGCGATGCTCGACATGCTCCACCGCTTCGAGGTTCATCCCGGCGACACGTTTCTCGTGAACGGTGGCGTGCCGCATGCGATCGGGAAAGGGTGCCTACTTATGGAAATCCAGGAGCCTTCTGACTACACGCTCCGCACTGAGAAAGTGACGCCGCAGGGATTCGCAATCAGCGAAAGGCAGTGCCACTACGGCATCGGCTTTGATGCGATGTTCGACTGCTTCGACTACACAGGCACGAGTGCCGAAGAGGGGTTGCGGCGTTGGCGGATCCCGGCGGTCATCCGTGAAAAGACGCCGGACTTCACGCGGCGTACGCTTGTGAGTGCCGCCGAAACCCCTTGTTTCGCGCTGGAGCGGTTTGACGTGGCGGGGACTTGTCCCTTCACGTCGGCCGGGCGTTTTTTTGGGCTCTACGTTGCCGCAGGTACGGGCGTGTTGCGTTCTACGGCCGGGGACGTGCCGCTGACTCGTGGTGACCAGTTTTTCGTTCCCGCCGCGTCGGCCCCGTTTGCCCTCGCCGCGTCGGCGCCGCTTGTTGTTTTCAGGGCCTTCGGCCCGGATAAATGCTGAGTACACTGTACTCCGTTAGAATTGAGCTTTTTACCTGTTTCGGGTATAAAACTTGCGTGAGGAAGGCCGCACGTTTCAAAGGGGTGAGCAATGATATCGAGAAAGAATTTTTTGAAGAGTGGCGCGGCAGCGGGGTTTATGATCGCTTCGGCGCGCACGTTGTGGGGCGCGGATGCACCGTCGAATCGCGTACGAGTATGCTTTGCCGGCGTCCATGAGAAGGGGCGCGGACAAGAACTGATGCGTTGGTCCGCGAAGATGCCGGGTGTCGAGATTGCCTATGTGTGCGATCCCGACCGCCGGGCGCAGGACTGGGCCGCTGCGAAGGTGAACGAAATCGCCGGCTATCTGCCGAAGAAGGCGACGGACATACGTCGCGTTTTGGCGATGAAGGATGTCGATGTTGTTTTCGCGGAAGTCCCTGATCACTGGCATGCGCCAATGGCGTGGATGACGATGGAGGCCGGCAAGGACATCTACTGCGAGAAACCCTGCACGTTTACGCCGTCCGAAGGCGATATCCTCATTGACGTGCAGAAAAAAACTGGGCGCGTGTTCCAGATGGACAACCAGCGCCGGAGTTCGGCGGCATACCGTCCAGCCGTCGACGCGCTTCGCGCAAATATCATTGGCGAGATCAAGTACGCCCGGTGCTGGTACCAAAACAACCGCAAGCCGATCGGCCCGCGCGTGAAAGCACCGGTTCCCGAGTGGCTCGACTGGGATCTGTGGCAGGGGCCGGCACCGCGCGACGCATACAAGACGAATGTCGTACACTACAATTGGCATTGGTGTTTCCAGTACGGTACGGGCGAAATCGCCAACAACGCGGTGCATTACGTGGACGTGGCGCGTTGGGCGATGGGCCTCGATCTCCCGATAAAGGTTTCCGCGCTGGGCGCGAGCGCGAACGGCGATCCCGGCTGGGACTGGCCGGACACACAGATGCTCTCAATGGTCTTTCCAGGCGACAAGATGATCGTCTGGGAGGGGCTCTCGTGCCTCCCCGGCAAAAAACAGATGGACATCTATGGCGGTGCGATGATCTGCGGCACGAAGGGCTCGATGTTCTTTCACCCGCACGATTACGTCATTCTCTACAACGAGAAGGGCAAGATTGTCAAAGAATGGCATCCTAACGGAATCAATGCGGCACCTGGCGTTCCGTGGAAACCCGCGCTGGATGAGCGGCACATCGCGAACTTCCTTGACGCGGTGCGCGTGCACGATCCGTCGAGGGTCCACTCGCCTGTCGTCGATTCGGTGCGCTCGTCGCTTATGACACATTTAGGCAACCTCTCCGTCCGGTCGGGTCTCGCGCTCAACATCGATCCCGTGACCGGTATTCCGGCAGAGAAAGAGGCGATGAAATACTGGAGCCGCGACTATGAACCCGGCTGGGGGCATGCCTAATTAAAAGAATGGGCACTAAACACTGGAAGGAGAAAAACCATGATGAAGATCAGTAGGTCGGTCTCGTCCGCGGCGGTTGCCGCGCTGGCGTTTGTTTCCCTGAAAACGGTCTTTGCTGCGGAGCAGCCGTGGCATGACGGATATCTCGAGGTCGCTCAAGGCGATGTCGTCAATCTCGCCTATGGCGACAACTCCTGCACGAACTGGCATACTGGCAATTCGCACGGTGACGGGGTCGTCATCCACGGCGACATGAACGTCTGCTGTACCAACGGCACACCGGACAGTTCGAAGGCCTGGAATGTGCTCGTGCTTGACAACAACGGTGTGCCGACCAAAATGCTCTCAGCCATTCGGCTTGCGCCGAATCTTGGCGACACGGGCATGCTGACCATCAGTAACGGCTACCTCAACTCGTTTGCGCTTCAAGGTGTGCGTGCCCGCATCTACATCGGTGACAATGGTGGCGGCGAGAGCGCGAAGTTCGCTGTGAAAAACGGTTCGGAAGCCCTTGTCCACAGTCTTACGCTTCAGGCTAACGCCGCTACTTCTACCGGTGTCTTCGATGTCCTGGAAGTCGGGAAGAACAGTGCGGTGACGTTCACTGCCCTGTGCAATGATAACGCGAAGCCGATGCGGGTCAAGTTTCTGGAGACCGACGCCGAATACCGGATCTTCTGGAACGACCAGGCGGCATTCGCTACCAAATCGGTGGACTCGAGCACGATTTTTGAAGGTGTGAATGGAACGCCGATTGTTATCGCTGGCGGTGCAAGTGGTTCGAGGTTCAATCTTTTCAACAGTTCCTCCACCTATAAGGGGCGCGGTTGTACGACGGGGGCGTGCGATGTCATTTTCAAGACATACAGGACAGGTAGCGTTCCTTTCCGGCTTAACCGGGCACTCATGGACTGGCACCATAGCGGCAACACTCGCCTGGTGGCGCAAACGCCGACGATTCTTTCGGCGGAAGTCGAAGATGTGCTACCGTACGGTTCCCAGACTGGCGAGCTCCGCATCGAGGCCGGAAACGGTTACGTGCTCGACCTCTGCCAGTCACAGAAGCTGAACGGCCTCTATATGGCCGCAGGTTCCGCGCTTTCCATCACAAATGGGCCGGTGACACTGACCTTCGGAACGGGTGATACGGACGGTAAGCTAGAGGGTGAAGTTTTCGACGATGCGAATCTCCGTATCGTCAAGACGGGAACTGGCACGTTGAGCGTCAAGGCCTCGGCGATTCACGATTTCGAAGTGCAGTCCGGAACGCTCGTCATCGACGGCGTGACGCTTACCTGCGGAACGCTCTCGATCGCGAAGGGAGTGAAGGTTGTCTTCATTAACGGCGGCCGACTCGTCAACGCGACGGATGAACTCACTTGGCAACTTACTGAAACAACGAATAATGCGGCAATGTTTGCGCCGGTGTTCACGGCGGCGACCCAGAACGTTATCAAGGTTGGCTCGAATCTCGCGACGCTGGCGGCGGGGCAGTATGGGGAGGTCGCGGTTGATGGCGGTACCCTGCGCATAGGCGGCGAGGCGGTCGCCGATCGCTACTGGCAGTTCATCTTCAAGAAGACCGTAGTCGCCCAGACGCCAGTACTGGCATGGTGGGACAATGTCAAGGACGGTGATAAGTATGAGCAGAACGTCGCCATGGGCCTCGGGCGCATCCATCTTTTCAACGACGTGGTGGGCGATGATGTCAACGTCGTCAACCTGAATCTGATTGATCAGGGTCTTGATGTCGCGCCTTCTTCGCTGACAGCCGGCAATATCACCGCCAACCGCGCGGCGCGGATCGCAGACGGTATCAATGCTACGTCACCCACTGGCGGCGGGCATATGCGGAGCACGGCAAACCTGACGGCCAGTTTAACCACTTGGTTCAACTCGACTTGCTATTGCGGCGAAGATCTCACCCCGTCGAACGATCAATCTTGGGTGGTGGTTTCCATGCGCCTCAAGGATACAGCACAGGATCCGATCGGATACGGTTTTACGCGGGTGGTCAATATCGGCGTTGACGCCCAACCAAACACTTGGTCGGTGCGCTCAAGCGCGGATGGTGTGAACTGGATCGACCGAGACATCCAGGAGAGCGTGACGAACCTCCCAGACAATTGTGAGTCCTATTGGGTCGATGGTATTCCTTATTTCTTCAACGCCAACAAGGCAAGCTGGCTGTTCCGTGCGAGCGGTGCAGTCTCCGTCGCGACCGGCGCGACCCTCGACACCTCGTTAATAGCCGATGAAAATTTGGCAATCAGCGAGTTGAAGGTCGATCTTTCGGCGGGTGCTGGCACGATCACCAAGTTCAGACCGACGGCGAGTGGCGTGTTGTGGCTGGAGAACCCGACCGATGAGCAGCGAGCCGATCTCGTGGCTCGCCGCAGAATCGAGTTGCCGATCGCATTCGGCTCGGTCGTTGATGAAGCGCTGTTACGCGGTTGGCTCGTCTATGTTGATGGCGAACTCGCAAAAGGTTACGGGGTTGTTCGCCGCAGCGACGGCAAGCTCTACGCTGATCGTGTACGCGGCCTCGCCGTTATCGTCAGATAAAATCTGCGGAAAAAGTTTGGTCCGATGAAATGCCCCCTTCTGTTGCCGTTTGCGTTCACAATCGTGTTCGCCTCGTTCGCTGCGGAAGCGACCGACCCTGTGAAGCTCGCAACTGAGGCGGTCGTCCGTAGCGAAAAGTCGATTCGGGGGTCGGTCAAGAAAGGCCGATCCCGGAGAGCCCCGAGGGCGACGAAACCCGCGAACTGGTTCACGCCCGGCGATGCTGTGACCTTCGCGGGGAAGCTACCCGATGGCTTCAGTACGCTCTGCGGGATCGTCTACGATGATGAGGGCCGAGAGGTCTACCGTAGCGAGTCCCGGGACGCCAGATGGGTCTGGAAAGACGCGCCGGTCGGTTTCTATTCGGTTGCCTTTGAATGGGTCGATGACGCGGGAGAGCGCGTGCCGGCCATCGAGTCGCTGGTCGCCAAGGATTACGACCGCTACACGAACGATCCGAAGAGCCGCCGCGAAGCCGTTTTTCCGCGAATGCGGCAAAACTTCTGCGTCTCGCCGACGAAACCGCGCACGGTCGAAGAGTGTCCGCCGATGTTCGGCTTTAACGTCTCGCCGTCCGCCATTGTGAAGCACGACATCCCGCCGTCCGCCTTCGACCTCATCTCGCTCCTTGGCATGAATGCGTTCATCCGGTTCCACTACCACCGTTGGGACCTGATCGAAAAGGAGGGACGCGGCAAGTACGACTGGCGAGAGATGGACGCAGGAATGGCGATCATGAAGGCGCATGGCTACGGCATGGACCGCCTCATCCTCAATGCCTTCGGAACGCCCGACTGGCTGACGAGTGCGCCGCCGGACGCCAAGGACGGTTATTCGCTCCGCCGCCGCCAGTTCGCGCCGAAGGATGTGGCGCCACATCATGATTTCATCAAGGCGATGTGCGAACGGTACCAGCCCCAATACGTCGAAATCTGGAACGAGCCGCATCTGCCCGGCTACAGCATCTTTTGGCAGGGCTCATCGCCGCAACAGTTTGTGGAACTCCTCAAGAGCGGCTACGAAGGGGCAAAGGCGGCCGACACGAACATTGTCGTTCTCTGCGGGGGCGTCGGCATGCGGTACTATCCATTCTGGGAAGAACTCATGAAGCTCCGGGGGGATCGGTATTTCGACATCGTCGACACCCATTGCGGATACAACATGACGCTTTTCCGAGAGATCGAGGCCCGATATGGCGCGGAGCACAAGCCCTATTGGGAAGGCGAATGGCATACCGTCCTCTACAACTGTCGCGGCGACAAGCCCGACGAGGAGACGTGTACCTATCGCATGCTCACGAATATGGCCGCGCTCATGAACGAGGGGTATGAGCGCATCACCGGTTTCGGCCTTCGCTGCGGGCGCCATGCGCCGGACGCGGCCGAGTTCTACGCCCAGGCCAAAGGCATCCAGCAAATCAGCGGACTCTTCCTCTCCTTGCCTTTGGTCGAGCCGCGGCTTGCTGCATTTGCGCTCCGGAATGCGACGGATCGTTTCAAGGGCGAGATCAGGCGGCGCGGTGCGTATGTTTTCCGCGAGGACGGGCAGGAGAAGCTCGTCGCCTTCGAAAGCGACATCGGCACGATGGCGTTTGCGTGGTCGTCAGACGAGAAAATGAAGCCGGGTGCCTTCACGCCGGAATTTGCTGCCTGCGTGAAGGAATGCAAGATACTCGACTGGTGCGGACGGGAGACATCACTCGACAAGATGCGCCCGATGCGCGTGTACTTCGTACTTGATCCGGACCTTGCGGTTGCCACGGCAAAGGGCGTGAAGGTCGAGCACGTCGACTTCATCGCCTACAACTACGTCGCGCCCGACACCCTGAAGCGCGGCTTCTACACAAACTGCGGTGCGACGAACTGGGTTGATGCCGAGAGCACCAAGGGCGCGGATGGCCTCAAGGGTGCTTTCGCGGTCGATTTGACAAAGTCAGAGCTGACCGTCAAAATGCAAGCCAATGCCCGCATCGAAAATCTTGCCTTTGCACTGGACATCCTCGGCAAGGGACAGTTAGCGGACGTCATCGAGTTCTCAGTCAAGCGCGACGGCACGATCATAAAGCCGCGTACGCCCGCGCTGATGGGCGACATCCCGCCCGAATTTTCCCATGCTGGGGTACCGCTCGAGAAGACGAAACTCACGATCACTTCCGTAGACGGCGAAGAAGTATGGACGGTCAGGGTCGCAATGAGCGATCTCTATCCGTTCATCCATTCCGAAGGACGCCACCTGCGATTTATCCTTTCCGCACACACCGACAGGGGCGAACTGGAGTGGGGCGACGGTTGGGGCCGCATCATAAAACCGGCGCAGTTCGGCGTCCTGCATGTTTCCGGCGGGGGGAGAACCGTCGCTACTCAGGAGTCGCTCAAGGTGTATCCATCAGCTAAAGCGGTGACACGTGCTGGGGATGTCGCGAGCTGTCGGGCGAACGGGGAGGAGGGCTGTGCCGGCTTCACGGTTCCGTCCGTTGCCGTCGTGCCGGGATCCCGCCTGAAATGTACCTTCGCACTTAAAGGAAACAACACTGCGGTGAATCTGGCTTTCTTCGCGAAGCGAAGTCAGGGCGGGAAGGAGCAGCGTTCCAATACCGACAGGATCGCGGCCGGTGCCGAATGGAAGACCTTCGAACGAGTGATCGACATCCCAGAAGGGGTCTCCGACGGCGAACTGCGCATCTTCCTCTGGGGGCGCGGCGAGAGCGAGTTCGAGCTTCGCGACTTCACGGTGGTGAACGAATAAGTTCAGGTGTATGATTGTTTCCGAGGAATTTTGAGAAAAGCAACACTAAAAGGAAGTAAGTCATGTCTTCATTGGCCGTTATCGCATCACTCTGGACGGCGTTCGCGAACCCATCCGACGAAGTAAAACCCTGGTGTTATTGGATGTGGCAGAATTCCTGGATTGACGAAGAGTGTATCGCCAAGGATCTTGAAAACATCAAGGATCTCGGTTTCTCCGGCGTGCTCCTTTTCGATACCCGCGGATACGGTGATAAGCGGGTGAAGATTCCGTCCGAGCAGTTTCCGGTCTATTCTCCGGAATGGTGCCGCCATCTCAAGCTCGCGATCGACACCGCCGACCGCCTGGGACTCAAGTTCACCATGAACATCTCAACCTCGGGCGGAACCCTGAAGGGCGTCTGGCCGGTCGGCGAGGATGCCCCGAAACGGCTCGTCGTTGGCATCGGTGACGTGCCGGTGCCTGAATCGTTCACGAACTACCACGATATCGCCACCTTCGAGTTGAAACTCAGGCCCGGCACAAAGATCGAAAACGGCTGGCGGAATGCCGGCGGTGTGGTTGACCGCTGGACGCGGGATACCGGCGATGTTTTCAGCGAAGTCGTCGGCTGGAAACGCATCAACGCCCCGTCGTCCATCGGCAATGACACGCCGATCGCTAACAACGACCCTCTGACCACGACTCTCCGCTTCGGCTATGCGATGATCCCGGGGCGTGAATGTGACGTTGACGTCATTGATCCTGCGGCGGTGCGCCGTCATCTCGACCGCCTCGCGGGACCAGTGCTGAAACTCGCCGGCGATAAGGTCGGGCGTACGCTCAGCCATTTCTACTCCGTGAGCTGGGAAGGGGCGGTGCCAACCTGGACCCCGGGGATGGAGAAAGAGTTCGGCGAGGTGCTGCCGGCGCTCGCCGGTTTCGTGCGTCCGCACGAGGATGCTGCGGCCATCCTGCTCCGCTATCGGCGGCGCCGTAACGAGATGTTCAAGAACAACTTCTACGGGACCTTCCGCGATTACTGCCACGAACACGGCATGCAGATCTATTCCGAGTCCGGCGGTCCCTGGAACCGCGGCGAAAGCGTCTTCCGTTATGCCGACCAGCTTGAATTTCTCGCGATCAACGACATGCCTCAGGGTGAATCCTGGGTGCTCTGTCCGAGCCATCACGAGTATCTTCGACATAACCGGGCTGCGGCCGCCTGCGCCCGTCTCTATGGCAAACGCTTCGCCTCGTCCGAGTCGTTCACCCACATGGATTTTCATTGGTCCATTGCGCCCTGCGTCATCAAGCGCGAGGCGGACGCCGAGTTCGCCGACGGCATCACCAAGATCGTCTGGCATACCTACACCGCATCCCCCGCCTCGCAGGGAGTTCCCGGACTTGAATACTTCGCTGGTACGCACATCAATCGCAATGTGACCTGGAACTTCGAGGCGAAGCCGATCATCAGTTATCTCGCGCGGTGTCAGGCGCTCTTGAGCTGGGGCAAGCCGGTGATGGATCTCGCGCTCTACATGGGTGACGAGGTCTATACCCATTGGCATGGCGATGAGAACGCCCAGGAGGCGATGACGGGCAGCCCGGTGAAGGTGCCGCGGGGGTACAACTTTGACATCGTCAACCGCGAGGTGATGGAGACGCGGGCGAAGCGCGAAGGTGCAGGGCTGCGGTTGCCGGACGGCGCGTACTATCGCTTCTTCGCGGATGTGAGCGCACCGAATCCAGTCCTGCCCGCGCTGCCCCGCCGTGACGTGGAAGGTCCGTTCCGCAGTGTACACCGCACGGACGGCGTGAGCGATGTCTATTTCCTGTGCGGCGAGGGCGACGCCGAGGTCGTTTTCGACGTGAAGGCCGAGAACCGCTCGGTCGAAATCTGGGACGCACTCGCGCTGACGCGGTGCGCAGCAGAGTGGAGCGATACGGCGGACGGCCGCACAAGGGTCAAGGTGTCGCTGCCCGTGGATGGATCGGCCTTCGTCGTCTTCAACGGCGGGGATGACCGGGTGGCGCCGAAAGCGAAGTCCGTCCCAGCTTCGCGCCGCTTCCAGTCGCTCTCCGAGCCGTGGGAGGTGGAGTTCGCGTATCATCCCGAGATCAAAGCGAAGCCACCGGCGAAGCGGACGTGGGACATGCTCCGCGACTGCCGCACGGGGGAGCGCCAGCTCAGGTTTTTCTCGGGCACAATGACCTGCACCTCGCATTTCGATTACGACGGCGAACTTCCGGCGGAGGCGTATCTTGATCTCGGGCAGGTTCATAACGGCGTCGCGCACGTCTATCTCAACGGTGTCGACTGCGGGCTCGCTTGGTGCGCACCCTGGAAGCTCGATGTCGCCGGTGCCCTCAAGTGCGGGCGCAACGAGATCGTGATCAGGATCACCAACACCTGGCAGAACCGGTTGATTCTCGACTGCCACTTGCCCGAAGCGCAGCGGGTGACGAAGAGCTGCCTCCATTATTACACCGAATACAAGGAAAGCAGTTGGCCCCGCCGCTGCTCCGGTTATTGCCGTGGCGACGAGCGCGTCCGATCCGGCATCGATGGTTTGGTCGTGCTGGAGACGGTTGTGGATACATTGCGTTCAGATAAATGAGGATTCAATTTACCTTCCACCTTTTGATCGACGCTTTTAGGGAAGCGGGCGGTTGGGTGCGAAGTTTTAACAAAAGGTCAATAAAACTGAACCGCGTCCTTGACGACCCCGTGTGCGGGGTCGTCTACACCGGCGCGTGTTACGGAGTAAGGAGACGAGGTATGAAGCATCTGTTGAGTATGGTGGCAATGATGATGAGCGCGACGGTGCTGTTTGACAACGAGGCTTGCTGCACGGCGGTGAACACTCTGACGGCGCAGGAGCGCCAGGAAGGGTGGCAGTTGCTGTGGGACGGCAAGAGCGGTGACGGCTGGCGTAGCGCCAAATCAGACAGCTTCCCCACACAGGGGTGGGAGATCGCGAACGGCGAGTTGACCGTGTTGGCCAAAAACGCGGGTGGCGGCGCGGGGGATATCATTACGCGTGAAATCTACTCTTCGTTTATCCTCAAGCTGGAGTTCCGGCTCACGGATGCGGCCAACAGCGGCGTCAAATATTTCTTCGATCCTAAATGTCATGGCGGCACCACGCTGGAGTATCAGGTGATCGACCCCAAGCATCCCGGCGCTGGGAAAGGGCGCGACGGCAACCGCATGGTCGCGTCGCTCTACGACGTGTTACCGGCGGTTGGCGCGAAGCTGAAGCCGGTCGGCGAGTGGAACACCGCCATGATCGTAAGCAAAGGCAAGCAGGTCGAGCACTGGTTGAACGGCGAGAAGGTGCTTACGTTTGAGCGCGGCTCGGAGACGTTCCGCAAAGCGGTCGCCCAAAGCAAATTCAAAGAGCACCCCAACTGGGGCGAACAGGAGGCGGGGCACATCCTGCTGCAGGATCATAACGACCGCGTCTCCTACCGGAACATCAAGATCAAAGTTCTGTAATCGGTTGGTAACAGGGGGCATGCGAGTTTAGTGCGTGGTTTGCGTGTGCTCAGTCAGTCGCGGGCGTCCCCGCCCGCTTTGTGAAAGGCCAGACTCCGATGCGCGGTATGGTTCCCAAGGGAAGTGGGCGCATCCGCCTTTTGCAAGACACGTTGTTGCGGGCGAGGGTGCCCGCGCTCCCGATTCTCTGCTCTCCTTTTCACCAGAAACGCATGACCTTCGCACACCTCTGTCACTAACCGATTACGTATCTGATGCGCATGAGGTTGACTCTTTTCGCCCCACTTTGCATAATCGGTATCAATCATTGTAACTGGAATGCTTCTGGGTGGCCCCGCGGGATGCCAGAGTATCCGGAGAGGATGAAAGGGGAAGGCGATGCGACGGAAAATGATCGGCATGGTGTTGGTGCTGGCGGCTGGAACGTCGCTGGCGGGGTGGTTTTCTTCAGAACGTTCGGTCACGGTGCGCTCGCTGCTGGCGGAGATGGTAGATCGCGAAGAGATGGCGCGGTTCCCGGAGCCGGCCTACACGAGTCGGCAGTTCAGCAGCTACGACCGGGGGTCGGTCGCGCCGGATCAGCCCGGCTGGTATGCGAATAACGACTTCAGTCATTTTTTGCGTGTGGAGACCAACGGCGTGCGGCGCGAGCATGTGATGGTGGACACCGCAGGCCCCGGGGCGCTGGTGCGCTTCTGGGTCACGGTAGCCGGCACTGATGGCTCGGGCATATTGCGTGTTTATCTCGATGGACGATCCACACCGGAAATCGAAGGCCCCGTGCTGGAAGTGCTCAGTGGCAGCGTGCTGTGCGGCTATCCGCTGGCGGCATCGGTCTCGGAACATACGGATTATCTCAAACGCGGCCACAACTTGTATCTGCCGATCCCGTATGCCGCGCGGTGCGTAGTGACGTATGAGAGCGCGACGTTGGGCCGTGGCGAATGTTTCTACTACAACGCAGAATGCCGCACGTACCCTACGGGGACGGCGGTCGAAAGTTTTTCGTTGGAAGCCGTGCGTCGCGATGTCAGCGCGCTTTCCGAGGTGCGTCGTGCGCTTGTCGGCGGCGGTTTGGGGGTGGACCGGCGCACGGCACGCGAGATCCGACTGGACGGCGTGCTTGCGCCGGGCGCGTCGGTCACGCACACGGTTGAAGGCGCGCGTGCGGTGCGGTTGCTGACGTTGGCGCTGAATGGCGGGCGCGACGATCAGGCGCTGCGCTCGACCGTGATCGAGATGGCCTTTGACGGCGTGCGCACGGTCTGGATACCGGCCGGGGAGTTTTTCGGCACAGGCTACCGACTCGCGCCTTCGCGAACGTGGTACACGCAGGTATCGCGCGGCGGTCTGATGGAGTCGGCCTGGGTCATGCCGTTCCGCAGGCGCTGCGAGTTAACCTTGCACAATCTGGGCACGAATGCGGTGGCCGTGACGCAGGGTGTGCTGATGACCGCGCCGTGGCGCTGGGACAGCCGTAGCATGTATTTCGGCGCGGGCTGGACCGAGTATCGACACGAGCCGGTGCGTGTCGGCCCGGACGGGCATCACGATCTGAACTATGTGACGCTGCAGGGAGAGGGCGTGCTGGCGGGGACAGGCGTGACCCTGTTCAACACGGTTCGGGCCTGGTGGGGGGAGGGTGATGAAAAAATCTTTGTGGACGGTGAGACCTTCCCCTCATTCATCGGTACGGGGTCTGAGGACTACTACGGTTACGCCTGGAGCAACCCGAACGTCTTTACGCATCCATTTCTGGCGCAGCCGGTCGGAGACGGAGCCAAGAGCGAAGGACTGGTCGTCAATGTCCGTCACCGGGCCTTAGACCGGGTCCCGTTCCGCTCCAGTCTTCGGTTTGACATGGAGCTTTGGCATCATCGGGCGGATGCGGTGATCAATTACGCACCGAGCGCCTGTTGGTACATGAAGCCGGGTGGCCGCGCAAACCGAGGGCCTGAGCCGGATCGTGCGGCGCAGCCTGTGGCGCGTATGCGCCGTGACATCATCCCGCTCAAGATGCATACAGAGGGTGTGATTGAGGGTGAGGATATGGAGGCTACGGCGAGCCGCGGGCATGTGTCAGTTCAGGACGGGCACAAGGATGCGGGGTGGAGCGGCGGCAAGCAGCTCTGGTGGCGCGACGGCAGACCGGGCGATGTGCTGACGCTGACCTTCGGCATGTCCCGCGCGGGACGCTATGCGTTGACGCTGGGCCTGACGCACGCGAATGATTACGGTATCGCGGATATCGCGCTGAACGGCAAGCGCCTGATTACGGCGTACGATGCTTTTGCGGAGAAGGTCGAGACCCATGTGGTTCAGGCGGGCATTGTGGAGTTGGTGCAAGGTGAGAATGTGTTGACCGTGACTTTGACCGGTGCGAACCCCAAGACCAAGAAAGACAACTTCATGCAGGGTGTCGACCGGCTGGAACTGGTGAGTGCCGAACGCGGAACGCAGAACGTCGAACGCCAAAAGGATTATCCCCCGGTCGAAGCCGTGTTGACGAATCTGAACATCACGGTTAATTCTGTCACCAACCTTGCGGAAACTCTCCAGACTGAATACGCCCGACAATACCCCGGTGGCCCGCCGCTCAAATTCAGCGTGTACCTGCGGGATTCATTCAAGCCGTCGGAGTGGAAGGAACTCGGGCCGAACTACCATGTCTGCGCTGTGTCAAACCACACCAGCCCGGAACTGAAATTCCGTCTTTCGGTACCGGCCATTACGGTGGCCGAAGTGCTGTCGGTCGTCTCAGACAATTCGAAATGGAATTGGTGGACCTACCGGGACGAGGTCATCATCGAGCCAAGTGTCCCGATGTTCCAACCGTCTCTCCTGAACTACGATGCCCCCGGTGCCGGAGATGCGCTGAAGGTTGTACTTGCGCACTTGTTTTCAGATACCCACGCACTGTCCGACGCCAGAATGTATCTGGGTGACCTCGGTCAGGGGAAGTCGCCCGTTTTACGTCGGATCGTCCTTCCTCGGTCTTCATTGCCCGACGGTTTCATTCCGCCCGACGTTGGCGTGCCGTTCGAGATTTGCGAAAAACACCACGATTTGGTGACCGGAGAACTGCTCGTACGAGTCCATCGTGTGTTGTCACGCGGACCCGATGGTTTTCGCGTTGATCTCTTTGTTACAGGCGCCGATTCTATTGGTGGCGGCTGGTTCACGTACACACTGACGAAGCTTGATGAACTCTGGAAACCGAAGTACTGCGGATTCTATGATCCCTGATTGACAACTGGAGGACCTATGATACGAAATGTTCTTGGAATATTGGCGATTGTGTGTTTTTTGTCGGCGGCCGTCGCATTTATGGGATGCTACAATGATCGGGCTCGATATTCGATAATCGTCACGGTTTTCAAGAAAGAAATCTGTGTGGATAAAGGGTTTGGCACACTAACGCTTGCCATACTAGGTTGCATGATGGTTGTTCTCTGTCGTCCATCATCGCTCTCGGTGGCGTTTGTCAAAACATATGAACCCGTTAGGCATGATTGTCACGAGAATGGGAAAGAGTGTATGAGCAGGGAAACGGCTTCACACGAAAACGAGTCGATTCGGGCTGAATATCGTGAAGTCGCTCCAAAACGATGGTTCAACATAGAAGGGGGAACAGCCATATGGCTGCCTAGAAAAAAACCAGCGAGTAGAGGAGATCACGGATTGACGGCAGAAAAAACGCGGACGCAGAGAGGACGCTAGGTTATTAGCACATGCGTGGTGTTGCGTTATACGCTATCGGGATCGAAATCGGCATCGGGATCGAACGCTCAACGTTCAACCTAAAAAGAGCAGTTGAGCGTGTGGATTTTGAGCAAAGGCCTGTAAACATTGGCTTCCGTTGAGATCCGCGCCGCACCTATCTGGTGCAGAACGCAATTTCTGATTGGAACCACGGAACACACCGAACACACGGAAAGGCATGGCTCTGT
>Ga0209718_1001785_pt1 | contig 23084 bp, 17 predicted proteins | sample AD_JPNAS1_MetaG_FD_184420 | JGI IMG/M metagenome (GOLD analysis project Ga0209718, IMG submission 184420) | Active sludge microbial communities of municipal wastewater-treating anaerobic digesters from Japan - AD_JPNAS1_MetaG (SPAdes) (version 2) | ecosystem: Engineered > Bioreactor > Anaerobic... | reverse complement strand
CCCGACGCACATGCGTCATCTTCTCCACAGGGAGTCCCCAGGTCCCCGCGAACCGCATACAACCAGGCCTTATCCGCTGGTGCCATGCCAGCGATGATCCTATGTCCGGATACGGATAGGTTCTTGCCGAATGCGCCGTGGATGACAGGCGGCGTAACCTTGAGCTTATCCAACTCCTCCCACTTGGTTCCATTCCAATGAAATACGAATACAGCTCCAGCCTCGGGGACCGAATCGTTCTCTTCCGGAGCTCCGACCGCCAACAAGGATCCAGATACGGATATTGAAGATCCAAATCTGGAGTTGGCTTTCAGTTTCGAAGGTTCGAGCACCTCACAGTCCTTCCAGCCGGAAGATGTCGATTCGTAATACACGACTTTCTGCTTGCCCATAAACGAGCCGCCTGGCGAACCTATGAAAACCCACGGTGCTGCCAACGCGACGGAATACCCAAAATTGAGGGATAGATCCCCGGGAGGGTCCGAAAAGGTCTTTTCCACTTTCCATTTCGAACTTTTTCGAGTGAAAAGAACTGCCTTGCCGCTGGGAAAACCCGGCCAAGTGGAGCCGGGGGCCCCAACGAGCAAACGATCTCCTTGGATACTCACCGCATTTCCGAATCGATCACTCGCAGTGGGAGCACCATCTTCGAGGGACTCCTGTAGCGACCAGCCACCGTATTGATACACGAAAACGTGGGCCGAACCCGAACGGTCGTTCGACGAATCCGGAGCCCCCACGACAACCGTATTTCCGGACACCGCTACCGCATGCCCGAACCTCGTATTGAGGGGAAGGGAAGGGACCGCCAATTGCGCTTGCTCGACCCACGTCGAACCCGCACGCACATACACATACGCCACACCTTCGGTCTGATCAGCACTAACCCCGGGTGCCCCTATCACCATCGTGTCACCGTCGATCGCAATGGATTCCCCGAAGTTGCTGGCGGGGCAATTCTGGGGTTTTACCTCGACAGGGGCGGATAAACTCGTCCCTTGGATCTCGTAGACGCTCACCGCACCGCGTTGTCCCACCGCCAACCTGATGCCATCGAGCGCCACCGCTGTCCCGAATTGAACGCCTGTCTGCCCATTTCCCGGCTCGATCGTGGTTACAACCTCCGAGCTGAGTGGCTGTTGTTGCGACCCAACCTGTTCGTCGGAAGCCTGCGGATGCGCGCATGACAAGCCGAGGAAGGCTGTCATCGTGCATACTGCGAGAAGATGACATCGACGATACAAAGCAGATCCTCCCAAACTCGGTTCCGTAGCCCCAAAAAGACTCCCATGAAAAAGGGTCCGACGCTAGTACTTTGCCATGACATCAACGCGTCGAGCCTGGGATCGAAAGGCTCAGCGATCAGGCATCGCTCCTTGCCGTAGGCGCAACGCCCCAATACGCGGCCTCGAATGGATATGCGATGCTCACCCCATCGTGCCATCCTTGTCGTCATTGTCGCCTTGGTTCCCACCCACGAAGCGCTAAATTCCTCTATTTCATCCGCGTCCATTCGAGAAGTAAATTCCTTTTCTCAACGATAGACGCCACCTTCCGCTCACGATATCGTGAGCAAAATGATGAACCGTGGCTCGTGGCACGGTCTCCGACAGGACTGTGCGGACTGAAATTCGCTCGCGAGATTGAGGAGGAAACGGAAGATGTCGATGTCATTTTTTCGACGAATCAAGCGTTCCGCCAAAGACAAGGCGTTCGGAAGCACCAAAGACACCGCTTCAGGTGTCCAGCAACTGGAAATGGCCGACGCGCGTCTCGGGGTGCTCTACTTTCTGGGAAATACCAGGCTCGTTCATACGCCCAAACTCGACGTCGGACTCGTCGGTACGTTCCTCTGCGATACAGAATTTCTCGGTGACTTGAAGAAAGCTTCGACCTGGATCATCGAACGTTCAGCCAAGGGTAAAAACCTCGTGGATGCGGCAAGAAATGTAAGGGACAAAGTCTCGGCCGCCGTCTCTTCCGCCATCAAACCCATCACGGACCTACTAAAAAGATTCTTCAACTCCCTCAAAGAAAAAATCAAGGGAGCCTATGGCACAGCATGGGATGGCTTCGAAGCCATCTCCGAATACTTCGTCTGGGCGGCGGGGGAACTCTCCGAAGGCCTGGCAAAGGCCATCCCCGCATGGGGTTACGTCCAAAGCGCCGCCGACGCATACAATGCCGCCAAAACAGCCATCGTGGGAACGGCCCGATTCATCAACCAACTGTACTCCGGAAGGGGAGTTCAACTCATGGGAGGCCATCCTTCCATCATCGCCAACGCCCTGGCACGTCACTCCCTCGCCATGATCGGCTCCGGGCTGACAGACTTCGCGCTGGCCGGTGTCAAGATCGGTCTCCAAGCTGGGGGCGACGCCTTCGCCGGTGCAGGCACCCTGGTCAGCGTCATAAGCGGAATCCTCAGTCGTATCGTCGCCTTGATCGACCGCTACATCCAACGCCTGCGCGTCATATCCGTCCTTGACAAAGCTCGTAGACAGTGGCGAATCCACAATTCCGACGCGTGCATCGCCGCAAACCACAAAGCGTTCTCCGAATGGTTCCAGGACGCTGTCATCACAACGCCCATCATCGCAGCACTCACCCTTGGCTCCGGCTTTGCCGCTCACCCCTACCGCTTTCTACAACTGCTCGACACCAACAACGAACTCGTCACCCAGGCGCAATTCGACGCCGGGGTTCGGCACATCGAAAAACTCAAGTCGTTAGCCGGAAAATACGTCGACTCGTACACCGACGATTACCGCTGCGATTTCGTTTCTGACGATCCGGTCGTCGCCGCAAGGCTCCTGCAGCTCATCCATGGCGAGGGTATCATGCATACGGAGCCTGTCGTCTGACGTCCGCCTTCGAGGATGGACAGCCTCCTGGCTCTGCCCACAACGCGTTGCCTACACCGCGTTGCCTACACCGACGCTACCCACTTCATGAGCGAACCACATAAATCCGACTGCGGATTGCGCGATCGCTCGATGTTCAACCCCGCGCGAAAACTCACCGATGCCCCTTGCTCGTCTCCCGCCAACACTTGACACATCCCCAGCATCTCGAAATCCGAAGGCTCCCCAAATGCCGCCGCAAGTTCCATCAACGGCGCTATCGCCGCCCGATGCGCCTCCACCACATAAGGCGGTGCAATATTCTCCCTGCGTTTGGTATGCACCATCAGCTTCAACGCGCGACGCTGATCTTCCGCGCCATAGGTTTGAAAAACCGGATCCGAAAACAGCGCGCGATACCCCTCGTATGCCTGCTCGACCTGCCCAGCCCTTGACAGAGACGCGATCTGCTTCACCGCTTGGATGAGGTGCTCGGAAGCCATGAACGCTCTTTAGCTCCCCCGCAATCATTCCGCCACCGATCCGACCCGCACCTTTCAGGGATCGACAACGACCACAAGGCCTCGGTCCAATCCCTCCCCTTCCCTGTCCATACTGTTGTAAATATTGATTTTTACGTATTTTTATCCAGATCCCACACCCGGATTTTTCGTTTTCGTTCTCCCATCGCCTTTCGAGATGGGCTTGGCCTTGAAAGTGACTTACAAATGAGTCACTGTTCTTACGTCGCCGTGTATCGCCCGATTCACCTCCCCAAAGGAGCCAACCATGGCCTTGTCCTATCGCCCTTTTCGTGATTCGTTGACTTCGATCCTCGCTCTATCCGTGGCCGTTTTCTCCTTGGCTTGTGGGGGAGACGACGATGCTTCCCCAGGCCCACACTTTCCGGACAGTGGCACGGGGGGGTTCAACCCTGGAGACGGCGGCGGAGGCTATAGTGGTTCGGTCGATGGGGGAGACGGTTCGACCAGCGCGGGGTCCGCCGGGGTGGGCGGAAGCGCGGGCGCGGCGGGGCAAGCGGGTGGCCCTTCCTGCGAAGACCCTTTCAAACGCTGCCCCCACGACTTCACCTACCCCGCAAGCCAAGAATCATCGGTCGAGCTTCGCGGAAGCTTCTCCGCCACGGGATGGGATGTGGGCATTCCCCTGACCAAACAAGGCTCCCAATGGTCCGCCACCGTGGATATCCCACGCAACTTCACCATCCGGTACAAGTATCTCGTCGACGGCACCACGTGGACGCCTGACCCGGGCAATACCAACACCGAGCCTGACGGCCAGGGAGGCGTCAATTCGTTGGTGCCCGGTGTCGAATGTGAGGATTTTACCTGCGCTACGGAACCTGCTCCCTGGGATTGTCCCGTGGACACGCGCACCTGCACCACTCGCTTCATCTATCCGGTGGGCAGCGAAACCCTCGTTCAAGTGGCCGGTTCCATGAACGGCTGGCAGCCCCAGGCGATGAACAAACAGGCTACCTCATGGGTATTGAGTTTTCCCGACCAGGCCTGGGGCGACCAGATCGAATATAAATTCGTGGTGGATGGCAATTGGATCGCGGACCCGTACAATCCGAACAAGACGGACGACGGGTTTGGGGGATTCAACTCCGTGCTCGGCGTGAGTTGCGATTGGTGGACCTGTGGGGCGGGTTCTCAACAATGTGGCGACGTTACGGCGTTCGACTGGCGCGATGCCGTCCTTTACTTCGCGATGGTCGACCGATTCCGCAACAGCGATGGGAAAGCCGATCCAGTGCCCGGAGCCACGGGAGACAATGGTCATGGCTCGAGCGGGCAGGTTTTTGGCGGTGACCTCAATGGCGTCACCCAATCCCTCGATTACCTCAAAGGTCTCGGCGTTTCTGCCCTGTGGCTCTCCGCTCCTTTCGAGAATCGCAACCTGCCTGGAAAGGGGATGAACGACAACTATCAGTACTCCGCCTACCATGGCTATTGGCCCTCTCCTGAGGATATCGATTATTCAAAAACCCCTCCTTCCCCCTTGCCCAAAGTCGAAAGCCGCATCGGAACAAGCGCCGACTTGAAGGCGCTCGTGAGCGCGGCGCATGCGACGACTACGGCCAATGGGCATGAAATGAAGGTCTTGTTCGATTATGTGATGAACCACGTCGACATCGAAAGCGGGTTGTACAAGGCGCGCGTTGGACAGGGGTGGTTCGCACAACACGATGGGCATACGGTGCTTTGCTCCGGGGATGCCGTATGCGGAGGTGAGTGCTGGGACAACGATCCATGGGGTATGAAATGCGCCTTCACCGACTATCTGCCTGCTTTTGACTTCGACAACACCAACGCGCGGGCATGGTCGATCAACGATGCTGCCTGGTGGGCCAAAGAATACGGAATCGATGGCTACCGTCTCGATGCCATCAAGCATGTGCCGTTGTCATGGCTTACCGAATTGCGCCAGCGGTTGACCGCCGAATTCCCCAACCCGGCGGGAGGACGATTTTACCTGGTGGGTGAGACGTATACGTGGGACGACTACGGCGTTCTCAAAAAATATGTGAATCCGAATACCATGCTGGACGGGCAGTTCGACTTCCCCTTCCGCAAGCAGGTTTGCCGAGCTGTTCTTTCTCGAGAGTCGTCGCTTCAAGACTTCAGTTCTTGGATGGCGCAAAACGACAACCGGTACGGCCCGGGGGCGTTGATGTCCACCTGGATCGGTAATCATGATATTCCCCGCGTGATCCATGCCGCCGCGGGACAGGCGGGGTGCGAGGAAGGAAGCCATACCGGCAACGCATGGACGCCCAACTACAACCAGCCTTCCGATGCAGCCCCTTACGAACGTCTCGCGGTTGCTTTTGCCATCATGCTTACCAATCCCGGACTGCCCATGATCTACTACGGTGACGAAATCGGCCTGGCGGGTGGAGGAGACCCGGATAATCGTCGCCCCCTGCCCTGGAACGACAACCAACTCAACACCCATCAAAAAAACCTGCGGGCGATGGTAGGAAAATTGGCCACGATCCGAGGGGAAAACAAGGCTCTGACCCGTGGTGCCCGTTCGACTTTGTACGTCGATGCCGATACGTGGGTGTATCGTATGGGGGGCTGCACGCCAGATGCCAACGCGGTTGTCGTGGCAGTTCATCGAGGGGATGGTCCCAAGACGGTAACGGTTCCTTCACGAAACTATACGGATTTGTGGACGGGCGCCGGACATGCGGGCGGATCGATTTCCCTTTCCGCCCGTGGATTCATCCTGCTGCGTGAGGATTGAGACCGCGATAGCTGCTTGCGACACCCCGGCCATATTCATATTTAACTAGCAAAATCAATACATTACAGAATAAGCCCCCTCTCTTTTCTCCCTTTCGATCCTTGCTGAAAACCCTTGACGACGAACTGCCGACGTCACCCGTTTCACGGTAGAAAGGAATCGGGTCTTGGTTTGCGCTTTGGCTATCGTGCGGGCTCAAGCACTGACAAAGACGAGAAAGCGTGTGGCAAGGCTTTCGAATGCACCCGTTGCACAAGGTATCGTTCGGCTCTACGTTCGACGTCATGAAACAAATTTCGTCTTTGCTCTGGAGTCTGGGGTTCATCGCGATTGGCTTGTCTTTGGGGGCCGTGGCTTGTGGCGACGATGAAGACGACAATCGTCCGTCTGGTTCTGGTGGAGCCACGGGAGGCGCGGGCGGCGCCACGGGCGGTTCTGCTGGCGAAACGGGAGGTGTGGGCGGGGCCACAGGCGGTTCAGCGGGAGCTACAGGCGGTTCTGCTGGCGAAACAGCAGGTGCGGGCGGGGCCACAGGAGGTTCGGGGGGAGGCGGCAGCCAAGCCGAATTCGTCATCGGTGTCGATGGAATCGCGGCATTTGACGCCATGTCCTCCGCTGACAAGGACGCGCTGAAAGGCACGAAAGTATTCTTTCAGCATATGTCTGTCGGTGAAAACCTGCTGATGGGATACAACAATTGGTCTCCGCCGTGGAAAGGCGGCACGGCTTCTTTGGGTTTCGTGTTCAGCAGCGTCAACGACGCCTCCAGTTACGGTAGCGTCGAGTTGGGCGACAAAGCGTTCGGGTATAACGGCAATCCATTCAACAAAATCAAGGGATTTCGAGAGCATGTTCTCGACATGGGGATAGGAAGCGCCGTTCAGGTGGCGGGGTTCAAGTTCTGTTACAACGATTTGACGGTGGACATCACATCCACGGGCACGGATGTCATCGATGCGTACAGGTCCGCCTATCAGGACATTGAGAAGGCAACGTCGGGTACATCATTTTTCCATGTCACGACGCCGTTGCAACCGGCCGACCAGTGGCAAACGGTGGAAAACAACACGCTTCGCCGATCATTTGCCGAGTTTTTGCGATCGACCTACGCCGGAGGGCGGCACGTGGTATTCGATTTGCAGCAGATCGAGTCGACGGACACCAATGGTTCGACGTGCAGCCAGAGTGGGGTTCCGGTTCTCTGCGAGGCGTGGGCAGCGGATAGCGACGGGCACCTCAACGACGCGGGGGCAACGCGGGCAGCGAAAGCGTTTTTGTATGCGCTGCATGTCGCACGCGGACTGTAGCAACGATTTTCTCGATATTCTCTAACGACAGCAGCGTGACGGCGGCAGTACCCCAGCAAACAACCTGCCCAGAAAAACTGTAACGTCCGCATCGCCTGACAGGGCTTGTTTTCGTTGTGATCGGCCAGCGGAGATAGGCTCGAGCGTTATCGGGTCGTTATCGTTGGTCTTGCGTTTCTTGACGGCTTGCGATTCTAGTTGGATGCTAAGAGTAATGAGTGCTCAAGGCAAAGGCCGGTATCGGTGCTCCACAACGGTCGGTAAAGTATTCCTTATTTCCGCAACCATCCTCGGAGTGACCGTAGCGTTCTCTTGTCGGCTTGGGGAGTCGCTGGATGACTTTACGAAAGGCGGAGCTGGACCGAAAGGCGGAGCGGGGGGTGGGGCAGGCGGTTCGGGAGGTTCGGGCGGGACGGGAGGTACGAGCGCGGGGGGTGGCTCTGGAGGCAGTGGTGCATCGGCAGGGACAGGAGGATTGGATGTTTTCTGCGATACAGCTCCCAGCCAATGTGAAGACTTGGGCAACGAAGGGGAACAGCTCTTTGGTTGCTGCGAAGACAATATCCGATGGTGGTGCGAGAAGGTCGAACAGAAATGGAACTTACGTTCCGAAAACTGCGACATGACCGGCTCCCAATGTCGTTATGACTCGCAAGTGAAAGCAATGCGATGCGTAGCCGGGCAGGGCGGCACGGGAGGCTCTGGTGTCTGTGAATCAGGAGAATGCACCGGATCTTGCCAAAATTGCGATAAGGAGTCGCCGGATTGCGAAACGGATACCAATACGAACCCAGACCATTGTGGCAAGTGCGACCACTCGTGTCAGGGAGGAAAGTGCGTCGGAGGCAAATGCCAGGTGTCGGTACTCGCGGCTTCCCAAAAAACGCCCTGGGGAATTGCGGTCGATGACACGACCGTGTTTTGGCTGGCAGAAGACAAGAGCGACGGCTCTGTGTATTCGATCCCCAAAGGCGGAGGGACCGCGCAGAAGCTTGCTTCAGGCCAAAACGGACCTGTTCAAGTCGCCATCGACGACGGCTTCGTTTTCTGGACGAACTTCCAAGGGGGCGGGTCGATTCGTCGTGTGAAAAAAAATGGTACGGATCTCACAACGTTGGCACAAGCCAGCGGCCCTTGGGCGATAGCTCTGAACAACGATAACGTGTACTGGACCAACACCTCGGACGGCTCGATTCGGCGTGTCGTCAAGCCTGGAGGACAACCGGTGGTCCTGGTCACGGGCGAGTCGAGTCCGCGCGGCATCGCGATCGATGAAAAACAAATGTACTGGACCACATCCACCGGCGGGCAAGTACGTCGGGCGAACCTCGATGGCACGAGCCCTGATTCGCTGGTGGCCGGCCAAAACTATCCTCTTGGCATCGCCGTGGACGACACTTGGGTCTATTGGACGGAAGTTGGAGCGAGTTACTCGTTGGGGGACTGCGGTCAAGCGGACGGAAGGATTGCGAGAGCCAAAAAGGCGGATGGCTCCAGTCACACGACCCTCGCTTCCAACCAAGCGTGTCCACTCAATTTGGTGGTGAAAGACGGGCTTGTGTACTGGGTCAACGCCGGGACGGTCACCGGTTCGAATTACAACTACGATGGCACGATACAGCAGGCCAATACCGATGGGTCAGATGCCAAGCTGGTCGCGACAGGTCAGGACCGCCCATACGGAATTGCCGTGGGCGACAACGCCATTTTTTGGACCAACCAAGGCGTGTATGCCGGGCAAGGGTCGGTCATGAAAATCGCCCGGTGACGCAAGCCCCTGTCGCACACGAGCGTTTGGCACGAATGCAAATCTTCAAATCTGGAGCTTGAGACTCCCGAACGCAACCCGTATCCTTATCGTATGTTGGGATTATTGCGCTCGATAGTGGGCTCGAAGGGGAAACAACGCGAGGCCAATGGATTTGTCTTTCCGTTATTGAAGGATGAACCAGCGGTCCTGTCCGTTTTGCTGATCCTCCTCGCAATGGGCGTGGTGGTGGCAGGTTGTGGAAGTGACGATAGTACCTCTTCGGTGCCGAGCAAAGACGCGGGTCGTGACACGGCAACGGATGTGAAGCCGGACACGAACGTCACGGACTCGGCGCAGGATACCGTGACCGAAGAGACGGGTCCTACGGAATGCGAGCCAAAGACCTGTGCTCAACTAGAGGCCAACTGCGGTTCGGCTCCTGACGGTTGTGGAGAAAAGATCGAATGTGGAGAGTGCCCCGACGGCCAGCTTTGCGGTGGGGGGGGACCGAACGTATGCGGAACGGAAGCGTGCTATCCGAAAAGCTGCGTACAAGTGGGAGCCCAATGCGGCTGGGCTTCTGATGGGTGTTCTCTGGCTATCGATTGCGGCGAATGCTCGCCACCCGAGACATGTGGCGGTGGGGGCGAGATGAACGTATGCGGCTGCTCACCGAAAACCTGCTCTCAGCTTGGAGCCAACTGCGGAACGCTGCCCGATGGTTGTCTCGGAACGTTGAATTGTGGTTCTTGTAGTGGCGGGCAAGTATGTGGAGGCGCGGGGCCCAACCTATGTGGTTCATCGGAATGCATGCCCAAAACGTGCAGTCAGCTTGGCGTGGGATGCGGAATCGTCTCCGACGGCTGCAGCGAAGCGCTTGACTGCGGTAGTTGCGAAAGCCCTGAAGTATGTGGGGGTGGAGGGATTGCGAATCAATGCGGATGCACTCCCAAGTCATGTTCTCAACTGGGGGCTTCTTGTGGAGAGGTTGAGACGGGATGCGGGAAAACCGATTGCGGAAGTTGTGTGGCGCCGGACACATGCGGAGGTGGAGGACAACCCAACCAATGCGGATGCCAATGCTCATTGCCTCATGCCACCACGCATTGTCAGGGTGGCACCTGCTCAATCAAAAATTGCGACCCCGGATGGGGCAATTGTGATTCCATCGTGGACAACGGTTGCGAACTCGACACCACCAGCCATGCGGACAATTGTGGCTCCTGCGGCTTGAGTTGTTCCTTTGCCAATGCCTCCGCTTCTTGCGTCAATAGCAAGTGCGTGATGGGTAAGTGTGACGAGGGCTTCGCAGATTGCGATGGCAATGTGGATAATGGTTGTGAAGCCAACCTCATGGCGGATCCGTCGAACTGCAAAACCTGTGGGAAAGAATGTCCTGCCAACGGCGGAACGCCTGTCTGTGTCAAAGGAGTATGCGACGTTTCCAATTGTAATCCTGGGTTGGCGGATTGTGATCCAAGCAAGCCAGGCTGTGAAACCAACACCACGAACAATCCTGAGCACTGCGGTTTCTGCAACAACGCATGCAAATTCGCCAACGGCACTGGCAAGTGCGTCAATAGCACGTGTCAACTCGATGCTTGTGATGCGGGCTGGGGAAACTGCGATGGCAATGCCAGCAATGGATGCGAAACGAATACCAACACGGCGGTGAACCATTGCGGCGACTGCGGCAATACCTGCCCGTCTCGTCCTCACGCCAAAGCAACCTGCAACAACGGCTCCTGTGGTTTCGTTTGCGATCCGGGATGGGAAAACTGTGACGGTTCCGCCACCAACGGTTGTGAGGTCAATACGCAATCGAGTGTCAACCACTGTGGCGCATGTGGAAAGGCATGCAATCTTCCCCATGCCACTGCAGCTTGCTCCAATGGTTCATGCACCATCAGCTCTTGTGATAGTGGATGGGGGGACTGCAACGGAAATCCGACAGATGGATGCGAAGTCAACCTCAACACCAGCCCCAACAACTGTGGTTCCTGTGGAAATAAATGTTCCGTGACGAATGGGACGGCCGGTTGTTCCAATGGCAAATGCACGATTGCATCGTGTAACGCGGGTTATGTCGACTGCGATGGGGCCGTCACGACTGGATGTGAAATCAACACCACGAATGACGTTTTCAACTGCGGAAGTTGCGGCGTTGCTTGCAATAGCACCAACGGTACCGCGATGTGTCAATCCAGCAAATGCGTCATCGCCTGTTATCCCGGGTATGGAAACTGCAACGGCCTGGTCGAGGACGGTTGCGAAACCAACACACAATCCAGCCCAAATCATTGTGGTGGATGTGGGCAGACGTGCAGCAACAACCATATCTCAAATCCAACTTGCACCAACGGTGTCTGCTCAGGAGCCTGTACCACGGGCTGGGCGGATTGCGACAGCAACAAACTGACGAATGGCTGTGAAACCAACACGAACACCAGTGTTGATAACTGCGGCGGATGTGGCAATGCATGCAGTGGTAACAACATACCCTCCCGAAGCTGCGCCAATGGAGTCTGCAACGGTTCCTGCGCCTCCGGCTATGCGGACTGTAACGGCAACAAGCTCACGGACGGATGCGAAACCAATACTGCATCCGATGTGTCCCATTGCGGGGCATGCAACAAGCCCTGCTCAACCAACCATGTATCCCCCTTGTGTTCCAACGGCCAATGTATTGGCAAGTGCCAGATCGGCTATTCAGACTGCAACAACAACAAACAAACGGATGGTTGTGAGGTCAATACCGCTGCCGACATCTTGAACTGTGGGACCTGCGGCAATAGCTGCACCAATCCAACCCCACCCCAAGTCTCCACGGTCGGATGCCTTTCGGGGAGTTGCACCGTCACGAAATGCGATGACACCTACTACGATCAAAACCAAACGTTCGGTGATGGTTGTGAATGCCAGGCCGACACGATCGCGAACTCGTGTTCATCCGCCAGCACGATCAGCACTCTGTACACAGCAACCATCACGATGCCTTCTACGTCGACCTATTACAACATCGTTCCCACAGGAGACGAAGACTGGTTCACAGGTGCGATCTATGACTACGGGATCTACTATTCGGGTTGCAATTATCGGCCGAAGATCGAACTCATCGACCCTAGCAATCTGCTGTTGATGAACGTGTACAATGCAAGCTCTTGTTCATCATCGACGGGCTACGCCTGCAGTACCGCGGAAGGCGGCACCTCAACCAAGGGAGTTCGCACGTGGGAGTTCGGTCATTCGGCAACCTGTGGAGACTATCAAGCCATCGATCCCACGCCCGCCACGGGAACCTATATGCAGCAGTCTACTTCGTACCGAATCAGGGTGTACGCCAACGCTTCGAGTTCGAGTTGCCTGCCGTATCAGATCAGGCTGAGCCGCTACTGATTTTCCGTCAGAATCTAGTCCCAAACGTTCCCAACGCCCCGCCACGAACTGGAACGAGTTCGACACGAGGCAGCGCGGAAGCGACTTCGACACTAGCAGGCGTATCCGACGAACCGGACAAGAACAAATACGTGGCCACTCCCAAGGACACAACGCCAACCCCGCCAGAAATCCACGCTAGGGTGCGTGTGGTCGATGCATCGTCGGTATCGGCTTTGGAACAATTGGGCTTGCACTTGTCCAAGTCATCGAGCTTGCTATCGAACTGCGTGCCGAAGAACGCGAAAGCGCCTACACCCACCAAACCGATTCCTCCAAACACGTAGGGTAGTACTCCCGGCCCCCCACTCTCTTGCTGCGGCTTGGTGACATCAGGCTGCGGCTCGACGTCCACAGAACCACTACCGAATTGGATGGTGATCCCGCGGTTTTTCGAAGCAGCATGAATGACAATCCGTTTTTCCACAGGCTCCTCGCCAGGGGCATCGAATCGAAACAGACGCACCCCCGGATCCACGGCCACCGCCTTACCATCAATCTGCGTGACCAATGCCTCACCATCGACGGTCACCCGAACGTCCACGAGATCTTGCCCTCGTTTGTCCTTCACCGACAGCACGACCGTCGGAATGGTTTCATCCACTTCGCTCAGCCACTGGGTGCAATCCCGACGAAGGATCTCCGGGCATACGTTGCGAGCACAAGACAGCATCTGTTCCCTGGCGGCCACGAGTTTGCCTTCTTGGCGAAGGGTTTGAGACTTGTCGTAGGACTCCAAACAAACTTGTTTGTCATCCGCCTTCGCTTCGTCGACAACACCAACAGCCATGGCAACGACAAGGGGAGTCCATAAAACATGGGGCCATCGAGATTGGGGCATACGTTCCTTCCTCCGGAACCTCACAAACAGTTGAGTTTGGGCACCCGTACACCACGGGCATCGATGGTGTAGGGTGGATTACAGTCATTCTTCGGTGGTTTGGATGTGGTGTCTACAGCGGCTGGCCGCGTAGTCTGCGTAGGCGGAACAACCGGGGGCTTGGTATCCACGGGGACGGGCACACCGACCGGTCTTGTCGTTGAAACGGAGACTTTTTTCGACGTCGCGGAAGCAAGTGCGTCGACAGCAACATCATGCACCGATGCATCCACTGCCGCATCCACTGCCGGCGCAGTGGGCGTCGACGCATCCGCTTGCTCCTGGAGTCCCGCCTCTTTTTCGTTTTTTTGTGGCTCTCCCAAAGCAGCCACGGAACCTGCATCCTCATCGTGATCGACTCGTGTACCGAATTGATCCGTCAGCAGCGCAAGCCCTGCCACGACGAGCAAAGACAGCAACAGGGCGCTTCCGACCACGGCCACCAGCACGCGCGGTTTGGGTCCTGTTTTGGGTCGCTCCTGCGCCATGGATAGGCTGGTGAGTTGTGAAGGTGAACTTACGAGATCCGAGGAATCTGAAATCACTGCCGACGGTACAGACAGCTCCAGAGAACTGGCCGTCGTATCAGAAATGAGCGTGGCCAAAGTACCGTCCTCATCAGCAGGAGGCACCTCGGAGATGGCGACAGGAAATGACGGAACGATTTGGGGATTCGAACCTTCGCGCAGTCGAGGAGGGGGAAGTCGAGGGGGAGGTAGTCCGCGGCCAGGAGGGGGCGGAGCAATTCGAGACACGCTTCCCAGCGGCATAGCGCCGACGGAAAGATTGACCGCCACGTTTTGAGGCACCATCTTTTGCAGATCGGACGCCGACTTGCTCTCGAGTTCCGAAATCTTACTCGTTCGCTGATGCAACGTCTCGTGAGCCAGCTCTTCGACCCATGCCCCCACTTCCCGTGGACTCGCCACCCCAGCCACTTTTTCCAATGCGATCGCCATCTCCCTTGCGGTGGCAAAGCGCTGATCGGGCTCCAATTGCAATCCCCTCATCGTGACCGCATCGTAACCTTTCGGAATGCTCGGTATGATCGAACTCGGCGGCTCTACCTTATTTTGCAGCACCATCCCGAAAATACCGATCTCATCGTCGGCTTTGAATAACCGCCTGCCCGTCAACGCTTCCCAAAGCACCACACTCGCCGCATACACGTCCGTGCGACGATCGACGATTTCGGACTTGAGCTGTTCGGGCGCCATATAGGCGAGCTTTCCCTTGAGCTGACCATCTCGGGTGGACTGCATTCTTCCCGCCGCCTTCGCCACACCGAAGTCGAGCACACGGGAAACCCCATCGGTCCCAATAATCACGTTCTGAGGAGAAACGTCCCTGTGAACGATACCAAGCGGAACACCAAGCTCGGATGTCGCTTCATGAGCCGCGTGAAGTCCATCGAGCATTCCGCCAATGATCGACGCCACGATCCGCAACGGGATCCGGGTTTTCTGCCTGCGGGCGGCCCGAATGAGCTTCGACAAAGACTCGCCCTGCACGTATTCCATGACGAGATATAACTCGCCATCTCGCCCCACCACATCGAGAATCGAAACGACATTCGGATGCTGAATTCGAGCTGCAAGCCTTGCCTCGTCGAGAAACATTTTTGAAAATTCCTCGTCTTTGGCGAAATGGGCATGCAGACACTTCACAGCTACCGTTCGCGAGAAGCCTCTTTCCCCGACCAGCCGCCCATACCGCACGGTGGCCATACCGCCAGAAGCTATTTCATCGAACAGCCAATAGCGGCCGACCTGACGCGGGTATTCTGTTCCGGACTGGGACACCATGGTAGTTTGGCAAATCTACCGACCGAACGGCAAAGAATCGACTTCGGAAGTATAGCGCACTCGTTGCGAATGAGGATCAAAGGCTTGTATGGGAGCCCTTTGCAACAGTATTTTTCCAAAAGATTCGTGATTCATTGCCTCAGGACCGCTGTTTATTCCCAAAGATCATACCGCAAAATCCCTTTTCGGCTTTCCAGCAACAGGGCCTTTTGACCCAAACCATGATATTTGATCGGCCATAGCCCGAATCTGGCGCTACCGCGGTCCCGTTGCTAGATTCGGCTGCCGCTTGCCCACGGCATCCCTCATGGCAGAACAATCTCTCTGGAAAGTCCTCCTTCGACGACATTCCATCAAGCTTTTGGCATCGCTCGTCATTGGTGTGGCCTTTTGGCTGATATTACGGGGGGGAGGCCTGCCCGTGCTGCCGGAAAGCAGCAGCCTCGATGGTATTCGCTTGTGGACTTGGCCCGCGTATGCCTGCAGCGTTGCGCTGTGGAGTTTCATACGCGCTGCCCGAACTCGCCACTTGTTGCGTCTCGTGGCCGAGGTTCCCCTGCGTCAAATGCTGTCCGTATCGTGGATCGGCTTTCTGTCGATTTTCGTCATGCCGTTTCGCTTGGGAGAAATCGTTCGACCCGCATTGTTTCATCAAACGGGCCGAGTGTCTTTTGCGGCCTCAACCGGAGCGTGTGGCGCGGAACGCATCATCGACGGCCTTTTGCTCATGACCGTACTTGGCGTTTCGTTGCCGTTGGGCGGCCCGCTCGATCCCCTTCCTAACCATATCGGAAAACTTCCCATTCCGGTGGTCGCCGTACCCGCCGCGGCCTACTCGACACTGTTGGTCTTCGTCTTGGCTTTCATCGCCATGGCAGTATTTTATTGGCGACGCCAGTGGGCACGTCGTTCGACGTACCGAATCGTTGGCATCTTGTCTCACGGTCTTGCGGAGTTCCTTGCCGACCAGGTGGAAAAACTATCCGAAGGATTTCGATTCCTTCCATCACCACGACACCTCGTTCCTTACGTTGTCGAAACGCTGCTGTATTGGGGGATAGCCGCCGCGGGAATGTGGCTGCTGGCATGGGGTTGCGGAATCGAAGACATGACGTTCGTTCGTTCGTGCGCGCTACTCGGTGTGCTCGGCTTGGGAATCATCGTTCCTGGGGCTCCCGGTTACTTCGGCGCGTTTCAAGGCTCCATTTACGCGGGTCTTGCGCTGTATTTCGTGGAATCTCAGGTCCTCGGTCCCGGAGCAGCTTTCGTCTTCATCCTCTACGTCACACAGCTTGGCGTGATGTTTCTGATGGCCCTCGTGGCTGTGTTGCTCGACCGAAATTCCGTAGCCGCAACGCCCCTGTCGGTGACGACTTCCGGTGACCGTCTGGCATGACAATCAAGGGAAGTTGGCCCATTACGACAGGGCGTGCATCCTGTACGCGATGATGACTCGCGGACAAATGCTCGGAACGTGGGCTGCGATGGCACTTGCAGGGCTAGCCACGCTTTGCTGGATAACCGCGGATGCGCAAGCCAAAGCTTCTTACACCTGTCCCTATTCGCTGACACAAACCTATAGCGCTGCCTTGCGGCTGATTCGCGTGGACAACGGTTTTGCAGTCACGGAAAGGGATCCCGACGCCGCGTATCTCATGTTCGAATACGAGAGTCGCGAAAGTGGCTCGCGCGTCACTCCGGGCGCCATTGAGATGGTTCCTAACGGCGAAGGAGTCATGGTGGTGGTCAAGCTTCCGAAGATGCCCCGCTATCACGAAGAGGTTCTCCTCGACGCTCTCAAGCGCAAGTTGCAGTCCGACTACGGGGAACCACCATCCAAACAAAAGCCAAAAGCCGATGAGCGACCGGATGGTGGAACGGATGCCGCACCGGATGGTTCGGCGCGCAAAGGCAAACCACATCGGTAAAAAATAATGCGTCGACCACGCAGCCACACATCGATCGGCCTTCGGTCGGTGCCGTGCTTCCAGCGTTCGGCGAATCTTGCGTAACTTAATGAATTAATTGTTATTTTCGCATTTCCGAAGATGGCGTCCTCGTTTGCCCATCGAGGCCACAAAACGCGAAAAGCTCTGCCTTGGCAGAGCTTTTCTGGCGGGGCGGACGGGACTTGAACCCGCGGCCTCCGGCGTGACAGGCCGGCGTTATAACCAACTTAACTACCGCCCCAATGCGGTACTGTCGAAGTGGGTCGGGGTTATGGTCGGAGTTGATCTGTTTGTCAAGCCCAAAGCGATGAATCGATTTGGTTAACGTTGGTTGCTGGAACAACCGAGCAGAATCTGCACTTCTCCCCCCTCATCATTTTGCATTTTGTCACAAGTCGAAGGGCACATGATCAACTTCGAAGGGGACGTGTTGTCGTCGTAATACCAACCGTCTCCTGTCGCGCAATCCTTCGCGCTATCCACGCGAGGAACTGTATCCGGCTGGCTCGCGGTTCCTGCCTTGTACGTGACTTTCACCAGGGTCGGATTCACGGTCCCCGCCTCGGCTTTGGGCATCTGATACTCACACCCTAACGCCGTACCACGAATGTCTTCCAACGCATCGATGAAAGCCTGCCCCACGTTACCCCCTGAAATGATCACGGGGGTGCCGGTTCCTCCCTGTGCCGCAATCGTATTAAGTACAGCCTCTCCGACATAATTCAATCCGGGGAAACCGATCGCAAACACCGGGATCCCGTCAGCCCATGCTTTCGCCGCCACTTGTCCCAACGGTGCCTCCGCTGCCGAACTCGTGGGCGGGCACCCCCCCTCCGGCATCCCGTCCGTCACCAATACCACCGCACATTTATGCGTGGGCATGGTGGTCAAGCGATCATGGCAAGCTTGCACAGAGCCATTGAGCGCGGGAATGGTTGGCGTGTAGCCGCTGGCGTTCAGGCTGTTGATCCAACTCACCAGCGGTGCATTCGGAAGCTGAGCCCAAGGTACCGCTGGCTTCGCATACGCGTTCTGATCGCAAGTTTCGTCGTACGGGTCGTTGTACTTGGCAATGGGAAATCGTTGTGCTGCCGCGCCCAAGCCGGCCGATTGCGCGTCATTGAAGAAGTTGGTGAGACCGTTTTTCAGGGCGGTGATGTTCGATCCACTCATGGACCCGGACACGTCGACCATGAAATACATGTCCAAAGGAACGGCTTCGGCTTGCAACGTCAGTTCCGCGCACGACGAATCCGGATCGATTTCCCGATCTCCCGTGAAGCCCGTGTCGAAAACGATCACGTCTTCCCCACCATCAATCGCATTGGATCCGCCCGAGCCGCCTGCTCCTCCCTTCCCCGACGACCCGCCAGAGCCGCCTTTATGGGCCCCCGCTCCGGACCCGAAATCCGCGCTTCCGCCATCGGTACCACTGCACGCGATCATGGCGACGCCAAACATCGTGAATGCACCGAACAGCCAACCCACGTGACGACCAACGATACCCATATCGTTTCTCCCGAAACAAAGTGTGCGATGGATGAAAGATAGCAGATTGAACGAGGCAGAACCACGACAACGCGCCAGCAGCGTCATTATCCTACCGGAACATGAATCAATCGCGGATGAGTTTGCGAAACTTGATTCGATGCGGGTCGACCGCATCCACACCCCGTCTCGCTAGTAGGTCTTTTTCGTAGTCCTGGTAGCTTCCCTCGAGCATCACCACATTCGAGTCTCCCTCGAACGCCATGATATGGGTGGCGATTCGGTCGAGGAACCAACGGTCATGGCTGATGACCAGCACACAACCCGCGAATGATAGGATGGCCTCTTCCAACGAGCGAAGCGTATCGACATCCAGATCGTTGGTGGGTTCATCGAGCAGCAGCACGTTGCCACCGCTTCGAAGCAGTTTGGCGAGATGGACGCGGTTGCGTTCTCCCCCGGACAGCAACCCCACTGGTTTTTGCTGGTCTGCCCCTTTGAAGTTGAAGCTTCCCACGTAGGCGCGGGAATTGACGTCGCGCTTTCCTAGGCGGACAGTGTCCTGACCGCCCGAAATCTCCTCCCAAATCGAATGGCTGGGGTCGAGCTGGGCCCGAGACTGGTCGACATACGCAAGCTGCACGGTATCGCCGAGATGCAGGGTTCCGGCATCGGGTCGTTCCTGTCCCACGATCAAACGAAATAGCGTGGTTTTGCCCGCGCCATTGGCTCCGATGATCCCCACGACTGCCCCTTTGGGGATAATGAATGACAAGTCATCGATGAGCAGACGATCGCCGTATCCTTTTCGTAACCCTTCGGCCACGATGACCTTGTCGCCGAGCCGTTCACCAGGGGGAATGACGATCTCACCTTGCGCAACCCGTTCCCCATGATCTTCCGAAAGCAGCTTTTCATAGGCGTTCAAGCGCGCTTTTCCTTTGGCTTGGCGCGCACGGGGAGCCATGCGAATCCATTCGAGTTCTCGTTGTAACGTCCGTTGACGGGAAGACTCTTGCTTCTCTTCTTGCGCAAGCCGCGTCTGCTTCTGCTCCAACCAACCGGAATAATTACCCTTATACGGACGACCAAAGCCACGATCGAGTTCCAGAATCCATTCCGCCACGTGATCCAAAAAATACCGATCGTGCGTCACGGCAATCACGGTCCCCTCATACTCTTGCAAATGCCGTTCGAGCCAAGCCACCGACTCTGCATCCAAATGGTTCGTGGGCTCGTCGAGCAGCAACATCTGTGGCCTTTCAAGCAACACACGGCATAAGGCAACACGCCTCCGCTCTCCCCCCGACAGCGTCTGCACGCTTGCATCTCCCGCGGGCAAACGCAACGCATCCATCGCGATCTCCAAGTTGCGATCGAGATCCCAGCCCTTGGCATGATCGATCGCTTCCTGCACCCTGCCAAACTCGTCCATCACATCGTTCATCTCATCGTCATCGAGAGGCTCGCCGAGCTTCGTGCTCAACTGCTCGAAACGAACGAGCAGATCCCGAGTCTCCTTGACGCCCAGTTCGACGTTGCCTCGAACGTCGAGACTTGGATCGAGTTCGGGCTCTTGGGGCAGATACCCGATGGTCACGCCTTTTCCAGCAAAGGCCTCTCCGAAATAATCCTTGTCTTGCCCTGCCATGATCCGCAGCAAGGTGCTTTTTCCCGATCCATTGGGTCCGATGACTCCAATTTTCGCACCGGGAAGAAAGGACAAGGACATGGCGCGAAGCACTTCCTTGCCCGTGGAAGTCACTTTTCGCAAACCCACCGTGGTGAAAACGAATTCGACCGACATGCGCCCTTCCTTGTCGTTACCGTCCCCGGCTGTCAATTGACTTCGCGGTCACACCAAAAAACCGCAATCCCGCTTCCCCTAGGAAAAGCAGCGGCGCAAGGGATGTCGTTTTTTTCGCAACTCGGCCGACTGGCTGTCCGATGGCGAGACATGCACTTTCGAAAAATGGTTGGGAATAGAAAAGCCCTCGAATCGTTGGTTCCCCAAGGTGCCCCTCACGGCATCCCTGCACCGTGTTGGGGCTTGGGCCATAAGGGGTTTCATGAAAACACCGCCGCCCTTGGCAGGGGCCCCGATCAATCTTTTGTCAAAAACTGTACAAATGTTCAGAGAGACTTTAAGGCTGCTCCCATGACTCCTCAAAAACTGGCTCCCTACATCCTGCGCACGCTTGCTCGACACCAACAAGAGGGTCGAGGGGCCAACCTGGACACCTTGGTGCAAGAACTCGGCGTACGTCGAGCGGATGTGCGTCAAACCGTATCCGCATTGCATCGAGAAGGTTATGTCGATGCCCTTCGCATGCGTTTGACCTTGCTTGGTTTTGCGATCGGCACGGCACTATCCCCCATGAATCTTCCTCCTTTGAGAACGCGTCGGGGCATCGTGGCGGCGGCATGATTCAAAAAATCGTGCCACCATCGTCATGAATAACGAATTCATTGAACCGCGAGTTTTTGGGCTGGCCGAGCAAAAAGACCGCGAAAGGAAGGAAAGGGCTTGGTTGACGGACTTGGTTCCGCCATGCTTGATCGCGCTCGGTGGTGTCCTTTAAGGGTTCGCTATCGACTTTTATGCTCATGGGTGATTCGGAAAGCCTACCTGTAGAGGTTGGACGCTATCAGATCGAAAAGGTCCTCGGCCAGGGTGCCATGGGACGCGTTTTGCTCGCGCACGATCCGGTTCTCGATCGAGCCGTAGCCATCAAGATTTTGCGTACGGACCTCGATATCAGCGCGGAGATGCGCGACGGATTGCTGCGACGGATGCGCAACGAAGCGCGGGCAGCCGCACGAGTCGTGCATCCGAACATCGTCACGCTGCATGATATGATCGAGGACCCGAGCCTTGGGCTTTGTCTCGTTTTCGAATTCGTGTCGGGAGAGACCTTGAAAGATCGTGTCTCGAAAGGTCCTTCGCCGGCTCTGGAAATGGCGCGAGTGGCTCGTGAAATAGGATCTGCCTTGTCTCTCGCTCACGACGCGGGCGTGTTGCATCGTGATATCAAACCGGAAAACATCATGCTTGCCCCTTATGGGGCGAAAGTCGCGGACTTCGGGATTGCCCGAGTTCCGGATTCCACGTTGACGCGCACGGGAGGATTGTTGGGCACGCCTGCCTACAGCGCTCCAGAAACGATCAGCGGAAGCAACTTCAGCCCGTTGAGTGATCAATTCTCGCTTGCGGCAACGTTATACGAGGCGATCTCCGGGCTTCGAGCATTTCCGGGAGATGATGCGGTCACGGTCGCGGCTCGCATCGGAACGGAAGAACCCAAGCCGATCGCCCAATCATTGGGGCTTGATCCGCGAGTCGACCAAGTGCTCGGACGTGCCCTCAGCAAGGACCCGCTGCGGCGTTTCGCCACGTGTGCCGCATTCGGGGAAGCGTTGGCAGCGGCCCTCGAAATCGGCACCATGCTCGACAGTCACAAGGTTCCCGAAACGCTTGCACCCACTCGCGCCATAGGTCTTTCGGCAAGCGTCGGACTTGGTGGAGCGGCCGTCGGCGCCCTCATCGCGGTTCTTCTCTATTCCCTGATGCGCCCTCCAAGCCCAACCCCTTTCGATATCGTGGCCGCAAGAGCCTCCGGCTCATCGTCGACTGCCCCCGCCCTTGCCTCCACCGATACAACCTCTCGTGCCCGAACCAAACCTCGTCCCGTGGATACGGACCCCTCGTGGGTACCCACCATTGCCTATCGCGACGCCGGCTCCGATGGGCATGCAGACAGGGATGCAAGCAAGTCCATCGACGATTCCGGGCCCATTTCGGATGCGAATCAAGAGGCGGCGAAATCCCCAAAAGAGCGAGACGGCGGTTGACGGCGGTGCAGTCGCGTAGTCTTCAAGAACGGGCGTGCCGTGGGCGAAATTCCCAAAAGAGCGAGACGGCGGTTGACGGGGCACTTACGCGTCTATTTCGAAGCACGGGCAGCCCCTCGCTGCACGGCATGGATCAGGTGAGAGGAAAAGGAGTCAGAAAAGCATGACTTCTACCCACCGTTGGATTCCCCTGCTTCCGCTTATCGAAGATAAGCATTTGTAATTTATGGGTATTTTGTTTTTTCAAACCCATTCTTGCCCTGATGCCCATTTTCCTCGTACCTTGACTCATATCTCGGCTGGGTCATACTCCAATATCCAGTCTTTCGTGGCGAATGCCACTCGTCTTGGAGGGATATAACGATGAAAACAATGCGTTGGTTAGCGATCGTGACTTTGGTAGCCGGAGCTTCTCTGATTGCTTGTGGTGACGACGAGGACGATAATGGCAAGAACTCCGCGGGTTCGGGCGGAGCGACTGGAGGGACGGGTGGAGGAG
>Ga0209718_1001782_pt1 | contig 23146 bp, 16 predicted proteins | sample AD_JPNAS1_MetaG_FD_184420 | JGI IMG/M metagenome (GOLD analysis project Ga0209718, IMG submission 184420) | Active sludge microbial communities of municipal wastewater-treating anaerobic digesters from Japan - AD_JPNAS1_MetaG (SPAdes) (version 2) | ecosystem: Engineered > Bioreactor > Anaerobic... | reverse complement strand
GGCAGTCGGCAGTAGTTCCGCAAGGCATCGGCTTTGATTAGGTATGCAGGCTTGGCGTTGCTGCCATGGGGATGGTTGGAAGCATCAGATGGACTTTCGCAAATAAAGCGTAGCTGGGGAGCCGGCGAAGACGGCATGGGGCCAGTTCCCATACAGGGGGTAAAGAGTAATCCCGCACCTCAAGTCGAAATCAATCGACACGCCGACCTAAGCGGAGGTGCGGGACAGGATGAACAGATTCAGACAGCTGTGGGATTACGGGGTCAAGGTATTTGGCTTGTATGAGTTCCTCAAGGGGTACCAGGACTCAAGAGTGAACCCTAAGTACCGCCCTGCAGCCATTATATCACTGTTCATGGGCTCTATAGCAGGTAGAGTGGGCAGCCTATTTCAGATTGAGCGTATGGGAAAGAGCGGGGAACTGAATAGGTTTGTGTGGGGGAGGAAGAAACCGAGCGCCGATACCATGGGCTATGCCCTGGAACACGCCGATGCAGATCAAGCGCAGGCCTACAACGCATCGATTATTCAGAAGGCTCGCCGCAATAAAGTCCATGCTTTTGGCACCTACCGTGGATGGCGGGTCTGTGCAGTTGACGGCACTGAAACGTACTCGACCCAATCCCCGTGCGCCAAAGTGTTCGCATGGCTAAAGAGGCGGCTGTCGAGCAGCGGTGAAGAGGAGTTTTATGAAAGGGCGCTGGCGGTATCCTACGTCGGAGCTCAACCCCGATTGCTGCTGGCGATGGAGCGGATCTTGCCAGGGGAAGGCGAGGTCTCTGCGGCCATACGGGTTTTACAGGACTTGCGGCTGAGCAACCATAGATACTGCGATATCTTCTGCGCCGACGCCCTGTATGCCCAGGCTCCCTTCATCAACGCAGTGGTTAGTCAGGGCATGGATGTCTTGGTCAAAGTGAAGCAGGACAACTACCATCTGGTTCGCGATATGGATGAACTCATGGCCAGGGAGCCGCCGTATGTGTTCCGCGGGGTAACGCCAAAAGACGAACCTATCGAAAACAACCAGGGGGTTACTTACGATCTCGAGCTATGGGACGCAGAGGGGTTCACCAGCTGGGAGCAGGTGGACTGCCCGCTAAGGTGCGTCAAGGTACGAGAGACCAAGAAGGTAACCTGCAACGGCGAGCTCGTGAGCGAGACTGTGTCGGAGTACCATATCGCGACGACGGTGCCCGCTGCGCTCATGAAACCCCTACGGGTATGGGAGATAGCCCACCGGCGTTGGGACATAGAGAACACCGTGTTCAACGACCTTAAGCAGAACTGGGGCTTCAGGCACTGCTACACCCACGATCCGAACGGCATACGCGCGGTGTATGCTTTGTATTGCATAGTGTTCAACCTGATGCTGCTGTTTGCGTACAAGAACCTGAAGGATGCGCCCGGCAGGGGGGTCACGTTGAAGGAGCTGGCCCGCCAGATCCTAGTTGGCATCGAAACGCTCGCGCAACCGCTGCCGTTGCCGTCACACGGGCCGAGCTAACGCCCCACCTGTTGGCATGGCACATCGGCAACAGAATGACGAGGCATGCATCCCCGAAGCCTTAAGCTTGGGGGCAGAGGCCTCGCCAGCGAAACCCAGTATGGTAGTAGATGCCATGCGTCCCTGGATCCCGGTCGGCTCACAGGCCGCTGCCTCTCAACGCATTTGCGGAACTGCTGGGTGGATTCCCAGTGATCTTGCATTTAAAGCCTTTCAGTGGTAACCTGGTATTGGCTGTTGTTCAAGCGCGAGCATCCGCAGAGTATGCCGACTTGACCAAGAGCTCAAACCCAAGCAAAGGAGCGCGATCAGGTTGGCGTACGAGGACAAGACGCTGGTGTGCAAAGAGTGCGGCCAGGAGTTCATGTTCACAGCTGGCGAGCAGCAGTTTTACGTTGACCACGGTTTCCAGAACGAACCCTCCAGGTGCCCTGAGTGCAGGCGCGCCCGCAGAGCGGGCGGCGGGAATCGCACCATGCACGAGGTAGTCTGCTCGGCCTGCGGGAAGACCGCCATGGTTCCATTCGTTCCCAGCGGCGACAGGCCGGTCTACTGCAGCGAGTGCTTCGCGGCGCAGAAGGCAGCCGATCGCAGGTAGGACCGGAAAACGCGCGGCGCCTACGTCAGTGTAACCGTGAATTCAAAGGCCCCGGGCATCGCCCGGGGCTTTCCTACTACGTATGGTCTATGCATGTATGGTCTGTGTATGTAAGCCGCCCGCTCGTGCAGTCACTACGCGGGATCCTGCTCTGCCCAGAGCTGTACCAGATTGACGACGACCTTCACCGCGTCGTTCATCCACTGAATACACGCCCATTCCCTGCGGCTGTGCACATCGCCGGCCCCCGTGAAAAGGTTGGGAGTCAGAACGCCTTCGTACGTCATCCTCGCGCCGTCAGTCCCGCCCCTGATGGGGCGCACGATCGGAGTTAGCCCGGCTAGCTCCATGGCCTTGATCGCAAGGCCGGTGGCCCGGGGGTCCGTATCCAGTCGTTCCTTCATGTTGCGGTATCCGCCCGACGGAGTAAATGCAATTTTGGCCCCGGGGTGACTCGCCACAAGCAGTTCAAGCATCTTCATGAAGGCTACTTTCCGCGTCTCGAGCATTCTGCTATCGAAATCGCGTATCAGGAACTTGATTGATACCTTCTCCACATTGCCCTCTATATCGTTGGGGTGTATGAAACCCTCACGTCCCGACGTCGTCTCCGGCCGGCAATATGCAGGAATCCAGGAGATGAGCTGGGCAGCCAGGTGAAGAGCGTTCACCATTTTGCCGCGGGCAGTGCCTGTATGCGCCGACACGCCTTCTATTGTGACTACCCCGTTCAGGGCGTTGAACGTCTCCTCCGACAGCTCGCCTAGGACCCCGCCGTCCAGAGTGTACGCGACCTTGGCGCCGAACTCCGCATACGGGAACCGCTCGACGCCCCGACCAGTCTCCTCGTCAGGAGTGAACGCCACCCACACATCCGGCCTGCGGATGCCGGGATTTCTGATCAGCTCTACCAGGGCCTGCATTATCTGCGCCACACCGGCTTTGTCGTCGGCGCCCAGCAGCGTAGAACCGTCTGAGGTGATGATGTCGCACCCGACCGCGCGAGCAAGGTCCGGCGATTCCACAGGACTCAAGATCACTCCGTGTCCTACGGAGATATCGCCGCCCTGGTAATTCCGATGAACTCGGGGAGTTACGCCCCGGCCGGGCACTCCCGGAACCGTATCCATGTGGGCCACAAACCCCACTGCCGGCGTGGGCCGGTCCATGTTCGAAGGAAGACGCCCGATCACGAAGCAGTGCTCATCCACCCGGACGTCGACCAGCCCAAGCTGCGTCAGCTCATCTGCCAGCATGCGGGCGAGTTCGCACTGCCCCGGGGTGCTCGGCACTTCCGTTGAATCCTCCGCGCTCGTCGTATCAACCTGAACATACCGCATGAACTTCGCCGCGATACCCTCGCTTAGCAGCATTTCAACACTCACGCGATGCGCCTCCTACCATACCCAGGGCCGCAGAAGCTGTTCCGCGATGTTCCGGGCCCGCGCTCCGAGCTGATCTGGGTTCATAACAACCTCTTTGCGGACAGCGTCCTCGTACACTATCATGCCGCCCGCCTTTTCGACACGCATCTTGACCGACTTCATCTGGCCTTCCGCGTTCCCGCCGCCCATCGTCGCGAATACGCCAAACCGACGACCGATTCCATCCGGCATGTTGTTGAGGAAGGTGTTTAGCTCGGCCGAGGTCTTGCCCGCCTGCACGGGGCCTGCCACGATAACCAACTCATAAGTCCGGAGCGTCTTGGGAGGATCCGCCTTCAGCTCAGCCTCGCGCCTTTTAAAGGCGGCCCAGCCCGCCCCGAAGTAGCCCAGCGGTCGGGCGGGCTCCAGCTTGTGATATTCTACCCTGTGGCCGCTGTGTTCCAATTCCTCGCCGACGGCGCGCACAAGCTTCTCAGTCACGCCGGTTCGAGAATGGTAAACGATCAGAGCTCTCACCGCGCATCGTCCTCCTCCTGAAATGAGCGAGAGTCCCTGCGGCACTCTCGCCCACATCCGCATGGGAAACGCGACAGATCATGTTCTAAACTCGACGATGTCCCCATCAGAGAGGACGTACTCCCTTGGAACAGACTGGCCGTCAAAACGGGCGGACCCCCATACCCTGGCGCTCTTCATGGTGCGCGGAAGATCCCTGTGGATGGCGCCGGCAAGATCTGCCACAGTGCCTCCGCGCTCCAACACGAACGGCGCGGCGCGGTCCACATCTCGTCCAGGCGGCTTTGCGTACAGCCTGATGATATCCAGCATATCGAAGACAATCCGGGGCAGCTCTTCGACACCCTCTCCTGATTCAGCCGATACCCTGACAAACCTGATGTCAGGGTAGGCGCCCAACACGATCTCGGCATTGTCGGCGGCGCCCGGCAGGTCGATCTTGGTCAATGCCACGATGTGTGGTTTCCCCTGATTGATGACCTTTCGCTCCTGCAGCAGGTCCGACAGGTCCTGAACATCGTCAAGGCATGAGTCGATCGAAGCGTCAACGACCATGATCACCGCATCTCCGGAGCGTACCGATGCCATGAGAGCGGGCGGGCAATTGTCGGCCGATATCGGGGGAGTGTCCACCAGCTGTATCATGATGTCTTCATACTTCATCATGCCCGGAACAGGCTGAGTGGTCGCGAAGGGGTAAGGCGCTACTACCACCTTCGCGTTGGTAAGCCCCTCTACCAGAGCAGACTTGCCCGAGTTCGGCGGGCCGACCACGAATACCTGGCCCGCCCCCTCCCTTTCGACACGGTATGGATCAGTCTTGCCCTTCTTCCGAGCCGCCTCGCCGGCTTCCTTCATCCGGGCAATACGGCGCTTGATATCCGCCTGCATCTTGTCCGTCCCCTTGTGTTTGGGGATGGTCCGAAGCATCTCTTCAAGCGCGGCGAGCTTCTCGTCGGGAGTTATTGCGCGCTTGTACGCCTCCTCTGCCTCCATGTACTGCGGGGTGAGGTTGGCGGGCATGCGTGCTTCCCTCCTTTGCGCTGTTCCTCTCGGTCAGCCGTGGAGAACCATCGCGCTGATAGCGGGCACGCGAACTCGAACGTCGTCGCCTTCTTCGTTCTTCACCGTGTAGGCCGCGTCATCCAGCGGAACAGTACCAGCCTGCCGTCCCGCAACCACAATGCTCCATTCCCCCTGCGTCGGCAGACCGATCTCCACGTCGTGCCTGTTGGCGTTGTATATGACAACTATCGAACCCCATTCATCGCAACACGTATTGCCGTCCAGCTCGAATAAGACGACGTTGGGCGGCCCCGGAATGAACCTGAGAGCCGAGCGCACCTGCTCTGCATCGGTCATGCGGAATGCCGGATGCGCACGGCGCAACTCGATGAGGCCGCGGTAGTAGTCGAATACTTCGCGGAATTCATGCTTGCGCTGCCATTCGAACTGGTTTACTCTGTCTCCCGCCCTGTAGCTGTTGTGGTTACCCCGCTTCGTGCGGAGCAGTTCGGCTCCTCCCTCCAGGAACGGTATCCCCTGCGAAGTGAGGACTATCGCCTGTGCGAGGAGGTCCATGCTTATCCTGTCGCCTATTGAGTCGAACGCGTTGGACCGCGCTATCTTGTCCCACAGGGTCAGGTTGTCATGGCATGACACGTAGTTCACGCACTCCCCGGGCTCAGACGCGAACCCCGACAACCCGTCGGAGTAGTGAGTCGATGCCACTACTCCTTTCGCGATCTCGCGCTCACATCCTGCAGCGCCTGTGGCGTAGCCGGGCCGGCTTCCGTCGTTGTCGCCCTTTATGGCATTTCTGAAGGCATCGTTAAGCATGCCGATTCCCATCGAACGCTGCTTGCCCGCGGTGAACATCTTAGTATGGCACAGCCCTGATGGTCCACCCGCCCATGGCTCACCGTACAGCAGGAGCGACGGCTCGACCGCTCGGAGTTCGCATGCGATCTCCCTCATCGTGTCGCAATCTATCAGGGCCATCAGATCGAATCTGAATCCGTCTACATGGTACTCCTGGACCCAGTATTTGAGCGAATCGATCATCAACTTGCGGACCATCGGTCGCTCAGTAGCGAGCTCGTTGCCGCAGCCCGATCCGTTAGTGAACATGCCTGCGGCATCAGTTCGATGGTAGTAGCCAGGCACAATCATCTGAAGGGGCGATTCCTCTGTGCTGTAGGTGTGGTTGTACACAACATCGAGGACCACCCGCAGGCCCGCACTGTGCAGCGCCTGTACCATCTGCTTCACTTCAGTGATCCGCGTAGGGGCGTATTCAGGTTCAGTAGAATACGACCCCTCCGGCACGAAGAAATGGAACGGATCGTACCCCCAATTATACCCATTAGGCGATCGCTCGTCGACCGAGGCGAAATCCTGTATTGGAAGCAGGTGCACATGAGTAATCCCCAGCTCAACTAGGTGATCTACTCCGGTATGCACACCGGCCGGGCCCCGGGTCCCCCGCTCGCTCATCCCCAGGTACCTGCCGCGGCGCCGAACGCCGGAATCGGGCGATATGGAAAAATCCCTCACGTGCGCTTCGTACACCACGGCGTCTGTCGCTGCCGCCAAAGGGGGGCGCACGTCATCCGCCCATCCCGCCGGGTCAGTCGACGCAAGGTCAACCACAACGCCGCGACCCCCATTCACTGTGAGGGCGCGTGCGTAAGGATCGACTGCCTCCTTCACAGAGCCGCCGTGGAACACCCTGTACGTGTAGCACAACCCCGCGAGATTCCCGCAGACGACGGCCAGCCACGTCCCATCGCAGTCCGGGCTCATCGACACTTCCCACCCCTTGGCGGACTGCGCCGAAGAGTACAGCATGACCGACACGCCCAGAGCCGTGGGCGCGAACACGCGGAACGCCGTGGAATCTTGAGAGTAGACTGCGCCGAGATCGTCGCCTGGATAGTACAGCTCGAACAGCTCCTGACCACCCACTGCAACGACAGGGCACGCTTCAAGGCCCATCTGTGGCGTCAACCTCCCCACCAAACCGCATTGTAGCTGCACATCATCATGATACAGCATCCAGCGGGCGGGTGTCCAATGCGCCGTCGGCTCCGATGACTCTACTTCCCCTCGAAAAACGTTTCCATCTCACCCAATGTCTTCTCGAACACCGCCAGTGCGGAGAGCACCGGCTCGGGAGACGTCATGTCCACTCCTGCACGCTTCAGCAGATCGATAGGGTACCTGGCACTCCCGCCGCTAAGGAACTCGAGGTACCGCTCGCGAGCCGGCGCGCCTTCGTCAAGTATGGCATTGGCCAACGCAACCGCGGCCGAGAAGCCTGTCGAATACTGATAGACGTAGTAGGCTGTGTAGAAGTGGGGAATCCTGGCCCACTCGTAGGCTATTGCGTCATCCAAAACCATGTCAGGGCCGAAGTAGTCGCGGTTGAGTTGCAGGTATACCTGGTTCAGTGCCTCAGGAGTCAGAGCTTGCCCGGACTCGTGCATCTCATGGGTAGTCTTCTCGAATTCAGCGAACATCGTCTGGCGGAACACAGTTCCCCGGAATTCCTCCATGAAGTGGTTAAGGAGATACATCTTGCGCGCCGGGTCATCGGTCCTGTCCAGCAGGTACCGTGTGAGCAGCACTTCGTTGACTGTCGAGGCAACCTCAGCCACGAATATCAGGTAATCCGAGTACACGTAGGGCTGTGTGGCCCAGGTGTAATAAGAGTGCATTGAGTGCCCCATCTCGTGCGCGAGGGTGAACACGTTGCTCAGGTTGTCCTGCCAGTTCAGCAAGACGTAAGGATGGACGCCAAACACTCCCCACGAGTAGGCGCCGGACGTCTTGCCCCGATTCTCCATCACATCTATCCAGCCGGACTCCATTCCCTCCGACAGAGCCTGTATGTACTCCTCGCCCAGAGCGGACAGGCCATCGCGCACTATCGCCTTGGCCTCACCGTAAGTGACGGGCCATTCTACATCCGGGACGATCGGCGCATATACGTCGTACATGTGGATCTCGGGCAGATCAAGCGCCTTCTTCCGAAGACGCACGTATCTGTGCATCAGATCCGCCCTGCTCCTCACTGCGGATATCAGATTATCGTACACGTCCACGGGGATATTGTTCTCGTCCAGAGCTGCCTTGCGGGCGCTGCTGTACCCCCGAACACGCGCATTGAAGCTATCTGCCTTCACCGATGCAGAGTAGGTTGCCGCTATCGTATTGATCAGGGCGCGGTAGGAGGAGTACAGGGCGTCAAACGCGTCCTTCCGCACTCGTCGATCACGGCTCTGCATGAACCGGATGTACCTGCCATGGGTGACTTCCGCTGTACTCCCATCTGCATCCGTAATTGACGGGAATTTCAGATCCGCATTGTTGAGCATGGTGAAGATAGCGGGTACGGCGTGTCCGACCTCGCCTGCCATGGCCATTATGCGCTCTTCAGATGCGGAGAGAGTGTGGTCGCGCATGCGCCGTATGTTGTCCAGAAACATTCTGTACAGCTCAAGCGCAGGTTGTTCTGACACAAACCGCACCAGTACTTCATCGGAAATCGCCAGGATCTCAGGCCTGAGAAACGCCATAGCCGAGGCAGCCTCCACCGCCAGGCTCGCCGCTCTGTCGTGCATGCTCTGATAGTAGGCATTGGCATTGTCTTCATCCTTGCGCATGCGGCTGTAGGTGTACACCCGGGTCACCAAGTAGTCCATTTCGTCCCTGAGTTTCAGGCATTCCAGCAATGTCTGCGCATCCGCGCCCAGCCTGCCCGCGTAGGAAGCCATGTCGGGGATCTTGCTCCGCACCGTGGACATGTCGGCCTCGCACAGATGATCCGACGCGTATATGTCCTCCACCTTCCACCTGAGCTCTTCAGGGATATCCTGTCTTTCCGGAATCGCTTCAATTGTCTTGGCCAACCACACCGGACCCCCTTCTGATTTCTACTGAATATCGTCTGTGGTCGCAAGATCCGCCGCTGAGCCGACGACGGGCCGCCGTGACACAATTGCCTTTTGCTTCCATCGGCCGCTCCGATAGTAGGCGTAGCTCAGAAGCAGGCCCACGAATGGGCCGCTGGCCATGGCCATCCATACACCTTCCACCCCCAGCGCGGTGCGGGCCAGCACCCGCACGAGGGGCACGCGAACAAGCCACAGAGAGCCAAGGGTGATGAATAAGGTGGGCAACGTGTCGCCTGCCCCTCTCAGCACGCCTGTGAGAGCGAACATCGCTGCAAACGGAACGAACCCAAGGCTAATCCATCGCAGGTAGACGGTACCTGCCGCGAGCACCTCGCGATCCTTTGTAAACAAGGACAAAACAGCCGTCGGAAAAGCCTGAACAACCACGGTGAGTGCCCCAGTTATCGAACATGTCAGCAGCATCCCCCATTTGACCACCTCCGACACCCGGTCCTCCAGTCCGGCCCCGAGGTTCTGCCCCACAAGGGCCGTAACCGCCAGCCCGACGCTGAAAGCGGGCAGATGCCCGAACTGCTCAAGCCGCGACCCCACGCCTGAACCTGCCACCACTACACTCCCGAACTGATTTACCGTTGACATGATAACCATCATGCCCAGAGAGACCAGCGTCTGCTGAGCTCCGGCAGGCAGCCCGATCTTCACCGTAAGCTTGGTGAGGTTCCAGTCCAGACGAACGAGGTCACGGAGGCGGGCGCCGATTTTGAGCCGCCCAACCATGTACGCGAGCGCCAGGGCGGCCGCGAAGACCTGAGATATCACCGTAGCCCAGGCAGCGCCGGCCACCTCCATCCTAGGAATGGGCCCGAAGCCGAAGATCATAATGGGATCCAGGACGATGTTCATGACTGTGGCATAGGTCAGAAACCGCAGCGGCGATCGAGAGTCGCCCAGGCCGCGCAGTATGGAACTGACGACATTGTAGATGAAGCTCGGCGCGAATCCCAGTGTATACACGCCGAGGTAGCTTGCGGCGGACTCGATTATGTCGTCGGGCGCCCGCAGCACGCGCAGGAGCGGCCAGCGCAACATGTAGCCGACGGCGGCCATCACGACGCCCATGATGGTCAGGAGAGTGAGGCCGTTGGATATTGCCGCCGACACCATGTCGGGCCTCCTGGCGCCATAGTACTGTGACACCAGCGTGGTAGTTGCCATGGTCAACCCGGTAACCAGGGCTATGAGGCCGAATATGATCGGGAAGCCCACGGAGACGGATGCCAGTGCCCGTGGACCCAGAAATCTCCCTACCCATATGCTGTCGACGGTGTTGTACGCAGCTTGCAGCAGGTTCCCGATAAACATCGGAGTGGCGAAAGCGATGAGGTGCTTTGGTATGCTTCCTGTTGTGAAATCGGTAGTACGCACATGCTCCATAACTCTATATGCCATCCTCCCGTCTGTCTCGCGCCTTCTCGCCCACCCTGGGGCTCTTCTTCCCCATCACCGCGTCAGCCAGGTTCACAGCCAAATCGCCCACGCGCTCCAGGCTGTTCATGGCCTCCACGAATATCACCCCCGCCGGCGGCACACAGGTCCCCTCATTCAGCCGTGAGATGTGATTGGCGCGAAGCATGTCTGTGGCTTCGTCAAGGCGGCCATGAATAGAGTACACTTTCCCGGCGGCCCTTGCGCTTCCGTCGCGCAGGGCCTCGATTCCGTGCTGCAGGATTGAATCGGCCAGGTCGAATACCTCGTGCAGTTCCTGCACAGCTGTGTCTGAGAAGGCCACTCTGCTATCGTGCTTCTCATGCGCATAGTTCATCAGCTGCTCTGCGACGTCTCCGATACGCTCCACATCGCCCACGGCGTGCATCAGCCCTGCAAGACGCATCGACTGCGTTTCGTTCACCGATGTCTTGGCCACCATGTCCGATAGGTACAAAACCACCTGTCGGTTGAGGCTATCGATCAAGTCTTCTCTGGCGGCAAGCTCTGCGCCGATCTGCGACGTGAACCCTTCAGTCAGCGCCTTGCGAGATCGAGCCAGCATGCCCTGAACTATGGTGGCCATGCGGACCGTCTCCTGGTTGGCCAGGTCGAGGGCGATTCCGGGAGTGCCGAGCATTCGGCGGTCGAGGTACTTCGGGCCTGCCTCTTCCACAACGTCCTCGCCCGGAATCAGCCTGGTAGCAACCTTCTCGAGAAACCCTACCCCGGGCAACCACACCGCCGTGTTGAGCACGTTGAACATGGTGTGAGCGTTGGCTATCTGCCGAGCGATGCCGCCTACTGGAGAAATGGCACTGACAAGCCACGCAAAAGGGATGCGCAGGACCATGAAGATGACCGCGCCGAAGACATTGAACAACAGGTGCACCATGGCTGTGCGTTTCGCCGTGTGGTTCGTGCCAATGCTGGCTAGCAGAGCCGTGATGCACGTTCCGATGTTGTCGCCCAGCAGTATCGGTATGGCTACTTCGATGTTGATCAGGTCGGGCGACGCAATGGCCACTGCCAGAAGCATGCCTATGGTCGCCGCGCTGCTTTGGATGACCAAGGTCATCACAAGCCCCGTGAGCAAGGCCAGAATCGGGTTTGACCCAAGGGTGCGCATGGCCCGTGCAAAAACAGCACTGTCCCTTAAGGGAGCCACAGCCGCAGACATTGTCGTGAGCCCCAGGAACAAGATGCCGAATCCCAGGATGACCTGACCTGCGCTCCTCCACACTTTCCTGCGTGCAAGCATGATCATCCCGAACCCCAGGCCTATTGCGGGATAGGCGTAGTCAGCTAGGTTGAACGCGATCAGCTGAGCCGTGACCGTAGTGCCGATGTTGGCGCCCATTATCACGCCGATAGTCTGCCTCAGTGTCATCAGCCCTGCATTCACGAAGCTGACGAGCATAACAGTAGTAGCGCTGCTGCTCTGCATCACAGCGGTGACAACGGCCCCCACGATTACCCCTTTCAGCGGAGTAGACGTGAGAACCTCCAACACCTGTTTCATCTTCTCGCCCGCAGCGCGCCGTAGCCCATCGCCTGTCAAGGTCATGCCGTACAGGAATAGGCCCAATCCGCCTATCATGCCGAAAGCCATGGAAGTAGTACCGCCCATGCCGTCGCATCACCCCTGGACTTTGCTTACAAACAGCTGCACCAATCTGGGATCGAACTGTGTTCCGGCGTTTCGCTTCAGCTCCTCGCGGGCGGCGTCCTTCGTCATCGCAGCTCTGTACACCCTCTCGCTGGTCATGGCGTCGTACGCATCACACACAGCTAGAATGCGCCCCCAGAGCGATATGTCGTTGCCTTTCCTGCCGGAGGGGTATCCAGTTCCATCATACCTCTCGTGGTGATCGAGTATAGCCCGGTAGTCGCGGTCGTTGTATATCTTGTCCATGCCCCGAATGAGTTCCGCGCCCCAGCCGGGATGTTTTTTCACCTCAGCGAACTCGCCCTCAGTGAGGTTCCCGGGCTTGGTGAGGATCTCCTGAGGTATGTTGACCTTGCCCAGATCGTGCAATCTCGCAATATACGCTATCCTCTCAACCTCGCCCCTCGATAGGTTGCACGCCTCCGCAAGGTAACTAGCCAGCTGTGCCACGCGCTCTGAGTGGCCGGCCGTGTAGTGATCTTTGGAGTCGATGATCCGCGCCAGAGCGCAGTTGATCTGCTCAGCATTCTCCTTCTGGATCAGCGCTCGCTGAGTGTAGTTCTTGTTCGAGATGAAGAAGACCTCGGCAAGGGCGAAAGCCACAAGACCTCCGTATTCGTACACTGCTGTGGCCATGAGACCCATCACCACCGACGGCAACGTCGAACTGACCGACCCCAGCACAATTGATGGGTCAACCCTGAACCGCAATACGCGCTCCGAAAGCATTATCTGGCAGTTCACGATGATCCCCGACACTATCACCCACACCAGACCCAGCGCAACCGCTGCCACAGCGAATCGAGGATCGCCGAGCGCCACATCCCGCCCGGGCCATATCGCGTGGAAGGCGAACCAGGCGCATATCGCGCACAGCCCTGTGATCGCCCTATTCAGCACCAATTTGAGCGCCGTCAAGTACGGCGTGTTGTTCTCACGGATTATCCTGAACTCCTGGATGCTGATGCCGCCGAGCATCGCTAAGATCGCCGAGGTGCCTGCATCGAACTTGATGATGCATGCCATCATCACCGGAAGCATCATCACGACTACAGTAGTCCGCAGAACGATGACTGACAGCGACGATGCCCACAGAAGCGAAACGAACACAATGGCCGACGCGAGCGGCACTTCCCATTGGACTGTGTGTGCGATGGCCAGAGCGGCAGCCAGGATTATGGCCAGAGCGTATATATCGTGTAGTGCGTGTCGGTCGCGTGGCACAGGTCCTCCCTCCCATCTCCAAACGGACCGCAAAGCTCGGCCCGACGCTCAAAAAAGACCCGTCGCAGCGGGTTAAGGTCGCTCATGGAACGTACGCGTCTCCAGCGATTACTTGACCAGGCAGGTGTCGGCGAAAGCCATGACCGACATCAGCAGGGTCATGATGGCCGCGATGAACCCGGCCAAAGCGAACTTCTTCACAGGCTTCACCTCCCCGTGTTATTGCGCTACTCGGGAGGCTCAGCTCATCTTCAGCTCTCATCTCGTCCACTGCGACGGGAACAATCACGCTGTCTTTCCCCAAGCTATCCTGCGCTATCCTGCACCACCCTGCACTGCCCTGCCCGACGTCACTGGGTTACGGCCAAGCGCTGCAGTTGGCGGTTGAGGGCCTGCAGGACCGAGCGGGCCACGGATGTGGGCACGTCGTCTTTTCTGTAGGCCGCTCCTATGTACCTGGTTCGTTGGCCCGTGGCCACGTCAGTAACGGTGATCTCAGAAACCACTCGATCGCCCGACAACTCACAGCTTGCCTGAAGGCGATACCCATTGCCCATCATCGATTCCAGCGCATCCACTGTGGCGAGCTTGACTATGTCGCATATGAACTCACCATCGGAGCATCCCGACGCTGTGCCTACATGCGACTGCCCCATGTAGTCAAGATGGATCTCGGCGGTCACGGTGCGGGACGGGCCGTATTCCAGAGATATCCGGCTGAGCACAGGCCGGGACCCGGGGCATTGCCCCACGTCTACCTCGGCTGCGCTCACCTGCGCTATACTCACCTTACGGTAGTCGACCCGCTCGCCCACATCCAGCAGGTAGATGGTCTCGATATCCTTCTTCATCCGCTTGATCTCGTCTTGATCGAGGTGCCCGGAGACCATCACGTGGATCTCATCGCCATCCGCTCCCTGTACGATTCTGGCCCGGGCCACCCCGGGCAGCTGGCACAAGTGCTCTTCGGCTCGAGAGAGCTTGGCTTCGCGCTCACCGCCCATCACCACACCTCCGATCATCCACGCAAGGCGCTGCGAAGCATTCCGAAAGACAATTCTACTCACTGCCGCGAATCCCTTCAAAAGTGTTGGATGCTTAAGGTATAATTGATGTTACTTGCGCCGCGATCGGAGAGATGCCGGATATGTCGGGAGACTCACGTTCAAGAACCGCATCAGTGACTGCCCTGGTTTTCACAACTACTATGTGGGGCCTGTCTTTCATCAGCACCAAAGTGCTGCTTCGGCATCTGGCCCCTGTTCAGGTCGCGTTCCTTCGCCACGCAATAGCGTCCGTCGCGACGTGGATCGCAGTGGCCGTCGCACGCCCCCCTATCAGGGTATCGCTGCGCCACCTTCCCACTATGTTGACCGCAGCCATCGTGGGAATACCTATCTACTACTACTTCGAGAACACAGGACTGCTGTACCTGTCGGCGGCAACCGCTTCCATGATAACTGCATCCACTCCGGCCATGACTGCAGCAATAGAGAGCGTATTCTACCGCAAACGTCTTCCCGCCGCAGGGTGGGCTGGGATACTCGTATCGGCAGCAGGCGTGGCGTTGGTGGTGCAGTCCGGAGCTGTACAGGCCGGGGCCGCAGGCGCTGCAGGGAGAAGCCACTTCCTGCTCGGAGCGGCGCTGCTCTTGGCATCGGCATTTGCGTGGTCGCTGTACACCATCTTCAACAGGCCTAATGTGACGTCTTACGGCGCCCTGACTACGAATGCGTACCAGATCACATTTGCGACCATCGTCCTGTACCTTGCCTCACTGCGGAACGGCATTCCGTGGGCCGAAGTCTTTTCCAGTCGCGACATCCTGCTCAACCTGGGGTATCTGGGCATCTTCTGCTCGGCTGTCGGATACTTGCTGTACCTGTTTGCGCTGCGGTCTTTGGGGCCCACGGTGGTGTCGGCGTTCATAAACCTGGTGCCCGTGTTCGGCGTGGCAGGAAGCGCCCTCATCCTTGGTGAGCGGGTGACATTAGTCCAGCTCATGGGGGGAGCCATAGTCGCACTGGGAATATTCGCAGTTGAGAGAATACAAGGAGACTCATGATGAAGAGATACACATTGCTGGCATGCGACATGGATGGGACGCTCCTCAGAAGCGACGGCGCCGTAAGCCCGCGCACAGTACAGGCACTGCGCCTTGCCGAGGCACGCGGGGCCACCGTGGTCATCGCCACGGGAAGAAGAATCGCATCAACGACGTACATCGCGCGCAGCCTGGGCCTGGGCTCTCCATGCATCGCACATTGCGGCGCAGTGGTGTATGATCCGGCAGACGAGTCCATCCTGATGGCCAAACAGATATCTAGGCAGGCCGCGCTTCAAGCATGCGTGCTTGCAGACAGTGTGGGCGCGGATGTGGCCGTGCATGAGTCTGTACACTCCGGTAGATCCATATTCGTCACTACGCCAAGGGAGCTCGATGACGCGGCACAGCACTGGCCATACATGATCCCCTACTACCAACTCGCGGCCGACTTCGAGCAGGCGTGCCGCACCGACCCGGTGCAGCTGTGCATCATGGCTGACACAACGGCCATCCGGAGGTTAACACGGCAGCTGGAGCGCGATATGCCGGACGAGCTATCGATCGTGGATTATGGGATGGTGGAGAACGGCAGGTACATGATAGACGTGTTTGCGGAAGGCGTTGACAAGGCCCTAGGGCTTGCCTTCGTCGCCGATCTGTACGGCATCGCCCAGTCTGAGACTGCGGCCTTCGGGGACTCGGTCAACGACATCGAGTTGATAGGCTATGCAGGACTCGGGGTGGCAATGGGGAACGCGCCCAGCGATATCCTCCGCATAGCCGACATGATAGCCCCGTCAAACGACGACGACGGAGTGGCTATCGTAATAGAACAGCTAGCGGTCGCCGGGTTACTCGGGCATAGCGCCGCGCCCAGCAGCGCAAGGGTCGGCAGCACCAGTCAGACTAGTTCGCAACAGCGTTGACTGGTTCATACAAGTCTTCGGAAACCAGCCGGCGCAAACGCCCCCCTTCAGGGGCCTCCGTTTCCGCCCACACCCTCACCCGGTACCCGGGCGCGCCCGCGCTGGCTACGGTGCCGGCCCCCGGCAAGGGCGGCGACTTCGATCTGCCGGTGGGATCGGGGGGCGCGGCGGGCCTTGGAGCAATCACCTCGACAACCTCGGTGTACAGCCGCACATCCGGCGCAACCTCCTCGCCCTCAAGCCATACACACACACTGTCTGCTCCGACCCGGGCGCGCACAGTCACCGGAGTCGCCAATGCATTCACCCAGCGAAGATCGGCCGCCCCATAGGACACGGTGGCATCTAGCCCGGCGGGAAGATATGGCACAGGCCGCGAGTGCGCCCGACGCTCGGTGATCTCCATACCTGCAAGGAGCGCGGCGTTGTACAGGGTTGACGACAGCTGGCATATGCCGCCGGCGATGCCGGGCTCGCTCCGCCCGTCCACGATGACTCGAGCCGGACCATAGCCCAGTTCGCTGCTGCGTTCGCCTACGGTCTCGTTGAACGAGAACTCCCGCCCCGGCCCGACCGTGGTTCCATCCAGCTTCGCCGCTGCGATTGCGATATTGGCGTTGCGGCTGCCCTGGTCTGGGTCCAGCCGAGTAGTAGAGCGCCCGATAGCGTACCGACTGCTACCGACAGATGAGGGATTGCTCGCAACCGGCAGCGGCCGAGGTGCAGGCGCAGGCGCAGGAACAGAGGCACTCTGCCCGTGAGGGCCGAGGCCGGGCGCGAACCCTAGCCCGGCGGCTATGGCAACCGCAATCGCCGCAAGGGCTATCACGACTATGCAGCGCGAGCGTCGCCTCACCTGCACTCACCTCACATCACGAGACAATGGCTACTCCGAGCGCGTTACCTTTATCGAGGAGCTGTTTCCGCGGGCGCGCAGACCGGGGTAGTACATGGACCATGCCTGCGTGGGCATGACCCTGTACGAGCCAGGCCTTTCCGGAACCAGAACATACTCAAACGTCTGGGTCTTTCCTGCCGGAATGCGAGTGGCGAATACTACCATCTTGCTGTCGCGCGCCTCGCTCCGGTCGTACCAGTAGTACCAAGAGTAGGCATCCACGGGTTCCTCGGATATCTCAAACCCCGACGGAATCGGGTCTTCAAAGGCCATATACTCCAGATCGGTCAGGGCCTGCACGCTCACACGCACGAGCACTTCCTCGCGCACGCCAACCTCGCCGTCGATGGGGGTCACGGAGTATTTCTGCCCCTTGGGGGCCGGAGAGTTCCTGTCGATCCGGAAGTACTCACGCGCTATCACGGCGCAGTCTCCGCCTGCTTCTATGTGGTCCCGCGGAACGTACCAATCGGCCTTCGCTGAGTAGAGAAGCGCACCACCCTCGGCTCTCAGCGAGATCTGGTTACGACCCGGCGCAATGAGGTTTGGATCGATCGCAATCGAAGTCGACGTCGACGCCGCCTCCGATGCTGAGCTGCCTGCGGCGCCGCCCAGGGTCAGGCTGGCCGTCTCCTTGCCGTTCACGCTGACCACGACCTTACGCTCTGCGGAAACGTCATCGCCTGCCTGGATCATGTACTCAACCAGGGCAAGCACAGCCGCAGCGGATTCGCGGGTAGAACGCCATTGCGATCCGGTTCGCGCGGAGGCCAGATGGCGGGCGGCTTCAGCCACTAGCGGGCTCGTAGGATCCACCCTGAGCAGCGCCATCATCGCCCATGCCGTGCTTTCCGCAGTCTCATTCCGCCACCAGTGAGCGGTATCTTGAGTCTGCCAGTAGGCCTGGCCCGAATGGCGCGTGGCTCTGGCGCTCAGCAGCTGCGCCCCGGCAGCCGCCATGCTGTTCTGACCCACGCGAGATGCGGCCAGGGTGATGTATGCAGTAGTGAGTGGGTCAGCCACTGCGTTCGACGCGTGAGATTGCCTGCCGAACCGGATGAACTCACTCAGAGATGGGCCCTCCAGTCGGCCGTGCTCCGCCAGAACGAACGAGGCAAACGCGTATTCTCTTGCGCCGGCCTTCCTGGCGTGTGCGAGCGATTCGGCGAGGTAGTCGAGAGCCCTGTCGATCGCCTGCGCGCTGACGTCGAACCCCGCTTCCTTCGCCTTTCCCAGTCCAAAGAGGACGTACGAGGTCATCCAGATATCGCTCTGGTCGAATTCCCACCACCCGAATCCGCCGTCATGGTGCTGGTACTTGTAGAGCCTGGCAAGCCCCGAATCGACCATCCGGGCAAGCTCAGCCTGGCTGCGCGGCAACGCCACCCCAAGATGCGTGAACGCCCGGTGAGCGACGATGTCCGGCATGAAGGCGCTCATCGTCTGCTCCACGCATCCGTAAGGGTAGTTCACAAGGAACTCCAGGGCCTGCTGCACCACGCCGGCGTAGCCCGGCGATACCTCCAGTTGCACGCGAGTAGCGCCCGAGAGCGCGTCCTCAGGCAACTCGAATTCGAGTAGCGCGCCGGATTCATCGGAAGGGCGCACCTCGCCCGCCCATGCCCGCTGGGTCTCTTCACCGAACGGCAGCACAGGCACTATCATCTCCACCGCGTCCTTCAGGAACCAGGACCTCGCGGCAAGCGATAGGGTCACCTTCCCCACCATGCGTGGTTCGATCTCCCACTCCACTGAAGCCTGGCCGTGGGCTGGGACCGTGACGTATTGCTTGGCACGCCCGGTGATATCGGCGCCGTCGGCTCGGAGCGTTACTGACACGCGCCGTGCTCGGTTGGTGTCATTGTGAACCACGCCTGCCACCATCGCCTTGTCGCCCAGGGTGTAGTGCCTGGGAAGTCCTAGCCGCGCCGAGAGAGGCATGGTGACCACTACCTTCTGCTGCGCCTGCCCAACCATAGTTGAACGTGCATGCGCTCTCACCGTGGCTCTCCACGTGGTAAGCGAGTCCGGCATTGTAACACGCAGGACTGCGTGACCATTGACGTCAGTCACTACTGACGGGAACCACGCGGCAGTGTCGGGGAAGTACTTTCGGGCACTCTCAGCCCCGCCTTCCTTGTCGGCGCCGCCGTAGTAGGTCACAGGAAACGAGTTCTCGGTGCTGACTGCCCTCTCGCGGCGTCCGTGGAAGAACTTGCCGATGTCGGGCGTCATGTCGGGCCGAACAGCGTATATCGACTCGTCCACCAGGCCAAAGGATATCTCCGCCTGCACGGCGTCGCCCTGAGCGTTCTTGGTCTTCACAAGATACGTTGCCACCTCGCCGGGACGGTATGAAGCTTTGTTGGGCTGTATCTCCACAATGAGGGACGTCTCGGGCGTCGAAACCGAAATCTCCCGTGAAGCGGTCTGCATCACTCGGGACGCAACTGCCGTGGCGGTCACATACGTGTTAGGCGCGTACTCCTCCACGATGGGCAGTTCCACCGTGGCTGATCCATTCTCCAGTTGCACTACACGCACATGCCGGACATCGCGATCCTCTACAGTGAGCAGCACTGATGACGCATCAACAGGCGCAGTGATGAGGACCTTGGCGACCTCACCCGGCTTATAGCTGGACTTATCACATACTAGCGCGACATCGCTACGCCATACGTCCGACAGCCGCCCGGCCCTGCCTGATACCCAGATGTGGGTCTCGGCTACTATGCTGTTCCCCCGCTCGTCCACCGCCTTCGCCGCGAGCACGTAATCGCCCGCCTCGGCCGCCTCCAGCTCCACAGCGGCCTCGCCCGAAGACGAAGTCTCTACCGCGCGCGTGGCCACCGGCGTGTCGGTGTATCCTTTCTTGTCGTAAGTCCTTTTCATCATCACAAGTTCGAGTTTCCGGGCCACAGCCGAGCCGTCTAGGCCCGCAGTCCTGACGCGTACCTGAAAGCGGTCTCCCGTGCCCACAAGATACGCCGACGTAGATACGCGCATGTCGAACAGGCCCATGGCCACCAGGGCCGAGCCCCTGCCCGACGCTTGCTTGTTGGTGGAGTCAATCACATCAACGGCCAGAATGTACTTGTAGTTGCGCCCATCGGCATGGGGCGCCTCGAAGGAGACGAGAGCTCGACCCTGGGCGTCGGTGCACGCCTCGCCCGAAGTGACGAAATCTTCGTAATAGTCGGCGTAATAGCCGTAGTCGCCATAGTCACCGTATTCGCCGTAGCCGTCTCCGCCATCCGTACCCGACTGCGCCGCGCCCAGGAACCCGATGCGCTGGCGGTAGACTCTGTATTCCACTCGGGCGTTCGCCACCGGAGCTCCGAAGTAGTAGTTGGCTTCGCACGTGGCCTGTAAGGTGTCGCCGGCGACGTACCGATCGCGGTCGAACTTGACGTCCACCGACCATTCGGGCTTGCGGTATTCTGCCACACTGAAGCTCGACCAGTGTTGCTCGCCGCCGATGGTCGCGACTATGGAGTAGGCGCCGAGCGGCGGTTCGCTGCCGAGGGTGAATTCGCCGTAGAAAGAGCCCCAGTCGTTGGTGATGAGCTCTTGCTTTGACAGAAGGTTATCGCGCGGATCGCGAATCTCGACCTTCACGGCCTGCCCGGCGGGAATGGTGTAACCTGGGTCGCCTGTGGTTCTGGCTATGCCTTTGAAGTAGACAGTGTTGTCGGGCCGGTAGATTGGCCGGTCGGTGTAGATGTAGACTCTCTGCCGGCGCGCATCGAACCAGAAAGACGAGTAGAGAACTGCGAACTCGTCGCCACGCGTGCCAGTGACCATGGCCGACGCGGCAGGCTGCGATAGCGAAATCGAGAAAAGGCCCGAATCGTCCGTTGTGCCGGTCGCCGTTCGAGTCGCGGCGGTTGCTGAGGCAGATTCGTCACCGCCGCCCTGCCCCATCAGCTCGACCCGAACGGGCACGGCGGAGGCAGGTTCTCCTGTCTTGAGGTCAATTGCGTAGACAAGCAGGCGCCCTGCAGACTGCTTGGATATCAGGCCAATCCCGCTGACGGTGAACCACACCGTATCCTGCTGTTTGAGCTGACGAGACCGGGTCACGGCCACGTATGCCCCCGGCGGCAACGGGTCCAGCTTGACTGACGCTTCCAGATTGCCTCCGGGATTGGGGATCCTCACGTTCACCGTGCGCACAAACGACTTCCCGGGCAGCCGAGCCGGGTTCACATTCCACATGGCGTCCGGGCCGGACTCAGAGAAATGACGTGCACCGTCGAATCGGTATATGTCCAGGTAGAGTTGACTGACTCCCCTTCCCCTGACGCCCAGCTCAGCCGATTCGCCGGGCAGGTAAGTCCGGGCAGTCGCGAATAGCCACACATAGGCTTGCCGGGCGGCCATGGCAGGCGCCGCTGCAAGCAGGCATGCCGCTATCAGCAAAGCACCCGTGAGGCATAGAACAAAGATCCGCGTCAGGCGGTTGTGTGTGCCCACGTGGAATACCCCCTATAGCCCGAGGCCGCTGCGCAAGTTGAGCGAGCCTCCGAACTTGACCGTCTGGAACCTGTACATCTCATACGGCATACGAGCGTCTATACCTGCCTCGGAAAGGGCCCAGCCAATCTGTTTTGAATGAGTGAGCGCCTCACCCGGAAGTATCACGCCCGATCTTGCCCCGGCGCGTACGAACACTCCGTAGGACCTGGGATCCCAGGGCATTCCCGGCCACACCCTCTCAAGGCGCCCCACAATCGACACCGCATAGCTGCATCCAGGTAGTTCCCACACCTCAATCGGCGACCGCCTCAGGTCGCGCGCCGCCGCGGCGGCGGCGAAGTGGGATATTTCCTGAGCCAGGCTGGGAAAATGCGCCCATATGGATCCGACGCAGGCACGCACGGCATTGTTCCTGATGATCGTGACGAAGACCCCGGCTGAACGCCGATCGAGGACGCCGGACACAGAGTCAGGGACGCCTGACGCGCTGATTACGTCGCGGGCTGCCGGCAAGGGATCGCCCCTGACTGATGCTTCGGTGAAGCATCGGGCGAGAGTCAGGATGGCGCGTTCCATGTGTTCGTGGTCGGCGCCGCCGAGTTCAGCCAGAACATCACTGTATGCGTCTACTACGGCGGCGCGGCCCGAGTCGCCCGGGATAGGTTCACTCAACTGACCTTCAGCCCGGCCCTGGCCCTGACTCATTTCCGCCTCGGATCGCGATGTGGACACACGCGACCGCTCGCGCCCCCGTGCAATGAGCATGATCCCCGCCGCGATCACGACGACGACGGTCAAGAAGATAGTTGCTACCGACCTGCTGCTACGCATTGATGATCCAGCTCCCGATCCCTGTCATCATGTTTTTACATTCTACAGGGCTACCGGGGAATCCTACACGACGGCCAGGGTCAACTCAAGGCGTTTACTCCATGCACCGTCCATTCAGGCCATGGATTACCTTTCCTGTGTCTTCACACCGGTTCAGCCCCTGCCCAGGCAGGGGATGGCCCTCTGGATCATCCACATGCACGCTCTCCGGGTCTACATGAACGAGCACACTGCGGACACTGGGGCACTCCGACCTTATCGTGCTCTCAACTTGCATCGCTATCTCATGGCCCATTACCACGGAGATCGAAGGGTCCACTCCTATGCGCAAATCCACATATGAATCGCCGCCATACTTGCGCATGGCAATTGAATGAACATCGCACACTCCGTCAACGCCGGTCGCCGCGACCCGCACGGAGTTGATGGTCTCGGGATCCGTCTGCGCATCCATGAGCTCGTCTGATGAAGCCCGAATTATCTTAAGTCCCATCCAGATTATCATCACGGCAACCACAAGCCCTGCTATCGGGTCCAGTATGGGCAAACCGAGTCGGCCTCCCAGTATCCCGGCGAACGTGCCCACGGAGGAAAGCGCGTCCGACCTGTGGTGGAACGCCTCGGCCATGAGAGCGCTGCTCCTGATCCGCTTGGCAGTAGCC
>Ga0209718_1001771_pt1 | contig 23243 bp, 21 predicted proteins | sample AD_JPNAS1_MetaG_FD_184420 | JGI IMG/M metagenome (GOLD analysis project Ga0209718, IMG submission 184420) | Active sludge microbial communities of municipal wastewater-treating anaerobic digesters from Japan - AD_JPNAS1_MetaG (SPAdes) (version 2) | ecosystem: Engineered > Bioreactor > Anaerobic... | reverse complement strand
ATCAAGAAACTCGAGGCGCTAGGGTACAAAGTGACCATTGAGTCCTTCAGTACCCTTGAATGCAGCGCTTGGTTTATTGTGCGCCGGCTAGCTGCTACGGGGGCATATTTTCAAGGTAGGATGGCCGAAAAAGGTGTCCCGTAGGGCACAGGAGCCGGCCGCCAGCCTTCCCATGGGCCGCGAGGTCGAGGCAGGCGGTACCGCCATATGCCCCCTAGCTGGCGTTTCCGTAGCGGAGGGTTTCGCCGGGCACGACGGCCGCGCGGGGCGGGCGCCTACTCTCTGCGCAGGAGTCCCTGCACGAACTGGTCAGGCTCGAACGGCTTGAGATCATCCACGCTCTCCCCCACGCCCACGAACTTGACCGGGATGCCCAGTTCCTGATTGATCGCGACGACTATTCCGCCTCGCGCTGTGCCGTCCAACTTGGTCAGGACTATCCCGCTGACGCCCACCGCCTCGTTGAACACTCTCGCCTGGGCAATGGCATTCTGACCAGTAGTAGCGTCGACCACAAGCAATACCTCATGCGGCGCTTGAGGGCACTCCCTTGCGATGACTCGCTTGATCTTCTTCAGCTCCTCCATGAGGTTGCTCTTGGTGTGGAGCCTGCCGGCGGTATCGACAATGAGGTAGTCGACACCGCGCGCACGGGCTGCCTGATAGGCATCGAAGGCTACCGCGGCTGGGTCGGCCGCTTCCTGGTGGCGGACTACCGCGCACCCGGTCCGCCTTCCCCACACCTCCAGCTGGTCAATGGCTGCAGCGCGGAAGGTATCCGCTGCAGCAAGGATGACTCGTTTCTCCTTCGAGACCAGCATTGCCGCGATTTTGCCGATTGACGTGGTCTTTCCTGTGCCATTCACTCCGACCACCATGATCACAGCAGGCGGGGCATCGGCGCGGGCCAGCGGAATCGCCTCAGATCCCAGCGCGGCTATGAGTTCTTGCTCGATGAGGTCCATTGCGCCCTTCGCATCCAGCCTCTCTCCGCGGGCTGCCCGGGACCGCACAGAATCGATGATGGACGCTGTGGCTGCCACGCCAAGGTCAGCCTGGATGAGGACGGCTTCCAGCTCATCCAGGGTATCCTCATCCAGAACCGGCCTTCCTTCAAAGATCGACTCTATCTTGCCGGCCAGAGCATCTCTGGTCTTCTTCAGTCCGTTGCGGATTGCCGAAAAAAGCGAAGGCGACATCGAAATACCCCCATCATTTCAAAGCTTGAAGTCAGCCGCTCTTATGGAGAACACCTTGGATACGCCGGACTCCTCCATGGTCACCCCAAACAGGGTGTCGGCGCATTCCATGGTTCGCTTTCTGTGTGTGACGATAATGACCTGTACGTTCTTGGAGATGCCCTCCAGCATCTCGACAAAACGGGCGACGTTGGCCTCATCCAGTGCGGAGTCTATCTCGTCCAGCACGCACACTGGGCTCGGCTTTACCCTCATGATCGCAAACAAGAGCGCAATCGCCGCTAAAGCCTTCTCCCCGCCCGACAGCAGCGACAGGTTCGTCAGTTTTTTCCCTGGAGGCTGGCACACGATTTCCACTCCGCATTCCAGTGGAGCGCCTGGATCATCCAGCGCCAGGTCGGCCGTGCCGCCGCCGAACACGTCCTGGAAGATGTCGGAGAACTCCTGCCTAATGGCTTCAAAGGTCTCCGTGAATTGCTTTATGCATACACGGTCGCATTCCCGAATTACCTCGCTCAGGGATTCTTGAGCCGATTCCATATCGGCCAGCTGCTCCTCAAGGAAGTGATGCCTCTCCGCCAGTTCCTTGCTCTCCTGTACGGCTGTATGGTTGACCGGCCCAAAGCTATCTATCTCCTGGCGTAGATGCTTCATCTCTACGCGCGCCTCCTCGAGGCGCAGAGCCGACACGTCCCTTGCGAGCGCCTCCTGGGCGCCGATCGAGTAGGATGCGAAAAGCCTCCGAGCGATGGACTCGCGTTCCGCGTCTAGGCGAGCTTCCAGAACCCTGGCGTCGCTCAACCGGCCGTCGACGGCAGACTGCCCGCGGCGCGCGCTCCGGCTAGCTCGTTCCGCCTCGTTCACGCAGGCAAGCTCATCAGCGCGGCATGCTCGCGCGCCCTCCAGGCGCCTCTGTTCCTCCTCGAAAGCGGCAGCTGACGATGACGCTGCCTCACGGAGCGTCTCCACCTCCTGCAAAGCCAGCGCCAGCTCCTCGGCGACCGCCCGCTCCTGTTCGTTCAGTCGCTCGAGCTCGGCGCGAGATGACTCCAACTCGGATTGAGCCCTTGACCGCGCGGCTTCGAGCGCGCTTACTCTCTCTCGTAGCGCCGCCGCATCTGCGTTCAGAGTAGAATGCTCTGCCGTCGCCTGTGCCTCTTCGCCTCTGAGGCGCGCCAGAATCCCGGACTTCGACTCAAGCTCCGCTTCCAGGCAGATTCGATCCGACTCAACGGCTTCGAGCTGACTCGTATGCTCCGCCACCTCAGCAGAGGTCCTGTCATCCTCGGCAATGACCGACCCAAGCTCCAGTTCCAAGCTCGCCAGCTCGTCCGCAGACCGCGGCAGTGCCTCACGCGCGACCCTCAGTCTCTCGTTTTGACTTCTCACTGCCAGCTGCAGATCGGCCAATTCGCGCTCTGCCTTTTCCAGATCGGCCTGACACTGGGTCACCTCGTCGTGCGCCCGCTCGCGGCCTGACTCTGCCTTTGACGACTCCATCCTTGCCTGTTCGAGCTGCTCTTGCAGCTCCTCAAGCCTTCTGGCTCGAGCTAGAAGCCCGCCCTGCCTGTCGGCGGCTTCTCCCCCGGTCATGGCGCCGCCGGCCGATATCTGGTCGCCGTCCAGCGTAACCATGCGAAGGCGCACGCCCGATCTGATCAGGGCAACACCGCACCTGAGATCTTGTACTACGAGGACGCGCCCCAGAAGGTAGTCCACCGCCTTGCGGTGCTCGGGCGCCGATTCTGCCAGTTCGGAAGCGAGACCAATCACGCCTCGCGCTGCCGGCGGAATCTCATGGCTTGGAATCGGCGACGGACGCAGGATATCGAGAGGAAGGAATGTAGCTCGCCCGGCCCGGCTGGCCTTGAGAAACGAGATTGCCTTCTCCGCCACGCCTGACGTTGAAGCGATTATGTTCTGAACCGCGGGCCCCAGAGCTGCCTCAATGGCGCGTTCATATTCTCGCGGCGCCCTGACCAGTTCGCCCACGGCTCCTAGAAGCCCTGCGCGCCGCCACTCGTCGCTGGTCAGTAGTGCCCGCACTGCGCGTCCATACCCTTCGTAGTCGCGTTGCAGTGCGGATAGGCTGGCGTGCGCTGCCCGGGCAGAAGACTCGTCCGCCCGCGCACGCGCCGCCCGCTCTGCAGCAAGTTCCTGTTCGGCACGGGCCGCCTCCAGTGCCGCCCTTACCCGCGACACTCTGGAGTCGGCCTCCACCGATTCGTCGATGAGCGCACGCCCTTCACTCATGATGCGCTCTACCTCGTCCTGAAGGCGCGCACGTTCCCGGTTCTTCTCGTCTAGCTGTGCCCGTATTCGGGCAGTTCTGGATCGGTTGTACTTCAGGGAATCCTCGCCTGCGCGCACCCTGGAACGAAGATCAGAGGCACGCGCCAGGACGTCGAAGAGCGCGGACTTGCACTCTTCCATTTCCGCCTCGGCAGCGGCCCTGGCGGCAGCTAGCGCTGTTATCCGTTCCTCCGTCTGCCGCGCCGACGAGCCGCGCTCGGCATATTCCGCTCGGGCCTGTTGTGCGCTCAAGCAGGCGATTTCGTAGTCACTGCTCAGCTTGGACTGTCGTTCGCGCGTCGCGGCAACCATCGTTTCCAGCTGGCTGCCACGTTCAGCGATGGCTTGCTGTCTTTGTACGGCAAGGTTGAGGCGACCGTTGTCGCGCTCCGCCGCGGCCCGCGCCTCGGAAGCCCGTGCGTGAAGCGCCTCTACCTCCGATTCGGCCTGCGCCATTCGGACTCTGGCTTCCTCCAGCGCGGCTTCGCACTCTGCCGCCCTGGCTGCAAGCGCGTGTTCCTGGTCTTGAAGCGACTGGATCTCCGCCCGCAGCCCATCGAGGCGCTGCGATACCTGCGACAGCTCGTAGGAGAGCAGGTCCATGTCCAGCCGTGTGAGCCGCTCCGTAAGCTCCTGCCAGCACAACGCCTTCTCAGCCTGTGCCTCGAGCACGGGCAACTGCCTTCCCAGCTCGGCGGCGACATCGCTCACCCGGAGCTGGTCGGCGCGGACTTCCAGCAACCTTCGCTGCGCCTGGCTCTTGCGCGCCCGGTACTTCGTGATCCCCGACGCTTCGTCGAATAATGATCGTCTGTCATCAGGGCGCGCTGACAGGATAGCGTCGATCTTGCCCTGCTCCACAACGGAATAGGCCTCGCGCCCCAGGCCAGTGCCGGAAAACAGGTCAGTAACGTCACGAAGCCTGCACGGCACTCCGTTGAGCAAGTACTCGGCTTCGCCGGACCGGTATACCTTGCGGGTGACAGTCACCTCATCGAACCCGATGCTGAGGAACTGGTCCGAGTTGTCAAATACCAACGATACCTCAGCATAGCCTAGGCCCTTCCTGCTCTGGCTGCCCGCGAAGATCACGTCCTGCATCTTGGATCCGCGGAGCAGGCGGGCGCTCTGCTCTCCCATCGCCCACCTGAGAGCGTCGGATATGTTGCTTTTTCCCACCCCGTTGGGACCCACGATGCCCACGATTCCGGGAGTAATGTCCAGGTCGACACGGCCTGCGAAAGACTTGAACCCGTACAGAGAGAGCTTCTTAAGGTGCAAATCTCGCCCTCCCAATGAAGCGGGCCGGAACTGGCCGGCCCTTGTAGATCTGATGTTGATCCGATTTCTTCTCGCCTACTGGGCAGACCCCAGCATCTCCATGCCGCAGCGAGCGGCGGCCTGCTCGGCCGCTCTTTTGCTTCTCCCCTGCCCGCTTCCTATCACGCTGCCGCTCACTAGGACTTCCACGGTAAACCAAGGCTTGTGACTGGGCCCATCGGCGCGAACGGTCCTGTAGGACAGGTCCCCGATGCCAGCGCCCTGGACGTACTCCTGCAGAGCGGTCTTGTAGTCGGATCCTGGGCCCGATATCACGCGTTCGATGATAGGTTCCATCACTCTGACTATGAAGTCGCGCGCTTGGTCGAAACCACCGTCACTGTAGATTGCGCCAATAACTGCTTCCATGATCCCTGCCAGATTGCGTTGTCGCGCGCGTCCGCCCGACATCTCCTCGCCATGGCCCAGCCTGATGTAGCGCTGAAGATCAAGAGTGAGCGCAGCTTCGGCCAGAGCGCGCCCGCTGAGGATCTGAGCAGACAGCTTTGACAGCCTGCCTTCGTCGGCCAGCTGGAGCAGGCGCATCAGCTGATCTGCTATGACCGCCTTCAAGATGGCGTCGCCGAGATATTCCAGGCGCTCATTGGATTCGCGGTGCCCTGCCTGATGCTCCGCCGCGTACGAAGTGTGCGTGAGCGAAAGAAGCAGCACAGACGGGTCGCTGAACTCGTAGCCCAGCTTGGCCTGGATCTCATCAAGACTCGTGGACGCGTTCATGCACAAACTTCACTGCTTGACCCACTGTACGCAGGTCTTCAAAGGCCTCGTCAGGCACGCGCACGTTGAACTCCTCTTCGAGCTCGTACACTATCTCGTTCAGGTACAGAGAATCGGCGCCCAAATCCTCGATGAAATCCGAATCCAACTGGATCTCTTCCTCCGGGATACCCAGCTTGTCAGCTACGATCTCCCTGATGGTCTCGAATATATCGGCTTCAGTCACTGCAAGACACCTCCGTTTAGCAAGACCTTTCATGGATCTGACAGGCTTCGGCCATCTTCTGCGTGATGCCGGAGCCTAGAAGATCAGACGTGACCTTCACAGCGTTCGCGAACGCCTTCCGATTAGAACTACCGTGGGCCTTTACCAGCAGCCCGGCCAGGCCCAGAAGAGGCGCGCCTCCATACTCGGAATAATCCATGCGCCGCTTTACCTGCCTAAGGGAGGGCTTCATCAGCAAGGCGCCGATTTTCGAGCGCGCGCTCCCCATGGCGGCCTGCCTCACCATGTCGAAGATTGCGCTTCCCACGCCCTCCATGGATTTGAGCAGGATATTGCCGGTGAACCCATCGGTCACAACTACATCCGCCGCGCCGAAAAGGACTGATCGACTCTCCACGTTGCCGATGAAGTTCAGAGACGACTGGGCCAGGAGCTTGTTGGCAGCCACCGTTACGGCGTTACCCTTCGACGGCTCGGTTCCATTGGATAGCAGGCCGATGCGTGGACGATCCAGCTTTAGGAGGGATGATGCGTAGGCAGATCCAAGAGCCGCGAACTCCAGCAGATGCTCAGGCTTGCAGTCGGGATTGGCGCCTACGTCCAGCAACACGCAGGCTCCGCTGACTGTGGGAATCGGCGTAGCTAAAACAGGCCTGCTCACACCGGGAAGCCTCCCGACCGATAGCGCCCCTACGGCAACCAATGCGCCGGTGCTGCCGGCGCTGACCATGGCCTCGGCCGATGCCTCACGCACCAGTCGCGCCGCGACTACCAAGGACGAATCGCGCTTGTGCCGCACTGCTGCGAGCGGATCTTCATCCATGGATATCGTGGTCGGAGCGTGCACGACATCTACTCGGGCGGCGGCCCCACCCTCGACCGCGCTCAAGTGCCGCCTTATGACGTTCTCGTCGCCGACCAACACTATGCCGGCTTCGCATTCTTCCGCAGCCCTCAGGGCGCCCGGCACCATCTCAGCTGCGCCAAGATCGCCGCCCATGCAGTCAACCGCTATGCGCATGCCCGTCCGCCCCTTTCGGCCCCGAAATAGGGAGAAGCGGGTTCAGCCGAACAACCTGGGTCCGAATGAATCCGCTCGACATCACGCGACATGCCGCCTACTCGCCGGTCTGCACAACGGTGCGACCGCGATACTGCCCGCACTCAGGGCATACGCTATGAGACAGCTTCGGCTTCTTGCACTGCGGACAAATGGAGAGAGCCGGCGCCTCGGCCTTCCAGTTTGCGCGGCGCTTGCGCGTGCGCGATTTCCCGAATCTCTGCTTGGGGTTGTTAGCCATGTTATGGGTTCAATCGAGGCCCATGTGGACCAAAGCCCCGACGAAACCTCCCCACCTCCTATTTTGAAAAGTCAAGCGTCGTTATTCTACTACGATTTGGCCGGACGAGCAAGCAGAGGTCGGCCTTGTGCGGTCGACATCTCCACTATCTATCAGCCGCACAGGAGCATTCCCCAGTATTCAGGTTGCCGCCGCATCCCGGGCATAGCCCGCGGCAGTCATCTCGGCACACGATCCGTATCGGCAACGTAAGCACGAATGCCTGCTCTATGTCGGACGAGATGTCGATCATGTCGTCTTCGCCGTAGGTGCGCTCATCGTCGTCAGGATCGGCAGGCGCTTCGTCGACGCGGTAATAAGATTCATCGATAGGAGTGGTCAAGTCCATAGCGAACTCCTCGAGACATCTGTCGCACACCGCCATCGCCCGCGTCTTGGCGGATCCTCTGATCACTACTCGTCGGCCCGTATTGGTCGCCTGCCCCACGAACTCCACCGGTTCCACGAACCTAAGGAGTGAGCGCCCCAAATCGACCGGCGCCATCTGCTCACGCATGTTAAGGAGCATCGTGGCCCCTTTTTCCGCCCTCAAAGACTGCACGCTAAAGCGCATAGCGCATCACCTCTGCCAAGATCAGGCTCCCAGACGGCTCACGATCTCCGCTGTGTCTCGGGCGATCATGGCCTCTTCGTTCGTAGGCACGACCATGACGGTCACTCGAGATCCGGGCGTCGATATGATCTGCTCGGAGCCTCTCACATTATTCTTCGCAGGGTCTATGCTGATTCCGAAGCCAGACAGCCTAGAGCAGATTCTCGTGCGCATTTCGGGTGAGTTCTCGCCGACTCCGGCCGTGAAGACGATCACGTCGAGCTGCCCCATGGCTGCAGCATACGCCCCGATGTACTTGACTACTCTGTAGGCGAACACGTCCAGGGCCAGCTTGGCAAGCTCATGCCCACGGTCCGCCGCTTCTTCGAGATCGCGGAAGTCGTTGGACAGCCCTCCGGATAGCCCAAGCACTCCCGAGTTCTTGTTCAGATAGCCCAAGACTACCTCGCTCGCGCTTCGGCCCAGCTTTTCGCAGAGGAAGGAGACTATCGCCGGATCGATATCGCCTGACCGGGTTCCCATGACCAGCCCTTCGAGCGGAGTGAAGCCCATACTGGTATCGATGGACTTGCCGTGCTTGACGGCTGCAAGGCTCGATCCGTTGCCCAGGTGGCATGTGACCATGCACAGCTCCTCGACCGGACGCCCCACGATCTCGGCCGCACGCCCTGACACGTAGCGATGGCTCGTTCCGTGGAAGCCGTATCTCCTCACGCCGTGCTTAGTGTACATGTCGTAGCCCAGGCCGTACAGGTACGCCTCCCTGGGCATAGTCTGATGAAAGGCCGTGTCGAACACGCCCACCATCGGCAGATCCGGCATCAACCTCCTGCAGGCCTCGATACCCATGATGTTCGGCGGATTGTGCAGAGGAGCAAGGTCCTGGCATTCCTCCAACGCCTGCATAACTGCCGCGTCGATCAGCACGGATCCTGCGAACTTCTCGCCGCCGTGCACAACGCGATGCCCAATGGCCGATATCTCCGCGAGATCCGAGATCACGCCGATCTTGGGGTCGACCAGGCACTCAAAGACGTATTTCATCGCCTGTTCATGGTCTCGCGCGATCACTTCCCGCCTGACCTTGTCGCCTCCATTGGGCCTGTGGACAATGAACGCCTCCGCTGTACCGACTCTCTCCACGTTTCCCCGCGCCATGCAGGTCTGAGTGGCCATGTCGAACAGCTGATACTTCAATGACGAGCTACCGCAGTTGACTACCAGAACCTTCATTCGAACCCATAACCTCCTTGACCTTGAAAAAAGAAAACATGGCATGCGCCATGCTTCGTCCGAGAACATGACGGCTCGACACTAGTGACCGACTGCCGCCTGCACCATGCGCTGATGATCCGTGTCCAGCGAATTGCTGGCGTGTGTGCGGCTGCCCAGGAAGTGCAGGCAGATGTGCCCGTTGAAGCCGTTCCCGGTGATCGCCTGGCCTCCATGGGGCTGGCCATTGATGGATGCTGCGATCCGCCGCCCGCCGGTCACCACTATCACGGCGCGCCTCGCCCAGCTCCATGCTCCCCCATAGATCCGCTTCAATACGGCCGTATCCGCGCTTGTGAGAGGCTCGATATCGGCGTGATTATGCCCGCCGCGCCGTTGCGCATCGAAAGAAAGCCCCGTGACGACATCGATGATGGTTGCCCGGCTCTTGAAAATCTTGTTCGCAACATCCCAATGCAGCAGCTCAGCGCCTCCCCGGCCCAGGGCAGCCCTGGACGCATCCGCCGACGACGACGGGATGACGACCTTTTGGCCAGGCTTTATTGATTCCGGGCGCGATATGCCGGACGCAGCGGCGATGGCCTCCACAGAGACGCCGAATCGCCGCGCGATCCCGTACAGAGTGTCGCCCGCTACTACCACGTATGTGCGGGCAGACGCAGCCTCGGCCTTGCTGAGAAGCGCATCCCACGTGTTCTTGCCGACGACGCCGTCGGCAGTGAGCCCGGAGGACTTCTGGAAAGCGATTACCGCCTGTTGGGTGACGGATCCGAAGACCCCATCAGCAGCAGAATCCAGATAACCAGCGATGGCCAGATACTCCTGCAGTTCACACACGAATTCGCCTCGATCGCCTTGCCTCAGCACTACGCTGGGGACTTCCGACGCGGCGCACACTCCTGCGGAAAGCAGGATGCACCCAAGGGCCCACGCCAAGAGGCGCAGGCTGCGAGCGTACCTGGTCACCACAGTCGCCCTCCTTCACCACATATCCTGGGCTTTATTCTACTGAACGCAGCAAATTCCTTCAGCATACCCGCGAGCCAAGCCAAATATAGATTCAGAGGACTGCCTCCCAAAACGAAAGGGCGTGTATCCTCACATGAAAAGGCGAATAGAGCCTAGAAGAAGAGGCGTGTACGTGACCGCTGCCCTGGCTTCAGCTGTGACGATTGCTATCATTGCGTTCCCTGAGGTATCGTACAAAGCCTCGCTGGACGGACTGCGCGTGTGGTGGGACATAGTCTTCCCTGCGCTGCTTCCATTCTTCATCGCCTCCGATACGCTTATGGGCCTGGGAGTAGTCCACTTCATCGGGGCTTTGCTCGAACCTTTGATGCGCCCGCTGTTCAATGTGCCCGGCGTGGGGGCCTTCGCCCTCGCCATGGGGCTCGCATCCGGATATCCCATCGGCGCACGGATCACTGCCCGCCTGCGCAGAGAGGGCCTGTGCTCACGAGTTGAGGCCGAACGGCTCGTGTCGTTCACCAACACCGCGGATCCCCTTTTCATGGTGGGCGCCGTAGCCGTCGGCATGTTCAGGATACCTGCGCTCGGCCCCGTGTTGGCTTTGGCTCACTATATATCAGCTATACTCGTCGGCCTCGTTCTTAAGCACTACGGCAAAAGCGAAGACAGGCGCTCCGACACCCCAACTGCTCACCGCCGCGAGCCCCTGCTATCGCGAGCCGCCCACGAGCTCTACACGGCGCGAAGTCAGGACAACCGCTCATTCGGCCAGCTTCTGGGAGATTCAGTCAGGGACTCGGTCGGTACGTTGCTCCTCATAGGCGGGTGCATAATGGTCTTCTCTGTGATAGTGCGCGTACTCGGAGTGTTTCGGATCACCGACCTAGTAGCACGCCCTGTCGTGTTCGTACTCGCCCCGTTTGGGGTCTCCCGCGATCTGGTGCAGGCGCTCATAAGCGGGTTTTTTGAGATAACCATCGGCGCCGAGATGGCAAGCAGGGCCGCTGCCCCCGTCATTCACAGGGTAGTAGCAGCGAGCGCAATCATCGCATGGAGCGGGCTTTCAGTGTTCGCCCAGGCCGCAAGCATGCTCTTCGGCACCGATGTTCGCATGGGAGTCTACTTCATCGCTAGGGTGCTCCAGGCTGTGTTGGCAGGCATGATCGCACTGGCGCTTACATGCTTGGGCCCTTGGGGGGCGAGCCTCGCGCTGACAGCAATGCCCGGCGCGAATGCCGCGCCGGGCTTCCTAGCCATCATGGGCCGTTCCTGCGCATACCTCGCCTCGACTATCGGCGTACTGGCGATCGGGACGGCGGCAGTGTCGCTCGCTACAAGAATCGAGGTAGTGACGTTCCGGGTGAGGGCCAGAGGACGTCACTGATCGGGGCCGCTCTTCCTGCGCTTGAGTTCGTCAATGCCTTTGCGAACCACAAACGACGTCCGATCCAGCGTCTCCTGGAGCGACGACAGAGTAGACTCAGCGTAGTCGTCCGCGCCGGCGCGTATCTCGAATGCCTCGCGACGTGCCTGGGCCAGAGTCGCCTCGGCTTCCTCCCTAGCGCGCGCGGTAATCTCCCCACTCGCTGAAGCCTGGCTGGACGGACCCGCCTCTGCGCGGCCCGACTCGGCCGCGATGCGGGATCTCTCCGATTGCAGCGCCTCGGCCTGCCTCATCTCCTCGGGCAGCGCGATGCGAATCCTGTCGATTAGCTCGAGCAGCTCTACTCCGTCCACGATGCGCTTGCCCGAAAAGAGCATTCTTCCGCTGGATTCGATAGTCCTCTCCATCCTGTCGAGGCACTCGACAACTGACTGCTTCAACATCGTCACGCCTCCTCCCTGCACCGCGCGGCAACACGTTCCGCTATCGACGCAGGCACCAAACACCGTATGTCGCCGCCCAGGGCCGCGACCTCCTTTACTAGACTGGAACTGAGGAACGAATACTCCATGGAGGCCATTATGTACATGGTCTCAATGGTCGGGTCCAGTTTTCTGTTCATGAGAGCCATGGTCATCTCGAACTCGAAGTCCGATACTACCCTGAGTCCTCTGATGACTACATGGGCGCCGCGCTTCCTGACATAGTCGACTAGCAACCCTTCAAAATGGTCGATCTCCACATTAGGCAGATGAGCGCACGCAGACCTCAGCATCTCCAGTCTTTCCTCAGTGGAGAACATCTGCCGCTTGCCGCGGTTGACTAGTATGGCCACGATTACCGTGTCGAAGATGGACGAGGCCCTCGTGATGATGTCTACGTGACCGCAAGTAATGGGATCAAAAGTGCCGGGGCATATGGCGACAGCCAATCTCATCCCTCCACCGCAACGTGGTAGAAACTGATCCTGCTATCTCCGTACCGTTCCTGCCTAATCCGCTCCAGATCGCCGAGGCGGATCGGCCAATCGGTGCGTAGAGTATGTTCTACGACCAGCAGCCCATCTCCTGCGAGCAGTCGAGGAGTATCGATCCGCGACATGAGCAGTTCGGCTATTTCCAATGCGTATGGAGGATCCGCGAAAACCAGATCGTATGGCGCGTGCTCCAACACAGCTCCGCGCGCCTTCCCAACTGCTGCAATAGCATCCCCGCACACGACGGCAGCCTGCTGCTGCATGTCCAGGGTTTTCAGGTTGTCCGTGATCACGCGGCACGCGCCGCGGTCACGTTCGACGAAGATGCACAGCGCAGCCCCTCTCGACAGTGCCTCTATTCCCAAGCTCCCACTGCCGGCAAACAGATCCAACACCTTCGAGGCATTGACCCGTTCCCCTATTATGGCGAAGAGCGATTCTCGCACACGGTCGGAAGTGGGTCTTGTTAACCTGCCCTTTGGGGAGGCTATCGGGCGCCCGCGCGCCCGCCCGGCTATCACTCGCATGTCAGCCCTGCATGGGCTCAACCCAGGCCACCGCAATTGTGCCCGGGCCAGCGTGCGTGCCGACTATGGGGCCGCACTCAGTCAGCCATGTGCGCCGACAGTTGAACTCGCTCTGAACGTCCGCAAGCCATCGCTTCCCGCGCAACTCATCGTCGGCGTGCAACACTATGACATCGATGGGCGAACCCGGACGGATTCGGCTGTGCATCAGCTCCAAGATGCGCGGGAACACCCGGTTCGACCCGCGCACCCGCTCGACTCCGGCTATCTCGCCTTCTTCAATGGACATTATGGGCTTAATGGAGAGCAACCCCCCGATGAACGCGGTTGCCCGCCCTATGCGCCCGTTCTTCTGCAAGTATTCCAGTGTATCCAGCGTCCAGTAAAGCCCGAAGTTGCTCATGACGTGCCGTATGGTTGTTCGCACATCATCCACACCCTTGCCCTGCCGTATCGCCTCCGCGGCCGCCAGCGTCATGAGGCCGGTCACGAGCGAGACGGCCTGACCGTCGATGACCTCGATCAGATCGGGCTCCACGGTCTCTGCGGCTATCCGCGCGCTCTGCACAGTGCCGCTCATCTTGGACGATATGTGCACCGAGAATATGAAATCGTGCGACTTGAGCAGGTGCTCATACACAGCAGCGAAATCGGCCGGCGAAGGCTGGCTGGTCCTGGGCATGACATGTGAATTCTTCAGCTTGTGAAAGAACTCCGAGCTACTAATCTCAACGGTGTCGATGAAGCTTTCATCGCCAAAGTGCACAGTAAGGGGCACGACTGTAATGCCGTTCTCCTGGTATATCTCGCGGGTAAGGTCGGAACTGCTGTCGGTAACGAGCGCAATTCGCGTCATGTTCTATCCTCCTCACTCAACCGAGATCAGGTAGTAATAGAGCGGCTGCCCCCCGTACTGAACCTCGAACTCCACGTCGGGATATTGATTCCTCAGGCTGGATGCCAGAGCCTCTGCGTCCTCTCCATCTACGCCCGCGCCGTACAGAATCGTGGCTATCTCATCCTCAGCCGAATGCATCTGCGAAAAGAGCGAGCCTGCAACCTCGGAAATGTCCTTCCCTACTGCCTTGAGGTCCCCGTCGAACAGCCCTATGATGTCGTGCTCCCTGATGGTCAGCCCGTTGGCGGCCGAGTCGCGCACTGCGTACGTGATCTCGCCGGTCTTCACCTTGCTCATAGCTTCGGACATCTTTTCGACGTTCTCCCCAACAGAAGCAGATGGGGACATGGCCAGAAGAGCGGCCAGACCCTGCGGAACCGTCTTGGTGGGAACCACGTGTACCTTGGTTTTGGCGAGGTCGGGAACCTCCGACGCCTTTCGGGCAGTCAACACCACATTGCCGTTGTTCGGCAGCACTATGACTTCCCTGGCGCGCACGGCCTTCACAGCGTCGGCAATATCCTGAATGCTCGGATTCATCGTCTGACCGCCGGTCACTACGATGTCGGCGCCCAGGCTTACAAGGATCTTCTCCACTCCGTCGCCGGCAGCCACTGCAATGACACCCACATCCCGGACAGCAGATGGGGTAGGCGCCGGGCTCGCTGACGTGAGTTTTGGAGAGTCCCCCATCGACTCGAACTCCTCGTGCTGGTCTTCCATGTTGTCGATGTCGATCTCGTGAAGCGAACCGTAGGTGAGGCAAGTCTCAAGCACCCGCCCGGGCGAATTGGTGTGAACATGTACCTTGACTGTGTGTTCGTTTCCCACGACCAGCATTGAATCGCCTTCAGCGGCCGACAGGATCGAGTTCCGTACCGCATCGGGGCTCAGACGCTCGCCCCTGATGATGAACTCCGTACAGTACCTGAACTTGATCTCTTCCTGCACCTGCCTGGGCCCCATAGGAGCGACGACGGGGGCCTGCGCCCGGGCCCCCGCAGATACTGCCTCCCCGCGCAGCCCCAGGGCAAATCCTTGCATGAAGACGACAAGACCCTTCCCTCCGGCGTCCACTACCCCTGCTTCCTTGAGAGTCGGCAGCATGTCGGGGGTCTTGTTCAGAGTGATCTCGCCTTGTCGTATGGCCTCGTCGAGCACACCCTGCACATCCCGACCATCGCGGGCGGCGGAAACCGCGGCGCGCGCGCCCATACGCGCTACAGTGAGTATAGTACCCTCAACAGGCTTCATCACTGCCTTGTACGCCACACTGGCCGCCTCTGCGAGGGCCGCGCCGACGTCAGACGGGGAGGCCACGGCAAGCCCGTGGAGTCGCTTGGCAAAACCCCTCATCAGCTGCGAGAATATGACTCCTGAGTTCCCGCGCGCGCCCATCAGCGACCCAATGGCTATAGCGTCGGCAACCGCGCCTACGTTCGAATCGGGGGATTTCTGCGCTTCCTTGAGCGCGGCAGAGACCGTCAGATACATGTTAGTTCCAGTATCACCATCTGGAACAGGAAATACGTTGAGTGAGTCAACCATGCTCTTGTTCTCACCCAGCCAGGCAACTCCAGACGCAAAGGCATCGATGAGAGCGTGCCCATCAAGCCCCTTCTTCACAGGCGCCCGGTCGTGCTTCGCTCCAGCCATTATCTGTGCCGTTCCTTTCCGCCCGCACCCACACGCACGCCGTGGACATTCACATTGACTTCCGAAACATGAAGGCCCGTTGTAGTCTCCAGAACGTACTTGACCTTATCCATGACGTTGTTCGCTACTTCGGTAATACGGGTGCCATATTCTACAATGATGTACAGGTTAATCTTCACATCGTCGCCCTCTACATCGACTTCCACTCCGCGGGCGATGTTATCGCGTCCCAAGAGCTCGGCTATACCGTCGGTAATCGTACGCGATGCCATGCCGACCAGCCCGTAGCACTCGGTGGCGGCCATTCCGGCTGTGGCCGCTATTACGTCGTCTGCTATCGTTATCTGCCCGAGCTCTGTATTCATAGCTCTGCCCATTGCGAAACCTCCAATGCGAACATGCGAAACAATGGAATCGTGGGCCAAACATTTTTCATGTATTCTATAGACGTATGAGCTATTCCTTCTTGGCGTGCCCTTGCGTAGTCTACCCGGCTGTGATAACATTTAAGTTGTGCGTGTCAGGCGCTGCAAGGAGGAGTTCGCATGCCCAAGATGTGTGCGGTTTGTGGCAAGTCCCCATCTGCCGGGAACAATGTTAGCCACTCTGAGCTCAAGACGAGGCGCCGTTGGTATCCGAACCTCCAGAAAGTCAGGGCGATGGTCGATGGTAGTCCTCGCCGGATAACCGTCTGTACCAGATGCCTTCGTTCGGGAAAAGTGACCCGGGCGATCTGACGTACGGCCTCGATCTGAACAGCTTTTTCACGTGACGCCCCCGCGATCGGGGGCGTTTCACGTTATCCGGTCTCTCTCTATCAATGCCTTCTCCCACAGTTGGCGTACCACACCGTAACCCGTTCTCGCAAGCCCAACCCTTACGCCCGAACTCGACCTGGGGCCGTGACAATCCGAACCGGCAGTCACTATCAGCCCATACTGCTTGGCAAGGCCTGCGTACCGAGTTCGTTGCTCCTCGCTGTGGTCGGGATAGATCGCCTCGATGCCGGCAAGCCCCGCCTCTACCAGCGAGTGAATCATGTCGTCATGCCCGGACAGGCCGGGATGGGCGAGCACCGGAACACCGCCGGCGGCCAGGATCGCACGCACTGCATCGTGGGGCGAAAGCTTGGACCTCCTGACGTATGCAGGCGCATGCCTGCCGATATAGCGCGAAAAAGCTTCATCCCATGAGCTCACGTGACCCGCCCGTATCAGCGCCTGGGCCACGTGCGGTCGCCCCAGAGCGCCGCCGTCGGAGGCCCGGCGTACCTCATCCATGCTTAGCTGCACGCCCAGGTCGCTCAGTCGGTCCAGCATTTTCCGCACGCGCTCCAGCCTGCTTTCGCGCTGCGATTCCAGGAGGCCCAAAAGCCCCCGATCCTCCGGATCGATGAAGTATCCCAGTATGTGGACCTCGCCATTGTCCACATCCGTGGAAAGCTCGAGCCCGGGCACAACCTCTACGTCGATCTCGGCCCCCTTGGCCGTTGCCTCATCGATTCCGGACACTGAGTCATGGTCAGTCACGGCTATGGCGGCAAGGCCGCGACGCCGGGCCTCCTCGACCAGCTCCCCCGGGGTAAAGGTACCGTCAGATGCTGTGGTATGACAGTGAAGGTCAACGGACCCGTCTGACACCCACAGTCACCTTCTCTCCATTGACGTCCCATTCCTTGACGTATTCGCCTTCCGGCTCTCCCTGGACGAGGCTGAGTGATAGAGTCTCGCCCATCAAGTATTCCGTGTGCTCTGCTAGGGCACGCATGGATTCGGGTCCGCCCGCGCAAACAGTGCAGATGCGGTCGGATATCTCGAATCCGGCCTCCTTCCGGGTAGCCTGGATCTTGTTGACCAGCTCGCGCGCGAACCCCTCCATCTTCAGATCGTCGGTCATGACTGTGTCCAGCGCCACCGATCGCCCGTTATCCGTCTCCACATGGAATCCCTCGCGCGCCACGGTTTCCACTGTTATCTCCTCCGGCAGTATTGACACATCGCCCGCGCCCTCCAGCGCCAACACGACCGGGCGTCCGGCCTCAACATCGCGGGCTACTCCTCCCGCATCAGCACTCGCCAGCGCCGACGCAATCTGGCGCATCAGCTTGCCATGCTTCGGCCCGAGCAAGTCGTACCTGGGCTTGATTCTATGTGAAACGAATTCGCCGAAATCGCGGGCGAACTCGACGCCCCGCACATTCAGCTCATCTTCCACCAGATCGGCCAGTGCCGTCAGCTTATCCTGTTCGTCCGGAGTAGCCTGCACCACGATCTTGGAGAGCGGCTGCCTGTTCTTGATATTCACCTCATTGCGAGCAGCGCGGCCAAGGTACACCACCTGGCGGGCCAAATCCATCTCGCTGTCCAGGAGCGGATCGATAACCTCCTTGTCGGGCACAGGATAGTCCTCCAGATGTACACTGCCCCGATCCGGCTCGAGATTACCGTAGATCTCGTCGGCCAGGAACGGCGTGAACGGCGCTATGAGCCTCGCCAAAGTCACAAGCGCCTCGTGCAGCGTAAGGTAGGCTGCTTCCTTGTCGGAGGTCATCCCGCTGGCCCAGTAGCGCCGGCGGCACCTCCGCACATACCAGTTGGACAGATCGTCTACGAACTGCTCGATCCTGCGACCGGCCGCGGTGATGTCGAAGCTGTCCATCAGGCCCGTGACGTCCTGAATCAACCCGGCAAGCCTGGACAGCAACCACCTGTCGATCATCGCCCGTTGGGCGGGCGGCACGCTGTGCTCTCTCGGGACGAACCCGTCTATGTTGGCATATAGCACGTAGAAGGCGTACACATTCCACAGCGTGCCCATAAACTTGCGCATCGCCTCAGTCACGCCTTCCTCGTAGAAGCGCGTCGGCGTCCATGGCGCATTGACTGTGTACAGGTACCATCTCACGGCGTCTGCGCCCTGCGTGTCGAATATCTGCCACACGTCGGCCACGTTGCCCCGGCTCTTGCTCATCTTCAAGCCCTGCTCATCCAGGACAAGCCCCAGGACCATGCAGTTTCTGAACGGAGCTCGGTCGAACAGCAGTGTCGAGATGGCAAGGAGCGTGTAGAACCAACCGCGGGTCTGATCCACGGCCTCGGTTATGAAGTCGGCCGGGAACGACTCGTTGAACAGATCATGGTTCTCGAACGGATAGTGCCACTGGGCGAACGGCATCGACCCCGAGTCAAACCAGCAGTCCATGACCTCGGGCACGCGCCGCGCGTCGCCGCCGCACTTCGGGCAAGCCAGCACTGCCTGGTCGATGTACGGTCTGTGCAGCTCGAAATGGTCTGGCAGTCCCTTCGCCATCTGCTTAAGCTCCGCTATGCTCCCTACAGCGTGTTCATGGCCGCACTCCTGGCATATCCAGATCGGCAGAGGAGTGCCCCAGTAGCGCTCGCGGCTTACCGCCCAGTCCACTACGTTCTCCAGGAAATTGCCGAACCGTCCGTCGCGTATATGCTCCGGATACCAGTTGATCGTATGGTTGTTCGCCATCAGCCTGTCGCGAAGCTCCGACATGCGGATGAACCATGAAGCCCGCGCATAATACAGCAGCGGCGTATCGCAGCGCCAGCAGAAAGGATAGCTGTGCTCATACTCCATCTCACTGTATAGCAGCCCGCGCCTATCGAGGTCTTCCACGATCAGCGGATCTGCATCCTTGACGAACACCCCGCTCCAATCGCCGGCACGCTCATCAAAGCGCCCCTGTGTATCCACAAGCTGCACGACGGGAAGGCCGCTTGCCCGCGCTACGCGCATGTCGTCTTCACCGAACGCCGGCGCAATGTGCACAATGCCCGTCCCTTCAGTGAGTGTGACGAAATCCCCGGCCACGACGCGGTAGGCCGGGGCGTCGGGGCTCGCGAAGGTGTACAGGGGTTCGTACTCAATGCCCACGAGCTCAGATCCTCGCGCAGTGCGGAGTATGGTATGCGGCGCCGTGATCCTGGCATCGACGAGGTCCTTGGCCATGATCAGTGTTTCGCCGCCGGTTTCCACGTAGGCATACTCATAGCCAGGCGACACGGCCAGAGCCACGTTGGACGGCAGTGTCCACGGTGTAGTGGTCCAGGCCAGAAGCGAAACCCTCTCCTGCCCGCGTACGCGGAATCGCACGAAAACGGAGGGGTCGGATACGTCGCGGTAGCCCTGGGCCACTTCGTGGCTGGACAGAGCCGTGCCGCACCGCGGGCAGTACGGAACGACCTTATGCCCGCGGTACATAAGACCCTTGTCCCAGATGGTCTTGACAGCCCACCACACCGATTCGATGTACGAGTCGTGGTACGTCACGTACGGATCGTCCATGTCCACCCAGAAGCCCAGGCGCTCAGTCATGCGCCGCCACTCCTGCTCGTACTTGAACACCGATTCTTTGCATTTGTGGACGAAATCCCGGACTCCGTACTCCTCTATCTGCGGCTTGCCGCTTATGCCCAAGTGCTTCTCGACTTCCAGTTCCACCGGAAGGCCGTGCGTGTCCCATCCGGCCTTGCGCGGCACTTGGTAGCCTTGCATGGTCTTGTACCGCAACACAACGTCCTTCATCGCCCGCGTCAACACGTGCCCCGGATGGGGCAGCCCGTTAGCTGTGGGCGGTCCCTCAAAGAACACGAACCTGGGCGCACCCTCCCTCTGGGCAACGCTTCGGTCGAACACTCTCTCGCTCTCCCACCGCTCAAGGATCTTCCTCTCCATTCGGGGGAAATCCATGGCTGTATCGACTTTGTTGAACATTGCTCGACGCTACCTCCTCACAACACGCGCCTGACGTCTGCCAAAGACCCACTGAACCTGCACAACAGAAAACCCTCGCCCACAAGGGACGAGGGTAAACTCGCGGTACCACCCTTATTGGCCCGACCGCCGCGCGCCGGCGACAAAACCTTCGCGCGATAGGTCAAGGTCCACTCATTGGATATGCCCAGATAACGCAGGGCCTGCGGCTACGTCTACTCAGAGCTTTTCGGCCTCCCGGCCTTTAGTCCTTTCGCCGCGCGGCTCAGGGGCGATTTTCGCTGCCGAGCCGGCACGGGGCTTCCACCATCCCCCGCTCTCTGAAGCCGCCTTAGGCGCTACTCTTCCCTTCATCGCCGTTGTCGTTTTTCAGCTGTAACTCAGACTACCACAGCGCGGGGCAGAGCGTCAACTCACCCCCTAGCTGCCGATCTGGCGAAGACGACACGGTACTCACCCATGTCGCTGTCCAAGACGTCCCCTAACTTCGTCCAGGGTCTCACGAGGCTCGTCGGCACGTTCCCGAGCCAAAAGGGTATCGAACAGGTCTTCCCATAGTTCACGATGATGCTTTAGGTCTATCAGCACCGCCTGCTTCTCACCCTGAGCGTTGATAGCAAACCGGATGCCTTTGATGGCCATCTCATCGCCGCCATCATCTACTATGGCTAACCAGGCCAGTACTGAAACTATGCTGCCTTTAGGTATGGCCCGATGTCTACTCTCCTGTTGTGGCGACTCAGTGTCTCCGAGGCGCCCAATGACCCTGCCGACCACGTGATTACTGCCGACCACGTGATGACTGCCGACCGGAGGGTTTTCCGGCAGGTGCGATGAGGCCCTGCTAGGCGCAGGTTTGGCATCATCTTCCTGCGTACGGCCGCTTTGACGCCCAACGAGAAAGGCCCAGGGCAAGGCGAATCCCCCAGCGCGATGTTCACTGTCATGTTGCCTGCCTAGTATACTCCGAATCACCGGGCGACCGGCTAGGATGCCTCCCCACAGAACCCGACATGCAGTTGGACACGCCCCGCAGGTTTTGGCAGCAGCCTCCTCGCGTCGCGACAGAAACCGCTTCCGGCTGCGATGACCAGAGTATCAGCGGTGCTATCGTCTTCCCTTGGAGGAGCCATCGCCAAATGCGCCCTTCCTCATCAAGTACGCCACAACCACAGCGGAGATAATCGCTTCCGGCACGAGGTAGCTGGCGTTGTAGACCGCCGAATACTGCCACACGGGAGTGCCCTCAGGCGCATACTGCCCGAAGAAGATGATTCCCGATGCGAAAAAGCACAAGAACTGCAGAAAAGAGCTGGCGATGGCGCCGCTCACTACCCGCTGGATGCCTCGGCCGAATGATATGAGCGGAGCCAACCCCAGCACCATGGAAGCCAATGGGTAGTCCAGGATGGCCTGAAGAGGATGGACTACTTCTGCGCCTGTCGCCAGCTTCAGCAGCCCCGCCGCTAGCCCTGCCAACACCCCCGGGTACGTGCCCCTGTAGAAGGCCAGGTACAGAATGGGGACCAACTCGAGTGATACGGATCCGCCTTGAGGCATTCGGAAGATTCTGAGGCGACTCAGAATCCATGCCAGCGCCGCTGCGACGCCCGCCTCGGCCAGGATCATGGCCTGACTTGACCTGTGCGACTTTGAACCAGACATTTCAGGTGCCTCCTTGCGCGCCTTGCCGCTCGGCTAGCTCCAGCAAAAAAGCCGCGGATACGCAATACGACCCGCAGCCCGTGAAGGACTTCACCGCTTTCCTACGCTGGCATTACCCAGGGCGGGGACAAACCCCGCACGAACAGGTTCGAGGGTACCGGGCATCTGGCCGCGTCAGCCGGCACTCGTGCCCGCTCTCAGCCCGTATGGCTCCCCTAGCGGATCGGCACTGTATGTGGTGATGTAGTGCTGTTGTATAAATTATCCGCGCCGCCCGAAAACCCTTCTTCTCGCACTATGCATTGTGCGCGGCTCTTCACATCGTGAAGGCCACTTCAAGCACATCGCCGTCTCGTCCCACCAGAATGTCGCGGATCATGTGGACCGGAACGACTGTCGACATGGCCTGCTTTGCTCTCATAAGCAATTCGGCGTCGGACATACTGGAGATCTCGCCGAAGTCACGCGAATCCATCGCAACAGTGGCGACAAGCACTCCTCTGACGTTGGTAACCTTCATGGGATCTGCCTCCTCCCGCGTCACCCACACGTTTCGACGCGGAGGCGGCCGGTCCTTCGCACAGCCCCGGGCGGGTTTTCGACCAGTTTCGGCCGGAGCGCTACGACTGCTGCCGTTTGCCTTGGCCAAGCATTCTGTCCTATCGGCGTTTCCCGCAAAACAGGACATCAAATGGGCCAGCCCGAAACATCGCGAGGCCGGCCCCCTTTGCGAGAAGCCTACTGACTGAGTTGCTTTGCAAGAAACCCTGCCGCGGTCTCGGCCAGCTTCAGCTCGAGGTCGCCCATGGTGCGCTCATCTTTGGAAAGGAGTATCACTGCGCCCGCAATATCGCCTTCCACGATGATGGGCGCCATGACCTGGCTATCAAACTCCAGATCCTGTATGGGTGGGCTCTCATTGGCGACGTTCGACAGAAACGGCTTGCGCGCGCGCATGACCTCCTCAACGTGTTCAGTGATACGACGCTCAACGAAGCCTTTCCTCTGCGCCCCCGACACCGCCACGATTTCGTCTTGGTCAGCGATCAGCACTACATGCCCTGTGCCATCGTGGAGCGAATCGGCGTACTCCTGCGCGAAATCGCCCAGGTCGGCAATGGGCGAGTATTTCTTCAAGATTACTTCGCCTTCGCGATCGGTGAATATCTCAAGCGGATCACCCTCACGTATTCGAAGGGTTCTTCGGATCTCTTTCGGAATCACGACCCTCCCAAGGTCATCGATTCTCCGGACAATGCCTGTCGCCTTCACCCGCATCCCTCCCTTGCTAGTATTCTACCTTTGACGAAACCTGCTTATGCTCTTGCGTGTGTTTCCACCAAGTCTGCGATGAGGATCGGGGGCGTGGAGGCCGCAGAGACAACGTCCCTTCTGTACAAGAAAAGGAGGCTTGCGGCGATCTGCTCTCCGGCTGCTACACCCCGTTACGTGACTACCCGACCCCTTTCGGCGCCGAGCGGCCATTACACGGAGTGGAACAAC
>Ga0209718_1001740_pt1 | contig 23700 bp, 24 predicted proteins | sample AD_JPNAS1_MetaG_FD_184420 | JGI IMG/M metagenome (GOLD analysis project Ga0209718, IMG submission 184420) | Active sludge microbial communities of municipal wastewater-treating anaerobic digesters from Japan - AD_JPNAS1_MetaG (SPAdes) (version 2) | ecosystem: Engineered > Bioreactor > Anaerobic... | reverse complement strand
GACCATCCCCGAGACCAATACCGATATTTGTGTGGGATGCGGCGGATGCGAATACGTTTGTCCGGCTATTCCCTTCAAAGCGATTTTTGTGGAAGGTCTGTCCACGCACGCCCATATTGAAATAGAAAAGGACGAAATAGAAGACATCGATGTGGATGATTTTGGATTTTAGCGAGTTCCGGGTTCACGCGATCTCGTACCCCGTACCGCGCAAACTCGCACCTTGTGAACCCGGACCACGGAACTTTTTGAAACAACCCCGCTATTTTCCTATCTTTTCGTAATAAAATTGCTATTTTTGCAATCAGAAAAACCATCGATTATTCTTAGTCAGAATCCGGGCTAAGAAATCATTAAGGAATCATAGTGTCATCAATTTATAATAATCATATCATGAGAAGAGAAGCTTTTAAAATGTATTTAAAACCGGGTTACGAAGCGGAATACGAAAAGAGGCATAATGCCATTTGGCCGGAGTTGCGGGCTTTGTTGAAGGAATCCGGTGTGTCTGAGTATAGTATTTTTTGGGATAAAGAGACCAATGTATTGTTTGCTTTCCAACTGGTTTCAGGTGACGGTGGATCTCAGGACCTGGGAGAAAACCCCATCGTACAAAAATGGTGGGCATATATGGCGGATATTATGGAAACTAATGCCGACAACTCACCGGTTTCCATTCCGTTAAAGGAGGTTTTTTATATGCCGTGAGGATTTTGCTATTGTGTTTTCCCAATTATTTAATCCTTTCCTTTTGGTGTTGAATGTTTAATATGACAACTAAAAAGTAAAATTTAATCGTATGAAAGTTATTAATTATGCTTTGTGGCTTGCTTGCATATTTATAATGGTGTCAGGTCATGCAAGTTGTGCTTTGGCACCATCGAATGAGCAAAAGCCGGATGATATGCGACCGGTGACAGTACCGGACGAATTAGACATAGATCCATTTTATAAGAAATATGTAGATGCTGACGGTATCCCTGTGGTATCGTCTGAAAATGTTGCTGATGAGGCTTTGATGCGTGCAAGAAGCGTGATTCTCCAGATGCTGTCTAAGAGGTCAGACATCCATGAGCAAATGGTAAAAAAAGGATGTAAAGTGATGATTATTGGTAGAGATGAAGAGGTTTGTGACATTCCCGAATATGCACATATCTGTGATACCCCTGAAAATATAGCATATTGGAATTGGCGGGCACGTGGTTTTGGAGGGTCTCCTGAACATGATTTTAGTGCCAGTTGCGGAGAAGAGAATGTGCTGGGTTTGGAAAAGGATAAGTATTATGGGGAAAGTATTTTAGTGCATGAGTTTGCTCATATTATTCATATGGTTGGGATAGTTGGTATAGAACCCGATTTCGACAAACGTTTGGAAGCAATGCGGCAAAATGCCATAGAGAAAGGACTATGGAAAGATACTTACTGCATAAGTAATAAAGAAGAGTACTTTGCTGAAACGGTACAGAGTTTTTTCAATACCAATGCTTACTCAGAAGAGCCTGATGGAGTACATAATGCCATCAACAATCGAAGTAAACTTCAGTCTTATGACCCTGAGATGTATGATTTTTTACTGGCGTATTTTTCTGAGATCGACCTAAATCTCGTTCAGAGTCAAAAACATTAACGGGTTTATTTTGGCGAAGAACTTGTTTTAAAATTTGAAACCAATTATACTTTTGATTTTCTATTATGTTTTCAAAGGAAACTTATATTCAGAGGAGGAAAGCACTGGGGCAACATGTGGGCTCCGGTGTTTTGTTGTTTTTGGGGAATGAGGCTTGTGGGATGAATTATGCTGATAATACCTATGATTTCAGGCAAGATTCTACATTTCTATATTACTTCGGCTTGCAAACTGCTCATCTGCTGGCAATCATCAATATTGATGAAGGTGAAACCATTGTGTTTGGCGATGAGTTAACCATAGATGATATTGTGTGGATGGGTAATCAGCCGGGGCTGACTGAGCAGTGTGAAAGGATAGGTGTATATAAAACTCAGTCCTATGGCGATGCGGCTTCATACCTTGAGCGGTGCATTGAAAAAGGACAGCAAATTCATTATTTACCGCCCTATCGGGCTGAGCACAGCCTGAAATTGCATGATTTATTGAACATCTCTTTCAGACAGGTCGAACAGACTGTATCTGTTGACTTTATCAAAGCGGTGGTTGCTCAGAGGTCTATCAAGACTTCCGAAGAAATCGCAGAAATAGAAAAGGCTTGTAATATTACGGCCGATATGCATTTAACCGCTATGCGTGTGTTGCGCGAAGGGATGAAAGAGTGGGAGATAGTGGCTGCGGTGACAGCCGTTGCCCTCGCTGCAGGCGGACGATTGTCATTTCCTGTTATTGCAACCATCAGCGGTCAGACACTGCACAATTGCTATTATGGCAATACGGTGAAGGAAGGTGATATGTTCCTCCTGGATGCTGGGGCTGAAACCGCCATGGGTTATGCGGGAGATATGTCCTCGACTATTCCGGTGGGTAAGCGTTTTACATCTCAGCAAAAAGAAATTTACGACATCCAACTGGCCTCTCACCAGGCTGCGGTGAATGCGCTGCGTCCGGGTGTGCCTTTTACCGGGGTTTATGATATAGCTTGCAAAACTATTTGCGAGGGATTAAAAGCTATTGGATTGATGAAAGGTGATGTGGATGAGGCTGTTGCTTTGGGAGCACACGCCATGTTTTTTCAGTGTGGACTGGGACATATGATGGGTCTGGATGTGCATGATATGGAAAATTTGGGGGAGATTTGGGTAGGATATGATGGGCAACCCAAAAGTACGCAGTTCGGTCGCAAGTCATTGCGTTTGGGCCGCAAGCTTGAACCCGGCTTCGTATTGACCATAGAGCCCGGCATTTACTTTATTCCTGAACTTATCGATTTATGGAAGAAAGAACGCAAGTTTGAGTCTTTTATCAATTATTCTCTTCTTGAGCATTTCAGAGACTTCGGTGGATTAAGGAATGAGGAGGATTTTCTGATTACGGAAGATGGATGCCGGTTGTTGGGAAAGAAAATTCCACTGACAACGGAGGAGGTAGAACAATTAAGATGAAATGAGGCTGTTTCAAAACAAGTCAAGTTATAATCGTATGAACAAAAAGAACAGATCTTTGATTTTCGTATTGATTGCAGTATTGAGCTGGTCCACCGTTGCCACATCATTTAAAATTGCACTGAGGTATTTTTCTCATTTTGAGATGCTGGTTGTGGCAGCTTTGACAGCATTTTTAATATTGGCGTTGGTGACCACAGTTCAAAGGAAATGGTCTTACCTGTCACAATTGTCAAAAAAACAGTGGGGGAGATACGCACTGATTGGATTGTTGAATCCGGTCATTTATTATTTGGTGTTGTTTAAAGCCTATGATTTATTGCCGGCACAAATTGCGCAACCCATCAATTATTTTTGGCCCATCGTCTTATTAGTTCTGTTGGCGGTGGTAACACGCAGAGCTATTCCTTTGATAAAGTATTTTGGTATGGCTGTTTCGCTGGCCGGGGTCGCCGTGATCTCATCAGGGTCAGGTTCTGTTCTTGGGACTTCCGTGCCGGTTGCCGGACTGCTGCTGGCATTGTTAAGCGCTTTTTTATGGGCTTTCTTCTGGATAGTGAATCAAGCGAACAAAGAAATTGATGGTACAGTCAGTCTGATGCTTATCTTTTTCTTCGGCTCGGTTTATTTGCTGTCGGCTGCCTTTTTTGTACCCGTTAATCTGCACTCATTACCGGGAGTGTTGGCGGGTATGTATGTTGGTGCATTTGAAATGGCTGTCCCCTTTGTCTTTTTTGGAATGGCACTCAAAGAAACCGATAATCCCGTTTTGATCAACCAACTTTGTTACCTGTCACCTTTCCTTTCTCTCTTTATCATACAATTTGTGTTGAAAGAAAACATTTCCCTGACAACCTTCATCGGGCTGTTGTTGATTGTAGCCGGCATCATCTTTAATGAATACCTGGCCGGCCACATTCAATCAAAGATTACCTCCCGCCGTATCAATCATTAACCTGTTTTACTCCATCCCCAATGTAAAATCCCAAATGTGGAGGTTGGTTGTAAGCAACATTTTGCCAGGCGATGCTGAGTCTGTAGATTGGGTCGTGCATCAAGGTGAATAAGCGATGCTCTGTAGGAATGGTGGTGGTAAAGATCATCAGTTGACTTGGGTTCTCCCGGTTGTAGTAAATCACTTCCTCCCGCCAATCACCCAGGATATCGGCACTCAGACAAGGATTGTTTTTACTGCCGTTGATGGAAGCAGCACCGAATGTTCTGAAGTCAACCAAACGCATGGTACCATCGCCTGTCCATTTGTCCAAACGGGTTCCATCCAATAATTCATCTTGTAAATCCCCGTCCCAATAGATGCGGAAATTAATGGAAGGCCTTTTTGTAGAAATAACTTCACCTTTGATATTATATACGCTGTCGGAAGCCACACTCCAAAACTCAAAACCTCTGTGATTTTTGTCGATATCGGCTGCCAGTCCGCGACCAATATCAAAACTGGTAGGTATGCCAAATATCAATTCACCGGTTTTGGCATCCCGTAATTCAACGCCGGCGGGGTTAGGCCGGGGTTCATGAACACAAAAAATCTCTAATCCCGGTCTGTCAGGGTCCATGTCGGACAAGTGCAATGCATCTCCGTGTCCCAATCCTGTGCTGTACAGTAAGGTGCCATCATGGTCGATACAGGCAGCACCATAAACGATTTCATCGAAGCCGTCACCGTCCACATCTCCTACCGCTATATTGTGATTGCCCTGTCCACGCGCCGATTTTTTACCTCTTGGCGTTTTATCGGAATCGTACACCCAGCGCTCTTTTAGCTTCCCATCTTTGAAGTCATAAGCGGCGAGTACCGCTCTGGTGTAATATCCCCTGCACATGACCAAACTTGGATGCACTCCATCCAGATAGGCAATACAAGCTAAATATCTGTCAACCCGATTGCCCCTGTTGTCTCCCCATACCCTGAGCATATCATTTCCACGTGGAGGGTAATAGGGTATGGTGTGCATGACAGCACCTGTGCTACCATTGAAAACAGACAGGTACTCAGGGCCATCTAAAATAAATCCGTTTTCATTTCTGTGATCAGCGTGTGGGTCGTCACCTTCCAACAGAACATAATTGCCTGTTCCATCAACAGTTCCGGGTGCCGTTTTACAGGCGATCTCGGCAATACCGTCACCATCTAAATCATATACCATAAATTGAGTATAATGTGCACCTGCCCGAATGTTTTTACCCAGATCAATGCGCCATAACTGTGTGCCGTCCAACTTATAGGCATCCAGATAGACATTGTCGGTAAATCCTGTATGAGCATTATCGCGGGCGCGTGCCATCCATTTTACAACAATTTCGTATTCGCCATCGCCGTCCAAATCACCTACACTGCAATCATTGGGAATATAGCCCGGGTTTCTGCCAAAACGGTCCGTGAAGTCAGATCCAGGCCTGTTCATCTGAATTGTCAGATAAGCGCTTTCCCAGGGCTTTGCTATTTTGGAAGATCCGGTTTCCGTGTTATTGACAACAGACTTGACAGTATATTCATCCTCTGTGGTCCCGAAATCGTCTATGTAGAAAGTAGCTCCTTCTAACGGGGATGGGTTTAATAATTCATTTTGATTTTTATAGAGATTGAATTGGATGCCATTGGGGTCATCTCGTAACAAACGCCAGCTTAAACAAATGCCTTCTTCAGTTTTTACAGCTACCAATCCACGATCTAAATCTTCCATTTGTCTTTTGCCGGCCTGAATCCCCGGTATTACAAACAGAATACAGCATGCTACTAAGAAGAGTGCTTTATTATTCATGATATTGTTGAGTTGTCAGACTAAGGTGGCAGGAAGATAATCAGATCCTGCCACCTAAATTAACTATTCTTGTTCTGCTTCAGGCTCGTGTGGAGCTTTCTTTAAAGTCATTTTCAAGATGAAGTAACCCACAATTCCGGAAGCCACAGAACCGAAAATGATTCCCAATTTAGCGTCATTTAACATATCGCTTCCCAGTTCGTAGGACAAGCCTGCCATGAAGAGCGAAACGGTAAATCCGATTCCGCATAACATAGCTAAACCACTTAAATTAGCCCAATTCATGCCGTCAGGCATTTTGGATATCCTGAGTTTGATAGCCAGGAAGGTAAATGAAAATATTCCCAAAAATTTACCAATTAAGAGACCGAAGAAAATGCTGGATGACACTCCTTCGAGCAAGTTAATGTCGGACAAGTTGAAGATAACTCCGGCATTTGCAAAGGCAAACAGAGGCATGATGATGTAGTTTACCAGATCACCCAGGGTGTCTTCAATATCTTGCAGCGGACTGATGGCACGGTCAGACGCAGCTTCAATCCTTGACAAATATTTAACTTGCAAACCGGATAACATCCTGTCTTCTTTGGAGTCACCCTCGCGAATAGTAGTTTTAATAACATCCAAATCCCTTTGCATGCTATCTGTGTACTTTTTCAAGTCGATGTAGGGACGCGCAGGTATCGTGAAAGCCACGAGAACACCCGAGATAGTGGGATGAATACCCGCTTGTAAAAAGAGATACCAGATGGCTAAACCCAGGAAAAAATAATAGAGCTGGTTGTTTATCCTCAACCGATTTCCCAGATAGAGCAAGCCAAACAGCACCAACGAAATGCCCAACATAATTAGAGATTGGGTGGTGAGGTGACTGTAAACCACGGCGATGACCAGGATACCACCTATGTCGTCCGCAATGGCTGATGTTAGTAAGAAAATTTTTAAACTCAGGGGAACCCTTTTGCCCAATAAGCTTAACACTCCTAAGGAAAAAGCGATATCTGTGGCCATGGGGATGGCTGCTCCACGCAATTCTTCCGGAGACAGGTTGTGATATTTACCCACCAACGTAAAAACCAGAACCGGCATAAGCATTCCACCGATAGAGGCAATAATGGGTAAAATGGCCTGGCGGAAAGAAGATAGCTGACCAACCAGGACTTCGCGTTTTACTTCAAGACCCACCATGAAAAAGAAAATGGTCATTAATCCGTCATTTACAATCTCTAAGCTGGTTAATGACTTGCCATGATGACTCAGCAAATTAAAATCACCAAATCCGATGAAAAAATCATAAGTCCAAAGTGACTGATACCAGGAGTTCAACGGAGAGTTGGCGATGACCATGGTGATGGCCGCTACAATGAGCAGGAGTACACCGGGATTGACAATCGTTTTAAATCTGTCAACAAGACTGTATATAGGAACAAAATTCTTATTTCTATACGCAAAATCCATAAGTTAAAATATTTTGAATATAAATATGAAATTAGTCCAATTTTAAAACAGCTAGGAAAGCTTTTTGCGGAACTTCCACAGAGCCGATTTGTTTCATGCGCTTTTTGCCTCTTTTCTGTTTTTCCAACAGTTTTCTTTTACGACTAATATCACCACCATAACATTTGGCGGTTACGTCTTTACGTACAGCTTTGATGGTTTCACGGGCAATGATTTTAGCGCCTATGGCTGCCTGAATAGGGATGTCGAACTGATGACGGGGTATCAGCTCTTTGAGCCTCTCGCACATCCGACGTCCCAAGGGTACGGCATTGTCAAAATGGGTAAGTGAAGATAAAGCATCTACCGACTCACCGTTAAGGAGGATGTCTAATTTTATCAATTTTGAAGGTCGGTAACCATGCGGATGATAATCAAAAGAAGCATATCCTTTAGAAACACTTTTCAAACGATCGTAGAAGTCAAACACTATTTCCCCCAAAGGCATATCGAAAATGAGTTCCATCCTGCCTCCGGAAATATAATCTTGCTTGATCAACTCCCCGCGCTTTTCGAGGCAAAGTGTCATAATCTGACCAATGTATTCCGTGCGTGTAATGATGGAGGCACGGATATAGGGTTCTTCTATTCTGTCGATAAGCATTACGTCAGGTAGGCCCGATGGGTTATGGACTTCAATCATCTCCCCTTTCTTTGTATATACATTGTAGGAAACATTGGGTACGGTAGTGATCACATTCATGTCAAATTCACGATCCAGTCGCTCCTGAACGATTTCCATGTGAAGCATGCCCAAAAAACCGCATCTAAATCCAAATCCAAGGGCTACTGACGATTCCGGCTCGAAAGTTAAAGAAGCATCATTGAGTTGTAATTTTTCGATGGAGGCACGCAAATCCTCAAAATCTTCAGCATCCACAGGATAAACACCGGCAAAAACCATGGGTTTTACCTCTTCAAAGCCTGAAATGGCTTCTTTGCAGGGACGTTTTACATGGGTGATGGTATCCCCGACTTTCACCTCTTTAGAGCTTTTGATACCGGAAATGATATAACCTACATTGCCTGCACTCAGTGTTTCAGTGGGCACCATGTCTATTTGTAAAATTCCTATTTCATCGGCGTTGTACTCTTTGCCCGTAGCCACAAATTTCACCAAATCACCTTTGTTGATGGTGCCATTCGTGATTTTAAAATAGGCGATGATCCCCCTGAAAGAGTTGAAAACAGAATCAAAGATCAAACACTGCAAAGGCGCATCAGGATCGCCAACCGGAGCGGGAATTCTGTTGATGATGGCTTCAAGGATTTCCTCGATGCCGAGACCGGTTCTGCCACTTGCCCGAATGATCTCTTCCCTTTTACATCCCAATAAGTCAACAATTTGATCTTCTACCTCTTCCGGCATTGCAGAGTCCATATCCATTTTGTTCATGACCGGAATGATTTCCAAATCATGCTCAATGGCCATGTATAAGTTGGAAATAGTTTGTGCCTGTATGCCTTGCGTAGCATCTACAATGAGCAGTGCACCTTCACAAGCGGCTATAGACCGCGAAACTTCATAAGAAAAATCAACGTGTCCCGGAGTATCTATCAGGTTGAGCGTATAGGTCTCTCCTCCCAATTTGTAATTCATTTGGATGGCATGGCTCTTAATCGTAATACCCCTCTCCCTTTCCAGGTCCATGTTGTCTAACACCTGAGTCTGCAGGTCTTTTTCCGAAACTGTGTTCGTGTATTCCAACAACCTGTCTGCTAAGGTGCTTTTTCCATGATCGATATGAGCAATGATGCAAAAATTTCTAATTTTGTTCATTCAAATGACCCTACAAATTTTAAGGATGCAAAATTAGTAAAAAAAGTCGAGAATAAATAGTGTTACCTTGCGTTGTGCAACACAATTGACACTTTTTCGACATCTCCGCCTAAAGGAGGGTTTAGTTTTGACAATATCAATGATATTGCCCGGATCTGAGAAAACTCTTGCATCAACCTGTCCATAATCCTTTGTGCCACGTGTTCTATAAGTTCAGAAGGAATATTCATCTCCTTTTTAATTGCATCATAGACCAATTGGTAATTTAAGGTATCTTCAAGTCGGTCAGTTACACCGGCTTTTTTTGTATCGAGATCCATGGCAACGGTTACCAGGAAAGTATTGCCTGCTTTTTTTTCATGCGCCAACACTCCGTGACAGGCATGAAACTTCATGTTTTCAAGAATTATTTTCCCCATTATTTTGTTGTTTCAATGCTTCTTGTTGCTTCAACGCTTCAATTTCTTCCTTGCCTAATTTCTCTTTTTTCATCAACTGATTGTAAATCATCAGCGCGGCCCAGGCATCAGTAGCAGCATATAGTTGCTGCTTTTCAGTCAGCTCCTCACTCTCCCAGTTGGAAAGGCGCTGATTTTTCGATATTTTTTGATTGAAAACAATGGCAAATATTTTTTGAAGACCTTGTTCTAAAATACCGTAATCGTTGACGATGTTCTGTAAGTCAATGATGTTTTCAGGTTTAAAGTTATAATGCTTATTGAGTCCGATAAAATCATCCTTCAAAGCCAGGCCAACTTTTCGGGTTGCTTTGCGGGATAAAAAATTTGCCAAAGATTTAGGAAAATCCATCAGATTCAATCTGAATAAAAAACATTGGTCTGTAGTGGCAATTTGTAATAATGCAACCTTGTTGGTTTGTCCCTTTTTGAATGAAGGCTTGGTCTCGGTGTCAATGCCTACAATTTTTTGTTTACGTAGTATTTTGATTGCTTTCTTTGCCTTTTTCTCCGTGTCAACGATAATAATTTCTCCTTCAAAAAAGACGAGAGGCAGTTTATTAACCTCTTCCTTACTGATCGTAGCTTTGTTTATACATGTCATATCATCTAAAATCTAATCAAGCTGACATAGTATTATGCCGTGCAAAATTAAAAAAAATAATTGAGCTTGTTCATTTGAATGGTTATTCCACAAACATTTTTATCTTTGTATTGTGTTAACAGGTTCTTAGGCTCATTAATAATCCACTAATTATGCTATGATCATGCAGAATAAAATTGTAAAACTTAAAAGTTACGATCGGGTTGATGAAGCGAAGCTGGATCAGCAAGTTCTTACTGAACATGACATTTCAAGTTCCATTTACGATTCTACAAGTGCTCAGGTATTACCTATGCTTCAGGACGTTGGTGAAAGTGTTGTAGTTATGGTTTTTGAAAAAGATTATGAAAAGGCTCTGAAGGTGCTGAGTGATTATCACCAATATGATGGCGGTGTCTCATAAGTGCCCAACTGCTGTACTTCGACTTTGCTCAGTAACCACGTTGCTTTTGAGATAGCCCATCATCAATATGATGTGCAGTTTGTAGTCTTTCTGTCAGTATTGTATCTCCCTCAGCGGTATCATCACAAAATCCCTTTCATGCATCAGGGGATGGGGGATTTTTAGTTCGGGCAAGTCGACGGTCATGTCTCCGTAAAGCAATATGTCGATGTCAATGATCCTGTCTTTATACACACCCTCTTTGGTTTTTTCTGTTCTGCCCATCTTCACCTCTATGTCTTGAAGTTGATGCAGCAATTCTAAAGGAGCAAGTTGTGTTTCAATTAAAATAACTGCATTTACAAACAGATTGTCAGAAGAAAACCCCACCGGAGCAGAATAGTAGTAAGTGGATTGGCGTATTACTTTGCCCACTTTTTCAGCTATTTGCTGAATGGCAAAATCGATATTGTGTTCTTTTTTACCTAAATTGCTACCGAGACCGAGATAGGTTTGCATGATACTGAATGTGTTAGAGTACAAATATAATAAAAATAATGATAAAAGGAACTTGAATTGATTTAAATGGTTTGTCAAGAGCTCCATACGACAAAAAAGTCAAATTACAACTGCATGAAATTAAACCCTCAACAAATTATTCAGACCGAAGACGGTTCTCATTCCGTATTGCATTCTGAACTGCACGAAACTTATCATTCCATTCACGGTGCCATACAGGAATCCGAACACACCTTTATTGGTGCCGGCTTGCGGCAGTGTAAGCAGTCATCATTGAATATTTTGGAAATCGGCTTCGGAACAGGCTTGAATGCATTTTTGACTCTAGTTGAAACCGAAAAAACCCGACAAAAAGTGTTTTACACGGCTGTCGAGCTTTACCCAATATCCCCGGAATCTGCTGCTTCATTCAATTATCCTGACCTCATCGCAAAAGATAAAAAGGATATATTTTACCTTTTGCATACCTCCCCGTGGCAAAAACACATTTCACTGACAAAGAATTTTGACTTAAATAAGATACAGGAAGATTTCACTAAACTTCGCTTGACAGAAATGTACGATTTAATTTACTTTGATGCTTTCTCACCGGAGAAACAACCCGAAATGTGGACGAATGAGCGCTTTCAAATGCTGTATGATTGCTGTAATCCCAACGCCATACTGACTACCTATTGTGCCAAAGGGGCGGTACGCAGGGCATTGCAGACAGCCGGATTTTCAGTGGAAAGGATTCCCGGTGCAAAAGGTAAAAGAGAAATGCTGCGGGCGAGGAAGACGACTTAGGAAAATAGCGGGGTTTTAAAAAGAGGTCCGAGTTCCGGGTTCACGAGGTGCGAGGTCGCGTGTTCCGGATTCATGAGTTTCGAAATAATCACTGCTGAGCAACTAAAAAATTGTCCGTAGGACAAACACGTGAATAACCCCCGGATTCATCCGGGGTGGAAAGATCAAGAATAGTAATAAAACTCAGTAAGAGTTTCCCTAAACCCAAATTGTTAAACGCCTACAGCGTTTGAGTAATCATAAACATCCAACTGCCCCCAATTAAAATTGGGGGTTATGCACGTGGAACTTCTACGAAGTTCAAATAGTCGCTTCGACGTTGTTCAGCGAGAATAATCGACCTCGGCTGGTGAACCGAAAAATAAGTGAGAACAACGTCAAAAATCGTCCTTGTTTGAGCAACGAAGTTGCGAGTTTGGACGATTTAGTTGTTCGAGCGCTAATTTTTCGAGTGAAGCAGGCGTAGTCTTGACTTTTTTTGCTTCGGTCAAGACAAAAAAATGAAGAAGAATTTGAAGAAATCGTTTTTTGGTTCAAGCCAAAAAATGAAGGGATGTTTCGAGCCCCACAAATTATTCCGTTTCAGTAACATCCTGCACTGTTGTTGCATCCTCTCTATCTTCTTCCTCCTCTTCCTTCTTGGATTTACAAACCAAAATACTCAATTCATACAACAAATAAAGAGGCAATGCTACTACCGACATGGTAAAAGGATCAGTGGTGGGTGTCACCAAAGCTGATAGTATCAGCAAGATCACAAAGGCATATGAACGTACCTTCTTTAGCATTTGTTTGTGGATCAACCTGGCTTTTGATAACAAATACGCCAAAACAGGCATTTCAAACATAATTCCCAAACTGAAAGTCAGTATATACAAACTGCCCATATACGATTGTAAAGCAATCTGGTTGGGAACCAAATCAGATACTTTATAGGTGCCCAAAAATCTTACCGTCAGCGGGAAAATAATAAAATAGCTGACAAGTACTCCTAAATAAAATAAGAATGAAGCAGATAAGAAGATAGTACCCACATGCGACTTTTCGTTGGGATATAATGCCGGTCGTACAAACCACCAAATTTCAAGTAAAATATAAGGTACGATCAAGACTAGTGCGATGCTGAATGAGGAAGTGATGTGTGTCATCAACTGACCGGCGAGATTAATATTGATCAGTTCAATATTAAAATCTTCCGGACATAAACCCGGAAATTTGAACAATTCAGCTAATCTACAAAGTGAACGATAAAACCAAAAATCCGAGCTTAAGGGTGCAAAAACAATATTGTTGAATACAAAATCCCTAAAAGAAAAGATAACTATAACGACTAAAAGTACTGCTATCACTATGCGGATGATGGTCCATCGCAATACCTCTAAATGCTCCCAGAACGATAAGTTTTTTCCTTCACCCATTCTTTTTGGTATAAGACCTGACGCCTATTTTTTATCAAGGTCATCCATAGTGGCGTTTATCTCATCATCAACTTCTTTCATGCCTTTTTTGAACTGGCTGACACCTTTACCCAAACCACGCATCAGTTCAGGAATTTTTTTACCACCAAAAATTAATAATACTACGAGAGCAATTAAAATAATTTCTCCGGTACCTAAAGCCCACAAGTAAATCATGTTTAACATAATACAATGACATTTTAATTTAAGTGTACAAATATACGCTTTTTAAGTGAATGAAAATGATATGCGACTTTTTTTTAAAAAAACAACAAATCCAATAGCTTTTAAATATTTATGTTGTTGGAGAAAACTCAATTATGTAAAAAGTATTTTTGATTGTATTTCAGTAAATATTTACGATATTTGTTAACTCACCAATAAATAATAATTATGAATGCGATGAGGTTTAGATTGCTCTTTCTTTTCATCGTTTCTGGCATTTCCTGTATATTTTCTCAGTCCAATAACGTTGATTATCAGTCGTATCGTGGAAAGGTTGTCGATCGGCTAACCAACGCGCCACTGACCTATTGCAATATATTGGTTGCAGGGACCAATATTGCAACCGTAACCAATGCTGAAGGGGATTTTTTATTGAAAGTTCCTGTTACCCATGAACACGTAAAGTTGATTATAAGTCATATAGGTTATAAAAGTTCCATAATAGAAGCGGATGAACTCCGGGCTCAAAAAGGTATCATTGCCATGGAGCATGCAACCGTTGTCCTCCCTCAAATTGACGTATTGACCCGGGATGCCAATGCATTGGTTGCTTTAATGTTCGAGAAAATTCCTGAAAATTATCCTGTGCAGGAAATGTTTATGACTGCCTTTTATCGGGAATCCATCCGAAAAGGCAGAAACTATGCATCTCTATCGGAAGCGGTCGTTGAGATTCAAAAACAATCGTACAATAATTACCGGCAGGATTACGCAAGATTGATCAAGGCACGTAAACAAACCGATTACACAAAATTGGATACCCTGATTTTTAAACTGATGGGTGGCCCGTACAACTGCTTGTTCCTGGATGTCATGAAATATCCTACTTATCTTATGACTGAACAGATGTTTGAAAAATATGATTTTACCCTGGATAAAACCCAATGGATAGACGATAAGCTTATTTATGTGGTGGACTTCAAGCATCGACCTACTAAAGAAGAGGCACTTTATGACGGAAAATTATATATTGATGCCGCTTCTCTGGCTTTAAAATCGGCGGTGTTCAGTCTCGATTTGACCAATCAGGCAGAGGCAATCAGGATGTTTCTCCAAAAGAAACCATTCAATGCCAAAGTATCACCCATACAGGCCGATTATCGCATGGATTACGTCGAAAAAGACGGCAAGTGGTACTATGCTTATGGTCGTATTGAATTAGGTATGAGGGTGAATTGGAAAAGGAAACTTTTCAATAGTCATTATTGTGCTACTATTGAAATGGCGGTTACCGATCACGAAATCAGCTCTGATGATAAGTCAATTAAATTCGGTGACCGACTTCGCCCCCGTGTAATAATTGCCGATAGGGCAGAAGGCTTTTCAGATCCCGATTTCTGGGGACCACACAATGTCATAGAACCTGACAAACCCATAGAAGCAGCTATCAGAAAAATTGGAAGAAAAGCTTTGTAGACGAGGTCCAGGGTCCGAGTTCCGGGTTGCGGGGTGCGCGTTAACGAGTTGCGGGGTCGCGTGGTGCAAGTTCACGGGTTTCAGTATCCGGGGTGCGCGTTCATGGGGTGGTTTCTCGCAGATTGACGCAGATTATATGGAACAGAGTAAAATTTTCTCAGGGACTGGTTTCAAAGTCAGTCCCTGAGTTCATGTCCTGATTTTTTAAATACATATCCTTTTCTTTGTGAAAAGTTTTTGCCATGCACTTAGAAAAAAGGCATTGTTATCTTTTGATAAGTTTCAACGTTGTATATTGTCCGGCACTGTTTATTTTTACATAATAAACACCTTGAGTTAAGGCTGAGATGTTGAGTTGGGTAGCCGGACCGTAATAAACTGCCGACAATCTGCCTGAAACATCAAAGATATCCACAGCATCAATGCGTTGACTCGAGCGGATATTTAAAATATCTTTCGCCGGATTCGGATATATGGAGGTATGCATAGAACCATCTAAAAAAAACACTCCGGAAGTGTCCAATGGGGAATAATAATAATTAGAAACTTTCTGAGACTGACCAATATGCTCGTTCTCAATCTTGTATGGCAAATTGTTTTCAAAAGGCAATATCAGATTTTCTGACGGACAAGTGCTGTCTAATGTGATTTCTGTTTCCAATGCCAACACAAAAGCATCTTCAACAAAATAATATTCACGGTATATCACTTTATTATCATCTGATGCATCGTATATATATTCTTTTTTCAGGCTTGCTCTCCAGTCATTGATGGTATCATTGTAGTTATAGTCAATTTGACAAACTAAATTTCCCGATTCATAGGTAAATTCTGTTTTGCTTTTATCTGACCATTGATTTTCCGGTATCAGCGTTTGTTTGAGAATACACGAAAGCTCATTGCTTTGTTCATCATATTGATATACATCCTGTTCGATTAAAAGAAAAACATCATTTCTAAAAACGGAATATTCAATGTTCGACAGCAATCCGTCATCATTGTAAAAACAAGTGGATTTTTTATCCGTAATCCATTGATTGTTAACAAAATTCTCCTGTTTTTCAACGGATAGTTTTTCTCCGTCATACTCATAAACAGTTCTGGTAGAAGGAGTTATAACTCCCTCGCGAGGACGGGAAACAACTGAAGATGTTTTTTTACCGTTTTCATAAAAATGCTCAGTGAGGGTAGATAAATTATAAATCATATTGATACTGTCTTCTGTTACTATAAAAAACCGCTCGCTGATCAGTTGCCCCTGTTCGTTATACGAATATTGATACTTGGTAAAACCGGACACCACGATGCTATCCAATTTTAACAAGGCTTCGTCCGAGGGAGCAGCGAAGCATTTGCTTGTCTGAACCCATAAAAGACTCAATAAAATTAAAAATATAGTTTTTGTTTTCATTGTTTGAGGTATAAATCTGTTATTATTAAATTTACAACCGGATTATCCGGTGTCAAAATCTGAAATCTGAGGTTTTTAACACCTCATCTAAAGAATCCCGTAGAATTAAGAACTTTTCAAGTTTAATCGCATGTAAAGTTATACAAAATCATAATGCCGTAATTTATAGATTATTTTACCGACTCTTAAACGTATAACCTATAGCTGCGCCGCCCCATGGTATAAATTCTTTCCATAATTCCGGCTCGCTATCTTCGGTATCTTGATGATTCATAAACCAAATTAAAGGTGTGGCGGCAGCTTTTAAGAAAAGACCCCCATTGTCTTTTTGAAAACGATAGCCTATCCTAAATGGAAGAAACCAATCAAAACTACTGCTGTAGAACCCCCCTCGATAAGTGGCAAAATTTGATTTATATGTCACTCCCACACCCAATTCAAGATGATGTTTTGTCCCATATAAATAACTGATTTCAGGGGTGATAGGGAGATTGAAAACATTAAACTTAAATTTGTTGTTTTCTTTATCAAATTCCGGTAAATAACCGAATCCGCATTTGAAAGACAATTTATGTTTTTCTTGCAATTTCAACGTATAATCATATCCTATGCTGTACATTCCTAAAAAAGCATTTCCAAATACTTCCGCATACATCGTATGCTGTCCTCGTCGTTGTTTGTCAGTATTTTCTTGTGCAAAGCAGTTATTATTCACCGATAATATGAATGACAAACAAAGGATAATTGATAAGAGTTGTTTCATAATTGGAATTATTGAATTTTTACTTTAACAAGGTAGGGCAAATGGTCACTTAGTACATAATTAAAATCAGCACAGGACGGTATTCCCCTTTCAAGGAGTTCTTTATTTGAATTTGTGTTGTATTCCATTATCAGGTCTATCATTTTTCCTTTTGCTGTCGTGGCATCATCATACCAGTAGCCCCATACGCCATTGTGATTATATTGATAGTTGCGCGCCGGATTATTCAGCACATCAAAACCGGCATTGTTGAAAATATTGACAGCACCGGTTGTTGTATGGGGTTCTTCATTCGCATCTCCGGCAAAATAAATCGGCTTTCCTGTACTTATGCAATTTTGCACGATACTTTCAGCTAAAATTTTATTTGCCATCTTTTTTCTGCTGTTTTCATTGGTGGATAAATGAGTAGAAATAACGGCAAAATCACTCCATTCAGCAATTATATACCCTCGAATTTCGTCGCTATCTGTTACATGTACCGTGTCCTTACAAATTGTTGGAGTACCTAACCAAGATTTCCATAATAGAGCAATGCCATATCCTACAGTGGTGCTCCCTATAGTAGCACATCCTACCCCTTCCATTTTGGCTGAGTTTTTCAGATTTTTAAAATTGTTAAAACCGAAACGTATTTCTTGTACGGCAGCCACATCTGCTCCACTTTCATGTATTACGTTTCCATTTCCGCTATAATGTCCTTTTTTTATATTATAAGTTATTACACTTAAGCGATATCGGTAGTCATTGCCTGTTAATGCTTCAAATTTGGCATTTATTGCCACTTCAAACCCCGGATTTAACACAATTTCATTACCGGCCATATATGTTGTTTTGGCATGAAGGCTCTGTGTTGATTGGATACAATTACTGGCTCTATACGTAGCGGGTTCTATCATCGTTTGGGAAAGGTTTAAATTTACGGGAATGTCGCCTTGTGAATTTGTTTTCCACAGACACAAGGTTGTTAAAGTAATTATTAGTATTGTTTTTATTGTTTTCACGGCTCAATCCTCCTATTTTGTTAAAATCATTCGTTTGACATCTACTTCTTTACCGTCAGCAAGAAGTGCATACAAGTACATTCCTGCAGGAAATTCTGAACCTGAGATCGTTTGCTGTCCTTCACCTCGATCAGTAATGGCAATTTGTTTGAGTTGTTCTCCTTGCATGTTGTAAATGCAGAGGTACGCTAATCCGACTTCTTCAGGCAGATAATACTTAATTTGTGTGGATTGAGAGAATGGATTGGGAGCGTTTTGGTAAAGCATGGCAGTAAGCAGATTGTCCGATATGTCGTCTTTTGAATCCATATTATTGCCTTTGGCTTTCTGCATAGAAATAGCTTCCCTACTTTCTAACGCTTCTATCTTTACGTTGAGTTCCTTAATTGATTGTATCAATAATGGAATTAAGCCGGTGTAGTTTATAGCCAAGTATCCGTTGTCATCTTCATATACCAAATCTGGATAAAGTTTTTGTAAATCCTGCGCTATCAGTCCATAATGTTTTTTCTGGAACATTTGGGAATTTTCATCAAAAAAACCCCTGCTTACGGTAGCAGTATCACTTTTAGATTCAAAATAAACTTGTTTCAAATTGTACTGTACAGGATTCATTTGTAATATTGTGCTTAGTGTGGCACCGGTCTTGGATTTACCGGTTAAGGCATCAGTTGAAAAACTGCTTAAGTCAACAATATTCTGTTTATAACGGGTATCGGAACCATTGATTATAATCCCATTCACTGTTCCGGTAACCTTTACGTTTCCTTTAAAATATCCGGCATAGCGCCCATCCAATTCACTTCCATAATAATCCTCAACTGTACCAATAACACCAGCTCCATTATTTGTACCAGTTAAATTTCCCATAACACCGTAATTATAACCGTTTGTTGCATTACCGGCAGTTCCTCGGACGCCAATCGCTCGTCCTGAGGTCAGTGGAGTAGCACTAATTGTGTAAGCATCAACTCCAATATCTCCCCTATATGTCGATATTTCAGAAGAACTTGCAATTGCTCTCCCCCATGTGGGGCTGGTGTCACCCTGTCCTCTTCTGTGTGCTTCTAAACCTACCCTATTTCCTTCAAGGATAACCGCATAAATGTTTCCAAATGTGGAAACTGGTGAATTTCCAAATTCTATTTTGCCATCACTCTTTACTTTCAGTTGTGCTGTCATAAACTGTGTTGCCAGCAAAATTCCTAAAATGAACATAATTTTTCTCATAATTTTAAAATTTAAATGATTAATGTAAGATTACTACTAGTGTCCCTTGAAAATTGGGACGAATAAAAAATTAAATAAATTTGGCTCATCAAGCCTAAAACGTTCTTTGATTTTTTGAAATTTGGTTTTATCGGTTTTATTGACATTTTTAATGAGTCCTTCTTGGGGAATTGACTCCACATAAACAGCGGCGATGCCATGGGGATTTAGTGACTGAACATGAAGCTGAGCTACAATCGAGAACTGATATACTAAAAGGAAGAAAACTACAGATAATATTTTCATGAAGCGTAAGATACTTTTTGTCTTAATTTTGTTGTTGTAATCAATGTTTTTAAGCTTGCAAAAGTAGGAATTAATGTGGTTTTTTCAAAATCTTTTTTTTCTGGCTGTCAATCATTCTTCCACAAGAATTTATTTAGGCATTGACAACCTGCAATACGAAACGCGGAACTCGTACCCCGGAACCCAATCATACAATCAGAAGAAAAAACCTTATTTTACACCTTATTTTCAAACTAAACAAGCTTAGTAGAGTTGAATGACTATTTGATTTTGACCTTATTAGCTTATTTTGCGGGTTGTTGAACTAATTGCCTTCGAGAGCCTCAGGCAACGAATGCTCCCGGTGGCTGATTTTCGGTGCCGGTGGCTGAGGCTCTCGAAGCCACGTCATTGTTGGTCCGCGGGCTGTTGATGATTCTTGTATTTGACAATATTTATTTATCATAATTTTGTTTTAGTCTTTTTTTTATGTAATTTTGCTGAAAATTAGAAGCAAAACGGAAATGAATTTTTGGCAATTAAGGAATCAATTTTTCGACTTGGTATGTTTCAATATCAATCAAGTTTATGCGTGGCAACCGAATTTTGAGAAAAATAATCTGACTCGTTGGGTAAAGCAAAACTTGCTTGTGAAATTACGCAATTCGTGGTATAGTTTTCCTGAGTATTTAAAAACACCTAATATTCAGTATTTTGTGTCGAACAAAATCTATAGTCCTTCCTATGTCAGCTTGCATGCTGCATTGGCATTTTATGGCATAATTCCCGAAGCAATTGTCCAAACGACTGCTGTAAGTTCTTTGAAAAAAACAGCTTTCGAGAATATTTTCGGTTCATTTTCATATCAACAGATTTTACCTGAATTGATGTTTGCTTATGAACAAAAACCGTTTTTAAACAAACAAAGTTTGCTTTTTGCTACCCCCGAAAAAGCAATTTTGGATTTGTTGTACCTGTATCCACAGTACAATAATGAGCAAGAAATCAAAGAATTACGCTTTGATGAAGCATTTATGCAAGAAGATTTGAATACAGAGCGTTTGAACGAATTTGCAGAAAAGTTTCAATCAAAAGTATTAAGAAAGCGAGTTGATTTACTTTTAAAAATCCACGATTTATGTTGAATTTAGAACAAATACAAAATTATTTTCCGCCACAAATCAAAGAAAATCCTGCACACAAAAAATATATGCTGAAAGAGTACATTCAGCTGATGATTTTGAATTTTTTGGCCACTTCAAAATTTGTGAAGAAAATTACTTTTATAGGAGGTACGAATTTGCGTTTAGTGAAAGGAATCGACAGATTTTCAGAAGACTTGGATTTTGATTGTAAAGATTTTAATGCTGAATATTTTGCTGAGATGTCACAATCGGTTTTGACTTTTTTAAACCGATCGGGCATACAAGCAGAGAGCCGAGAAAAAGAAAGCAAAAAATTAACTGCTTTTCGTTCACGGATTTACTTTCCCGAATTGTTGTTTGAATTAGGGCTGTCGGCATACAGAGAAGAAAGATTTTTGATTAAGTTAGAAAGCCAGAATCAAGAATTTGAATATACGCCCCAAATGACCACGATTAGTGCCTGTGGATTTTTCATGTCCTTTCCTGTTCCGCCCGATGATGTGCTTTGTGCCATGAAATTGTCGGCGTTACTTTCAAGAGCCAAAGGTCGTGATTTTTATGATGCTATGTTTTTGCTTGCTCAAACAAAACCAAATTATGATTTTCTCGCTCAAAAACAAGCTATTCACGATCAAGTAGAACTAAAAACAAAACTAATAGAAATTATTGAAAAGGTGGATTTAGAGCATAAATCCAAAGACTTTGAACATTTGTTATTTAACAAAGAAAATAAAAATAAAATTGTGAATTTCAGCGAATTTGTGAAAAATCTAAATTGAGGAAATGTTTCTTCATTTTTTTCTTCTGTACTTTTTTTCTTGACAAAAAAGTACCCAAAAATCAAGACTACGCCTGCTTCGCTCAAAAAACTAGCGTTCAAAAAGCTAAAACCCCCAAACTCGCCGGTTTGCGGCTCAAGCAGTGGGTGTTTTTTAACGCTTTTTTCTCTTGTTTTGCATAAAGAACTCACGCTCGGCATAGTTCAAGCAAGCTTGACTCTGCTCTCACTCATCGTTCTTTTTTGACTCATCAGTCGAGGTCGGTTTGCGGGGTTGTTGAAGCAGTTGCCTTCGAGAGCCTCAGGCAACGAATGTTCTCGGTGGCTGAGGCTCTCGAAGCCACATCATTTTTTGGCTCACCAGTCAAGGTCGTTCTGGCTAAACATTAAACTATTCTCTGATTCACTATTCATTATTCACTATTCTTTATTCTTCGACTACGTACAGGGTCCGCTTTATAACTTTATGAGCTTTCCAACTTAATATCCGTACAAGTTCGCCCCATCTGCGTCATCCGTGTGCTATTATTCCGCAACACAGTGGCTTGGAAGTCAGCATCTTAAGCCTGCTTATAAAAACCATTACATTCAATTTTACATAAAAGATGTTTTAAGTAAAAATAATTGTAAATTTGCATTTTAATCAAAAATGGAAACCAATCGTATAGAATACAAGCAAAAATTGACTGATCAGCTTGAAAAAGAAGTTGTGGCATTTCTGAATTATGCAGGAGGTGGAATTATCTACTTAGGAATAGATAATATAGGGAATGTCATAGGAGTTACAGGCATAGGAACTTTTTTCTAAACGAACTCGAAACTCAATTGGGAAAATTAAGGCTCCGAGACAAGATTTGAAGTTTGAGCAATTGAGAATTTATTATGATTCAATTGACAAACCACTTAACAGTCAATTTGCTAAAACTCTTGAACTACTCAATGAAGAAGCACAATATAATTATGTAGCTTATTTGATGGCAGATAATAATACTATATCTGTTAAACTTGCGAAATATAGAGGTGTAAACAGAGTCGATTTGATACAAAGTGATGAATATGGTTTTGGATCGCTTATTAAAGCAATAAAATCTGTATTAGATAAAATTGAAGTTGAAAATACGACATTTACTAAAATCACTTCTAAAGAACGTATAGAAAAAAGAAGATGGAATTCTTTGGCAATGCGTGAGGCTGTGATTAATGCTATGGCACATAATGATTATACCTACGAATTAGCTCCTAAATTTGAGTTTTTTGATGATAGATTTGAAATTACTTCTTATGGTGGACTACCTCAGGGACTATCAGAAAATGAGTTTTTTCAAGGAATATCTATTCCAAGAAATAAAGAGATCATGCGTATTTTAAGAGACATTGAATTGGTTGAACAATTAGGCTCAGGAATACCGAGAATTTTGCAATCATATGGCAAAGAATGCTTTCAGTTTTCTGATAATTATATTAGAATAAGTTTCCCTGCTGAATATGATGTTGATGAATGTGAGGAGAAAGATACAACAAAGCATATTGAAGTGAGCGAGGATACAAATGTCGGTGTAAATGTCGGTGTAAATGTCGGTGTAAATGAACTATTTGAAATTATAAAAAAATATCCCGGAAAGAACTCTAAAGAACTACATCTGTACTTTGATGTAAGCAACAGAACAATAGAACGTTGGTTAAAAACACTAAAAAAAGAGAGAAGAATTGAATTTATTGGAGCACCCAGGATAGGAGGATACTTCATTGTAAAATGAATACAAACCAACTTTACTGACAAGTTCAACTTGGAACTCGAAACCCACAACCCGAAACTCGCACCCCGATAAAACACCTTATTTTCACCTTATTTTCAAACTAAACAAGCTTAGTAGAGGTGAAAGTATGAAGGTAAAATTTACCTTATTACCTTATTTTTTCTTCTGCACTTTTCCTTGATAAAATACTTCTTCATTTTTTTGTCTTGATACAAAAAAACGAAGCAAAAAAAAATCAAGACTACGTTTTTTCATTCCGCACTTTTTCTTGATAAAAAGTGCCAAAAATCAAGACTGCGCCTGCTTCGCTCAAAAAATTAACGCTCGAACAACTAAATCGTCCAAACTCGCAACTTCGTTGCTCAAACAAGG
>Ga0209718_1001739_pt1 | contig 23705 bp, 20 predicted proteins | sample AD_JPNAS1_MetaG_FD_184420 | JGI IMG/M metagenome (GOLD analysis project Ga0209718, IMG submission 184420) | Active sludge microbial communities of municipal wastewater-treating anaerobic digesters from Japan - AD_JPNAS1_MetaG (SPAdes) (version 2) | ecosystem: Engineered > Bioreactor > Anaerobic... | reverse complement strand
CCCCCCGGGGGGAGGTATTCTAAAGGATAACCTCAGGATCAAAGTATAGTAACTAACAACGCACTGTTCACCAGGAAAACTAATTTACAGAAACTTCTTGACATAACCATGCAAGTATAAACACCATTCTCAACAAAAACGGCCACTTATTCAGATTTCTTATTAAAAAGGTAGAATTATATGCGTTTGCAAGGAAAAACACAGCATTGTTACCCTATATGTAACGCACCAGGCTGAAAACAACGTGAATTTCTTTTCAAAAGCAGCATTTAAAAAAGAAAAAAAATAGAAATAATTCGGAATACATTACTCCATTTTTAAAAAGCACTCTTGACTCTTAAGGATGGCTTATACTAGTATTCTCCGTGTAGTTTCATGCAACGGGCAGCCCCCTGTATCGCACCCGCTTCTTTTTACACGCCATCATGTCGGAGATATAAAGCGTTGCTGCTGAAAAAACTCACTATTGTACTTGTAGATGATGACGCCGATGTGCTCGAGTCTGTAGCGGCATGCTTCCATAGACTCGGGCATGACGTTATCCCTTTCAGCAATGCGCTGAGGGCGCTGGATCACCTGCACGCAGGCGCATGCGATCTTCTTGTGGCGGATATCAAATTACGGGAAATGAGCGGTCTTGATCTGATCAGTCAGGTGAGAGCACGTCATCCCCTCATGGCAATTGTTGCCATGACCGGCCATGAAGAAGAGTACCCTCTCTCCATGGCGCTGGAAGCAGGCGCTGATGCCTATCTCGCCAAGCCCTTCAGTCTGAAAACGCTGGAGCTGATGTTGCAACAGACTTTCTGGGAAACGGCATCCCGGCTGGACTGGTGGGAACACCATTCTGTCAGCAACTGCTGAATCCTCTTCTGCAGATACACGCCTCAGAAAGACCACGGTACCGGCGGTGTATCCCCTTCGTAATGCCACAACTGCCCGCGCAGTGCAACTGCAGTCACCACATTACCCACGCCCGCCCATTCCGTGCGCCGCACCGCAGTCTGTTCACTGTATACTTTTCCTGCTGAAGTCGTATGCAGCAGCCGTGTGACATCTGAACCTTCCGAGAAGACATCTGCTGCGAGCAGAAGCGAAAGAAAAGGGGCTGCCAGATGCTGCACGTACAGCGCAAGTGCTCCATCCAGCCACATGTCGCTATTAATCAGCCAAAGATAAACCAGATACGTCACCAACCGATCCGGCGAAGCAGGCATCAGCGCCCCGGGCACGATCTGTTCCAATCCTGCTTCCGGTCTTTTCCGTACCCAGTCAAGCACATGAAAGCACCGCTGCATCAGTTCAGGCCGTTTGATCAGCTGAAAACTCGTGACAGCCTGCGCCACCTGCTCCAGCAGCAAAGCGGTATATTCAGGCAGCGGGGGCAACGAAAGCAGCGGAGGAAGCAGCGTTGCGTCCCGCATCAGTGACAAATCCAGCACAGGCACCCGCAGCGTATAGCCCGGTATTCGCAAAGCATTTTCCGGATTGACCGCCGGAATCCCCTCCTGTACAAAAGCGGCGGCAATTCCATGCAGTGAAAAGGGAATCGATGTAAAAACACTTTCAAGAATTGCCAGCTGCTCCGGATTCAATGCTTCCCCGCCAAAGAGCCAGACACCGGTGCTTTTGAAGAAAAGCGCCTGAATACGGGGCATGTCAATCCAGCGGAAAATATCAAATCCCTTTGAAAAGGCACTTAAAGTGACGCAGTGCTGCCAGGCATCCAGCAGCAGTCCCTCGCCATAAAGGCTGCCGGGGTGCAGCACTTCAGTCAGCGGAAGCGGACCGGAAGCAAACACATCTTCAATACCGGAAGCAAAAGCTTTTCGAATCATTTCAGGTGTGTCGTTGTAAAGAGACTCCATAAAAGGAAGGATAAGCGACGGAGAAAGCGCTGTACCGGCAAGAGACTGCGTCCAGTAACGGCGGATTCCTTCGGCGGCAAAAGAACCGGCAAAACGTGCCATCTTTTCTGCATCGGCGGAACCGAACTTTATATGAGCATGCAAATTGGTGCCGTGCTGCGCTGTAAAAGCATTTGTTTCATAGTACTGACTTATGCCGAACAGACGGGCGGCAAGATCAAGAGGCTCCTTTTCCACATAAGCACAGAGCCAGGGCTGCTCTTCCGGAAGAGGCGCCGTGCCAAGTGCTTTCAGTGCATCCAGCATGCCTTCCGGCGCCACTACAGTTTCACCAGACGGCAGCCCGTAAGCCGTCGGCTCAGCCACCGGTTCTGATAGAGCGGACGGCGCAGACAGGGCAGGCGGCTCAGACAGCACCTCTCCCTCCGACGCTCCCAGCACCGCAAATATAAGCAATAAATAAAGCATTTCAGTATCTCCGCTCAGCAAAAGAATTCTGAAAGAGCATACCATATTTTTAAATAAGAAGGTGGGCGCGCGGCACAACCTGCCCGAAAACAGCGGACATGAACACGTTGTCCCGTTTTCCTTTTTAAATACAGTGCGCTACAATGGTTTCTGCTCCGTTCTTCTGCGAACCGTTTTTGGTAAAAGGAAAAAGTAATGAGAACGCTGTTTTTCATGTCCCTCTGCCTCGGCTGGATATTTCTCTCACCCTTTCATGCCCGGGCGGCTGAACCCATGTCCATAGGTTCACGCCTGGAAGTTTTTGCCGATGCCCGGATGATCGAATCTCTCGAAAACCTGCAGCATGTGCCGGGGACGCCTGTTCATCGCGAAACAGTGCTTGTTTTTGATCGTCCCTGGGAAGGCAGGTATTGCGGTTATGTCACTGTCCTGCAGGACGGTGACCTTTATCGCATGTACTACAGAGGGTTGCCTGAAGCGGGCAGGGACGGTTCCGCCCGGGAGGTCACCTGTTACGCGGAAAGCAAGGACGGCATCCGCTGGGAAAAGCCTGAAAATAATATTGTCCTTGCCGATCAGCCTCCTTACTCGCATAATTTCAGCCCTTTCATCAATACCCGGCCCGGTGCCCCCGCCTCTGAGCGGTATCTTGCGGTCGCCGGTACGGAAGAAAGCGGCTTGAGCAGTTTCTCTTCAGAAGATGGGATCCACTGGACTTTAAAAGATGAAAAAATTATCACCGGCGGTGCCTTCGACTCACAGAACCTGGCTTTCTGGTCTGAAGCCGAACAATGCTACCTCTGCTATTTCCGGACCTGGACAAAAGGCAACTATGCAGGATATCGCTGGATCAGCCGTGCCTCCTCACCCGACTTTGTCCACTGGTCGCCCCCGGAAGAAATGGATGCGGGCAATGCGCCGCCGGAGCACATTTATACCAACCAGACGCTCCCCTACTTTCGGGCACCTCATCTGTACATTGCGCTGGCAGCGCGCTTTATGCCCGGCAGGCACATCATGTCCGAGCAGGAGGCGGCGGTATTGGGCGTCGAAAAAGGGTACTACAAGGACTGCTCCGACAGTGTGCTCATGACCAGCCGCGGAGGCACCCGCTATGACCGCTGTTTTCTGGAAGGCTATGTGCGGCCGGGTATCGGGCTGGAAAACTGGACTTCCAGAACCAATTATCCTGCCTGGGGAATTCTCCCGACCGGCGAAACAGAACTCTCGCTCTATATCCAGCATAACTACGGGCAGCCGACAGCACGGATTGACCGGTATACCCTTCGTACCGACGGATTTGCCAGCCTTCGGGCAGGATGCACCCGTGGTCTTTTGACAACGATACCTTTTACATTTACCGGCAAAGACCTCCATATTAACTTCAGCACTTCCGCCGCAGGCTCCGTACGGGCGGCTTTGACCGATGAAGCAGGCACAGCTTATCCCGGATTTTCATTGGAAGAGAGCAACGAAATTTTCGGCAACAGCATTGACCGCATCGTCCGCTGGCAGGACGAAAACAGCGCGGGAATTCTGGCGGGCAAGACCGTTCGGCTTGTTATCCAGCTGGCTGATGCGGATTTGTATGCATTTCAGTTCAAATAAAATAGGCGACACAATTTTGTAATTCAGCGGTATAATATATACAGGGTACGTTAACTGTGCCCGAAACCGTGTGTGCCTACCTCTTTAGAGGAGTTCCTCTCATGAAACGCATGCTTTCGTTCTCACTCACCACCATCGCTCTCCTCGTGCTTCTTTCCGGATGCCCCTGGTTCAAGCCCCCCGTTCCGCCTGTCGATCCTGTAGAAGGAGAAGAAGTAATTGAAGGTGAACTTCCCGCTGAGGGCGAGAGCCCGGAGGAAGGAGAGGCGCCTCTCTTTACCAGTGCGGACCCGGCACAACGCGGGGTTTACGATGAGACTCTGGATGGTGTGCCCACACCGGACGCCGGAGAAGAAAACGAAGGCGGCAAAGAATCCCGGGAACTCGTTGAGCCCGACGTGATCAGACGGGCAGGCAACCTGCTTTACATTCTCAACCAGCACCGCGGGCTCATCATTGCCGATCTCGACGGGCAGCGCACGCTGTCGCAAACACCCACGTTCGGATATCCCCGGGATCTGTATCTGGTCGGCAACAAAGCCTATGTGCTGGTCAGTTATGCGCAAGATGTCCGGCTGGATGAGAAAGGACGCTACCAGGTCTCCTACGGTTCCCGCCTTTACGTTTTTGATGTCACCGATCCTGAAGCAGTTGTTTCACTGGGGTCCAGCCGCTTTGAGGGCGACCTCATCGACAGCCGCCTCGTTGGCTCTATCCTGTACGCCGTGTGCAGCAACTATACCTGGTATTACCCTGAGGAAACAGACGAACCCATCGAAACAGCGTCCGTAGAAAAGAGCTACGGCGACACCTGGGCAATCAGTCTGGATACTGCCCGACCGGGTGCCATGAGCCAGGTGGCTAAAGTTAAATTTCAGGGATACGGAAATCTGATTCAGGCGACCAGCGAGGCAATTTTCTGTGCCACTTCCGACTGGTACAGCGACAGCACCGCAATCACTTATGTCGACATCAGCGATCCCCGCGGTGCTATTGCCGTACGGGGCACAGCTGTTGTTCCTGGACATCTGGCAGACAGATTTAAAATGGACGCGTGGGAAGATGTGCTGCGTGTAGTTAGCAATACCGGATGGAACGACCGGAAAACCCTGATTACCACCTGGGATCTGAAAGACCCCGATACCTTTGCACAGCTGGGATCGACCGAACTGGAAAGTGCCGCCGGTGATACTACGTATGCGACACGCTTTGACGGTGCCCGCGCTTATATTGTCACCTACCTCACGGTAGACCCCCTGTATGTCGTGGATCTTTCAGATCCCGCAAATCCGCAGGTGCTGGGCGAGCTGAAAATTCCGGGCTGGTCAACGCATATTGAACCCCGGGGCGACCGGCTCATCGCTCTGGGCGTTGATGATGAAGGCGGCGGCAGACGGGTCATGGTCAGTCTTTTCGATGTGAGCGATCCCGGGGCTCCGCAGCGCCTCGATTACACCAGCTTCGGCGACAACTGGAGCTGGTCAACGGCCTATGAAGATGTCAAAGCCTTCACCGTTCTGGACAATGCCATTCTGGTTCCATTCAGCGGCTGGAACTACGGCAGCGGCGGATATGACCGGCTGCAGTTCATCTCCTACAACCGCGATCGCCTGCAGGCGCAGGGCTATGTGGATCTGCGGGGAAGCGCACTCCGCGCACTGCAGTACGGCGGTTACCACTTCGCCGTTACACAGGAACAGTTGGCTGTGATTGATGCCTCCGACCCGAACACGCCCCGTATCACAAACAGCATCACCCTTGCCGAAAACATTGCGGATGTCGTCCCGCTGAAAGACGGATGGGCACTGGAAATTATCTGCCGGTATGACTCCGCCGACAGCAGCGTCCGCGCTGTGAATGCTGCCGGTGAGACAGGGCAGGAAGTGCTTCTTAAAACGTCCTCCATCACGGAGAGTTTTCTTTGGAATGACACTGCGGTGCTGGTGGCTTCCGGCTATGATTACTATCCGGAATACAACAGTTTTTACCGGGTCTATCTGGTGAATGTTTCTGATCCGCTCTCCCCGGTTCTTGAAAAAGAAATCTTGGTGAAACTGCAGCCCTGGTACTACGGCTGGTGGATGGGCTACGACATGGTTGCTTCCGGAAAACAGGCGCGACCGGGATACTACCCCTACTACTACTATTATGATCCTTCGCCTACTGCATTTCTGGCTGGAGACTATCTTGTGATGCGCGGATCAGGCGACCGCTTCGACCGGTACCTCGGCGCATCCTCCGCTTACCAGGGTCTCGCCGTGCTGAATCTTAATGACCCGGACAACATGACCTACCTCGGTCTGGGCGACCCTGCCCCGGAAAGAGTGAGCGGCGACGGAAAGCAGATATATCTGACCTATCGCAAGACGCTGGCGACTTCCTCCGGCAACGCCTACCGCTGCGCTTATTACCTGAGCACTTTAGATCCCGCCACGCTGGATGAAAGCGCCAGAGTCAATGTGCCCGGCATCTTCCAGCACCGTGTTCCCGGCACTGATATTCTGCTGCTTAAAGATACCCAGTACCTGCGGGACGGCAACTTGAAGGAACTGCTTCGAAGCGGCATTCTCTCGGAAAACAAATTCTCGCTGCAGGATTCCGTCAACCTGCCGTCATACGGCACGCAGCTTGCCCTCTCCGATAATTTTGCTGGCTACGTGGGGTATATTTACTCCGAAAACAGCGATGTCCCGCGTGATACTCTTTTGTCTTCGGGCAACGACAAAGCAGCAGAAGAAGCCCGGGGCTACATGCTTGGCGGCATTTTTGTCAACGCCAAAGGCGGCTTCAAAAGCCATGAAAGAAAGAATGTGGGAGACGTATGGTGCAACCTTCTCGGCGTGAGAAAAGGCTCCGTATTTCTTTCCGTCTCAGGCGCCGCTGCTTCCCAGTGGAACTTCAACGAACATCCGCCGGAACACGTAACCCTCTTCCCTGTCATGGGGTATCCGAGTAAGCTGCGTGTGGGCAAAGATACAGCATACCTGCCGTTGGGGTATGGCGGCCTGGCATCCTTCCCGCTCTAGTCCTCTCCGAAGCCACAGACAGATACCATCAGTCCCGGAACTCACCAGGGTTCCGGGCTGTGTTTTTTCTCCATGACATCAGCACGGCGGGCGCGCACTTCTTCATACAAATGTTCGTATTGATCCACAATCAGATCAACCGAAAATTTTTCCAGCGCCCGTTTTCTGCCTGCCTGTCCCAGCGCCGTCCTCAGTTCGGGTTGTGTAAGGATGGCACGAGCGTACTCAGCCATACTTTCAATATCCCCAACTTCGCACAAATACCCCGTTTTACCATGAACTACCACTTCCGTCACACCGCCGCTGTTGGTCGCAATTACCGGCACTTCGCTCGCCATCGCCTCCAAAGGAACCAGCCCGAAACTTTCGTGTTCGCTCGGCTGAATAATCAGGTCTGCGCAGGGAAGCAAATCTTCCACGTTGGCGCAATTACCCAGATAACTGATGCGGTCTTCCACACCCAGCTGCCGGGCAACTCCTGCCGCCGAGAGACGTTCCGGCCCTTCACCCACCATGATGAGGCGGGCGGAAACATCATCCAGAATCCGCTTGAACACGCGTATCACATCAGTGACACGCTTCACCGGTCTGAAATTCGACAAATGCATGATTATTTTTTCGTCCCCCCGCGCAAGAGTGGGACGATTGATCTTCCGTGTATGAAACCGGGTGGGATCCAGAAAATTATAAATCGTGCGCACCGGCTCTTTCAGGTCAAACTCTCGCTCGGTTTCGCGGCTTAACCAGTCCGACACGGCTGTCACCGCACAACTGCTCTCCATGGCATACTGCGTCGCACGATAAAAAGACGGATGGCTGCCGACCAGCGTAATGTCGGTGCCGTGAAGCGTCGTAATCAGGCAGAAGCGTTTTTCCGCCGGAAGCATGCTGCGCCCGAGCAGCGCCGCCACCGCATTGGGAATCGCATAGTGGGCGTGCCAGAGCTGAATATCATATTCCTGCGCAACCTCGGCAATTTTACTGGACAGCGCAATAGAATAAGGAGGCAGCTTGAACAACGGATAGTTGATGGTATCCACAGAATGCGCAAAAATATTGGGCTCATAATGAGGCAGCCGAAAAGGGGGCTCCATGGTGACAAAATGAATCTCATGACCCCGGCGTGCCAATGCCAGCCCGAGCTCTGTCGCTACTATCCCGCTGCCTCCCGTTGTGGCATGGCACGAAATGCCTATTTTCATAATCAGATTTTCCTTTGCCAGCCCACAAAGAGCCGGTCGGCACTATTCTACAGCAGGATAGGGAGCACGCGCCTTTTCTATCAGGCGGATTTCGAAGAGCTCCGGCCAGTATTTACCCGTGACAAAAAGACGCTCGCCATCTCTGTCCCAGGCAATCCCGTTCAGCACATCCGCCCGGGCAATTTCCGGTCGTTTCACTAAAGAACTGCAGTCAATCCAGCCCGTCACGTAACCGCTTTCCGGGCAGATAATTGCTATCCGGTGATCATACCAGATGTTGGCGTACACCAAGCCGTTTATGTATTCAAGTTCATTCAGTTTCTGTATGGGACTGCTGCCGTAACGGACATGAACACTCCCCTTCTCTTCAAAGCTGTTCATATCCAGAAAACGCAGCCGGCTGGTACCGTCGCTCATAATAAGGCGCTTGCCGTCATGGGTCAGCCCCCAGCCTTCACCCAGATAGCCGAAATCACCCGTCTGCTCGAAACTGTCCAGATCGTAGACAAATCCCATGTTTGAGCGCCAGGTCAACTGAAAAAGGCGTTTCCCCTGAATAGCAATTCCTTCCCCGAAATAGGAGGAGGACAGAAGATGCTGACGAATCAGCTCCCCGCTTTCCAGGGCAACCTGACGGATGGAGGACTTGCCGTGCATGCCCGTACCTTCATAAAGGCAGCCATTTTCAAAAACGAGCCCCTGCGTAAATGCACCTGAATCATGGGGATAAACGGTGACAATTTCACATTCGTAATAGATGATTTCCTCCGGAGGCGCATAATCCGACGGGGGCAGCGGGGCGCAGCATCCGCCGAAAAAACTCCAGGTTATAAGAGACGCCGCTAAACGGAACAACTTGCGGCGTGCGGAATAAAAAAACATAAACAAAACGACAGCCTCTCACTCCGGTGATGGGGCGCCCATGAAACCCGGCGTCTTCAAACCCGCCGGGCACATCGCGTCCGGGCAACTGCGGTCAGCACAGCGATATACGGGACAACAAGTAAAAGTACATGTTTTGATCCCGGCAACGCTCTTTTTTTTACTTGGTTGCTTCTTTATTCGTAACCGCAAGGTTGCGGTCCAGCTGCAAAAAGATTTGTGTTTTGCTGGTGTCGTTGATGACAGGCTCACAAAATTCCAGCACGATCTCTTCCATTTTGGATGCTTTCAACTGCGCGCGAATATTTTCCCGAGCCTCTTCAAAAGAAATGGCGTGCTGCGACTCTGTATCCACCAGCTGAATCAGATGCATACCGTGCTGGCTTCGGATCGGCTCGCTTAATTCTTTGGGTTTCAACGCCTGCCCGGCTTCCACATAAAAGGGCGGAAGCAGATTGACCGGCAGCATGCCCATGTCTCCGCCTTTCTCCGCATCAGGTGCCTCCGAGACGCTGCGCGCCACTGCCGCAAACTGCTCTCCCGCCTCGATGCGGGACTTCGCATGCCTGATCTGTTCTGTCGCTTTTGTCCACGCTTTGTCATCCGCCTTTGCCGCGGAGGGTTTGGGCACAACCAGAATATGATTCAAATGCATGCTTCCGGGCATCTGAAAGAAATTGGGATTCTCATCGTAAAATTTCTTTACTTCCCCATCGGTAACAGACAGTTTTTTCTCTTTAGCCAGTTCTTCCGCCATCTTCTCTGCAAGAAGCTGCCGGCGGATGCTGTCAAGCGCTTCTTCCCGGCTTTGACGTGCCCGTTCGAGCACCTGTGCTTCCCCTACTTTTTCCCCGCTGGTTTCCTCAATATACTGGGAAAAAGCACGAAGTTTTTCCTGATATTCCGTCTCGATGTCCTTTCTGGTCACCTGAATTTTGCGGCGCGACGCTTCCTGTACAAGAATCTCTTCGCGCAGCAGTTCTCCAAGCGTAGTCAAACCCGCATGAACCCGGAATTCATCTGTCAGATTCTGATCTGCCACGAGGGACATCACATTGCGCAAATGCCTCCGGTATTCTTCAAGAAAATACCGCCCCTCCACGGCAACCCCGTTAACCAGGGCAACAGGTCCGGCAGGGACAGAACGCTCGACTATATCCAATTTTGCAAGATCCGGCACCTGAGCGCCTGCAGAAAAGACAACGAGACAGAAGAGCACGGAAAGCGCAACTATTTTTTTCATGAATCAATCTCCTTCATGTCATTGTAGACAAAGAGGCGCAAGGACACAAAATTGGATGAGCCCGTTTTCAGCCGTCAACCTCATACCCGCGGGCTGTTTCCAATATGTGCACAAGATTTTTCAGTGGAGTACGGGGCAAAACACCGTGCCCCAGATTTAAAATATGACCGCGGCTTTGCCCTTCAGCAAGGCATTCTTCCGTCGCCCGGGCAATCGCGTCTTTGCTTCCGTCTGCCACCAGGACGTTGTCCACATTGCCCTGCACCACCAGGGAATCCCCCAACTGTGCCCGGGCGGCCGTGATGGAGAAACAGGAGGGAAGCGAAAGGACATCGGCACCTGCTGCGCCAAGGTCTTCCAGCTGCACACCGGCTTCATCCAGTCTGGAAAAAAGAATCGTCGGACCGAAGCCCTTCAAGGCAGCAAAAATACGCTGCTGGGACGGGAGCGCAAAGCGCAGATACTCGTCGCGGCTGAACAGGTGGGCACACGATTCGAAAAGCTGTACCGCATCAGCACCGCCGGAAAACTGATACTTGAGATAATCAACGGTCATGACTGTAAGAAGATCCAGCAGCGCATCCACCCGCTCCGGACAGTTGCGCATCATGCTTCGAAGTACAGACAGTTCTGAGGACGGGCTCTTGCCTTCTGAAAGAAAAGCAAGCAGCGTAAGAGGCGCACCTGCGAAACCAAGCAAAGGGTATTCCTGCCCGGCGCTTTGGCGGATCAGCGTCAGGCTCTCTCCAACAAAGGGCATCGCTTCTCTCACGTCGCAGCGATGGAGCGCTCCCGGCTCAGTCAGGAACCGCTCCGGATTCGCCAGAACAGGCCCGGGAGCAAAGCGGAAAAAGGCTCCCATTCCTTCCAGAATAGTCAGGATGTCCTGAAAAAAGATGATGGCATCGACGCCCCAGGCAAGAGGCAGAAGCGAAATCCGCGCCGCCAGATCAGGCGATCGGAACAGGTGCTCCAGAGGAAGGCCGCTTTTCTCGCGTAATGCCAGATAGGCCGGATCACAGCGCCCCGCCTGCCGCATAAACCATACAGGCACACGCGGTGTTTTTTCACCACGGAGCGCCTGCATAAAAAGACTTCGCTTATTTTCTGACATATCTCCTCATCAGAGCAGAAAAGAATAACATCCGGCCTGAGATGACGGAATCCGCCTCAAAAGCGCCTCATTCGTCCTGGAAATCAAGATCTACCTCTTCTTCGTCCAGATCAGGGGAAAGATCTTCCTCTTCCTCGTCTTCCTCTTCTTCATCCTCGTCAGCGATAACGGTGAGGCCGTCATCGGTGTCACCATCTTTATCATCGCCGCCGTCACTCAAGACAACAGGCTTCCGATCTTCCGCCTCCTCGTCATCTATTTCCAACTCTTCTTCGTCTTCTTCGTACTCTTCACCCAGGTCTTCCTCTTCATAATCGACATCGGCGCGGGGAACAAGAGTCTGGCGTCTTTTTGTCGCTTTTGATTTTGCACTAATCTCCAGCAGACTTGCCTCCGGTGAGCCAAGCAGAACCAGCAGATTTTCTGCACAGCCCTCTGTCGGACATTTGAAATCAAGCTTTTTTGCGCCCCAGTCTACATACTTACGTCCGCATTTTGTGCAAATGTATTTATCAGCCACGGTCAATCCTTTCGCAATAAATACTCAGTTAAAGTCTGCTAAAAACTTACATTTCTGATGAGGAACCGCGAAATTATAGCAGGAATACGAAGTCCTGTACATCTTTTTATTGAAATCGCCACGTCTTTTTTTTCAGAAGGAAAACGCACGAAAAAACAGAGCCACTTTGAAAGAAAAACCGGGTGCACCAGAAAAAGCGTACACCCGGAAATTTCAGCAAAAACAAACAGGCAATCAGGCTTTGGCGCTGCTCCTGCGCGGGGCGCGCTCCTCTGCTTTACCCGACTTGCGACTTTGCGTACTGCCACCTTCAGCCGGACGCTTCTCCATCAGATAGACCAGTGCGCTGGCAACAAAAATTGAAGAATAGGTACCGAAAACAATACCCAGCAGAAGGACTATGGCAAAGTCGCGAATGGCTTCACCACCGAACACAGCCAGCACGACCACCACAAAAAGAGTTGTGATGGAGGTCAGCAGCGTACGGCTCAACGTGGAGTTAATTGCACCATTAAGGATATCTATAAAACGATAGCCTTTGCCGCGCTGTGCCTGAATATCTTCACGCACACGGTCAAATACCACGATAGTATCGTTGATGGAATAACCCAGTATTGTGAGCAGCGCCGCAATGACATTCATGCTGATTTCGCCGCCCAGAAGGGAGAAAACGCCAACCGCCACAATAAGGTCATGCGCCAGTGCTGCCACAGCGCCCAGCGCAAAGCGGAATTCGAAACGAACCCACAGGTAAATCACGATGAAAAGCAATGCCCAGAAAATGGCGTTCAGCGCATCCCACCGCAGCTGTGCACCCACGGAGGGGCCTACAGTCTGCTCGTCTTCAACAACCACACCCTCGGCTGTACCGGCAGCACTCAAGGGTGCCAGTGCCTGCTGAATGCGCTCCGCTACCGTCTGAAGCTGCTCGCTCCCCGCTTCGGCACCCTCTGCCGTGCGGGTAATATCACCCACGCGTACAATGAAAACATTGGCATTGCCTTCGCCGCTATCGCCGGAGCTTTCCTGCACGACCGGGTTGGTGAAGCCGCTGGCGGACAGAGCCGCACGCACATCACCTACCGGCACAGAAGCCGTATTTTCCACATGCAGCATCAGGTTGGTGCCCGGCTGGAAGTCCACGCCGAAATTGTCCATACCTCTGATGGCAAAGCAAGTCATGCCGACAACAATGACGGCACCGCTGAAAAGGAAGGTAAAGTTGCGCAGCTGCAGGAAGGGCACCCGCGGGTTTTCCGGTACGATGCTGAGCATCGACACTTTTTTCATGACGCCTTTTGCCAGGAAAAAGTCAAAAAGTGCACGACCGATAATCAGCGCAGTAAATACGCTGGTCACAATACCGATACTCAAGGTCACCGCAAAACCCTCAATCGGCCCTGTACCGAATTGCATCAGCACGGCAGCGGCTATCAGCGTGGTCAGGTTGGCGTCCACAATCGTGACCGTGGCACGGCGGAAACCGCTTTCCACCGAAGACAGCACCGTGTGACCCAGTCGAAGTTCCTCCCGGATACGTTCGAAAATCAGCACATTACCGTCCACCGCCATACCCATGGTCAGGATCAGACCGGCAATACCGGGAAGGGTCAGGGTCATACCGAAATACGCCATAGCGGCAATAATCATGAGGGCATTCAGGGCAAGGCAGATACAGGAGATAAGGCCGGCGCCTTTATAGTAGGCGATCATGAAAAGTGCCACCAGCGTCACGCCGGCAAGGGAGGCATAAACACCACTGCGCACCGTGTCTTTACCAAGACTGGCACTTACCGTACGGGTAAATTCTTCACGAACAGGCACAACCATGGAACCCGAGTTCAGGGCAATGGCAAGATCCACCGCTTCCTGTGCCTCAAAGCTGCCCGAGATCTGACCCCGACCGCCCGCAATGCGGTCTCGAATTGTCGGCGCAGACACAACAACACCGTCCAGCACAATCGCCATGGGCTTGCCGATATTTGCACCTGTTGCATCAGCGAAGTTGACCGCTGCGGAAGCACCGAAAGAGAAGAGAATCTGCCAGTAGGGCATATTGCTCTGATCCTGAATGGCGGCTGCCGAGGTCAGCCCCTCACCGCTGGCAATCGGCTTGCGCGCAAGAACATACAGGTGATATTCCTGATCCCGTGCATAGGGCTTGGGCTGCTGGCTGAAGGCAATGATTTTGTCTTGAGGAATGACGCCGCTCTCTTCGGCACGGACAAGAACCCTGCGGACCCGCTCATAGTTTTCCACACTCACAGTCAGCACATCAGGGCGCATACTCGTTGTTTTTACAAACGGAATAAATTCGTTGGGGAAGGTGTCCCTGATTTTTTCGAAAACAGGGCGCGACTCATCGGGTCCCGCAACAATATGAAAATTCATCTGAGCCGTTTTCGTAATCAGGTTCTTGGCGCGCTGCACATCTTTTTCACCGGGCAGCTGCACTTGAATCTGGGTGGTGCCAAGCGTCTGGATAATAGGCTCTTTCGCTTCAAAATCATTAATGCGGCGCGTGATCTGCTGCAGCACAATCTGCTGCACTTCTTTTTCAATATTCTCATCAGAATATCGCCGCTCATTACGGTACTCATCCAGCATTTCCTGAGGCAGATCTTTGATGTCGAAGCCGATCACCATATGGATACCGCCCTGCAGATCCAGCCCGAGATTAATGACCTTGTTCCGGTCACACTCAAGCCAACGACGGGCACCTACCCATAACTCCTCAAAATAACCTGTCTGGCGACGGGCAAGATTGTCGTCCTCTTTCTGCCATTTCTCAAGACGTGCGGCGCGACTTTCATCCGACAACAGCATCCATCCCACCGTCGGATAAACATACACAAAGGCCAGCACCAGAGAAGCCCCGATCAGCAGGCTGCGATATATGCTCTTGGACATGCGTTACTCCAACTAATCCCTGTCTGCAGGGATACACAAGGCCGCATCAAGGGCGGCGGTTATACGATTAAACGGGATAAATCCCGCTGTTCCGGCGCCAAACTGCCGAAACACACTGTTATATACTTCGCCTCTTTGCCGGAAAAGACAAAGAAACACAAAAACACTTCTTTATGATTTCGTTTCTTTCGGAAGCACCTGCGCGATGGCGCCGCGGACAAACTCCATGGTCACATTATCATCTACCCGCAGCACAACACGGTCATCGGAAAGCCCGACTACGCTGCCACAGATGCCGCCAGTCGTGATCACATTGTCTCCCTTGGCAAGGCTGCCAAGCATTTCACGGCGTTCACGATCCCGTTTCTGCTGGGGACGAATCATAAGAAAATACATGATCCCTATGAAGATGACGATCATGGGAAGCATGCTGCCCAAAGGATTGACGGGTGCCCCTCCAGCGCCCTGCGCCGCACCTTCCGCTCCGGCAACGATTAAATGCCACACGTATGAATCTCCTTTAATCCAATAAACATACCCGGACTGAGCAGTCGGGCCTCCTGATTCCGGGCACAGCACACCGCCTCCCGCTATGGATTTTGGCGGTTTTACTTCTGGTGGTAGTCCTGCAAAAAAGCCGTTTTGAAGCCGGTATAGGTACCGCTGCATAGTGCACGGCGCGCCCGGATTGCCAATTGTATCATAAAATAAAGGTTATGTAAAGTATTCAGCCTTTGAGACAGCAGCTCACCCACCCGAAAGAGGTGATGCAGATAGGCGCGGGAGTGATTGCGGCAAGCGGGGCATCCGCAGTCAGGATCCACGGGCAGTCCGTCTTTGGCAAAACGCGCATTCTTGATATTGATCCTGCCGTACCGGGTGAAAAGATTGCCGTGCCGTGCATTGCGCGTCGGCATCACGCAATCAAACATATCCACCCCTTTTTCAATCGCCGCCAGAAGATCCTCCGGTGCGCCTACCCCCATCAGATAACGCGGCTTGTCCGCCGGCAGAAATGCCGTCGCCCAGCCTGTGGCGGCCTGCATCTCCTCTTTGCTTTCACCGACGCTGACACCGCCGATGGCATAGCCCGGAAAGTCCAGCTCCTGCAGGGCTTCGGCACTTTCCCGGCGCAGCGATTCATAAACGCTCCCCTGAACAATCCCGAACAGTGCCTGTTTCTCTGTATCGCCTTCAAGCCAGCGATCCCGGCAGCGCCGCGCCCAACGGCTTGTCAGACCTACTGAAAAGGCGGCACGGTCATAGGCCGCCGGATACTCCGTGCATTCGTCAAAACACATCATGATATCAGCACCGATGCTGCGCTGAATATCAATGGCACTTTCAGGCGAAAAAAAATGGGCGGATCCGTCAACAGGGCTTTTAAAAGCGACCCCTTCCTCCGTCACTTTGTTCAGTTTGGACAGGCTGAACACCTGAAACCCGCCTGAATCGGTCAGTACTGGGCGGTTCCATCCCATAAAACCATGAATTCCGCGAAAATAATCCAGCACGTCAACGCCGGGACGTAAATATAAATGAAAGGTGTTCCCGAGAATAATCTGTGCGCCCAGCGCTTCCAATTCGTTGTTACTGAGGGATTTCACCGATGCCTGGGTACCGACAGGCATAAAAACCGGCGTTTCCACCGTACCATGAGGCAGTTCAAGCACTCCGGCGCGGGCACTGCTGTGGGGATCCTGATGGGTTACTCTAAATTTCATATTGAAAAAAATGCTCCGTTGCCTCGCCTGCGACTTAATCGCGCCGCCCGGGGAGAAGCGGGAGCGGATCGACGGGTTGGCCGTTTTTTCGTACTTCAAAATGAAGATGCGGTCCCGTGGAGTTTCCTGTATTGCCCACTGTACCGATCTGCTGCCCCTGCCGGACAGGCTCATTACACTCTACATACCGGCTCTGCAAGTGGGCATAAGCCGTTTCCAGGTGACTGTTGTGCCGAAGAATGATCAGGTTTCCGTAGGCACCCATCACCCCGGAATACACCGCTATACCCGACGAGACGGCGAACACTCCTTCACCGGGCGATGCTGCGAGATCGACCCCCTTATGCCACCTGCCCTGGCTGCGCGCTTCCCCGAAAGGCGACGTGATCCGGGGCTGGTGGTGCCGCAAAGGCCAGATCAGGTGTGCTTTTCTGTAATCTTGCGCCATATATCCGGAATCGCCGGATGCCGGAAGCGGCTGGAGCACCTGTATGCGCCGGGCGGAACGGGCGCACCCGGAAGCGGAGAGCAGCAGCACCAGCACAAAAGCCGGCAGGAGCCGGTTCAGGCACAGAAAAGGAGTCCAAAAACGGTCGAAACCCTTGGTTTTATGGCATAACGGCATCGGATTCATCATCGCGCACACTATACCACAGATGAATTGAAGGGGACAAAAGGCGTTTTAAGACGGAGCGCTTCGCTTTTTTACGATAAAATCAGATATAATATCCCTCACTTGGGCAGAAGCTGAGGAAGACTCGGAGCAAATCATGTATCGTTCAAAAATAAACAGCGCTCTTATTGTGCCTGTTCTATTATGTTTTGCTCTGCTTTTGACCGCCTGCTCGAGCCAGACGGGCGAGTCTGTCCATATCGTGGGCTCATCCTCGGTACAGCCCTTCGTTGAATTGCTGGCGGAAAGTTACTTGAAAAACAATCCCGAAGAAAATGTTGATGTACAGGGCGGCGGCTCCACCGCCGGACTGCAGGCCGTGCGCACCGGACTTGCAAATATCGGCACAAGCTCGCGCATGCTTACCGCCGCGGAAAGTGAAACCTTTGACAGTGCCGTTGTCGCTCTTGACGGGCTCGCCGTAGTAGTTAATCCTGCCAACCCCCTCTCCAAAATCACCTCAGCCGAGCTCAGAGATGTGTTTTCCGGCAAAATCGCCAACTGGGAAGTGCTGGGCGGAGACGACAGACCGATCAGGCCTATCACCAGAGAGGCCGGCTCCGGCAGCCGGGACAATTTCGCCTCGCTCGTCATGGAAGGGAACCCCATTTCACGGCGCGCTATTACCCAGGAATCCAACGGCGCAGTCAAAGAACTCGTCAAAGGCGACCCCGCCGCCATCGGCTATATTTCACTCAGTATGCTGTCTCATGAAGTTAAGGCACTGCTTGTCGATGAAGAGGCCCCTACCATTGAAAATATTCAGAAGGGGCACTACGCCCTGACCCGGCCCTTCCTCTTTGTCACAAAAGGTGACATGTCTCCCGAAGCCCGACGCTTTTTTGAGTATGTACTCTCCGATGAAGGACAGGCAATACTTGAAGAAGAAGGACTGGTACGCAAACCATGAGACAGGAAAAACTGATTGCCCTGATCCTTCAGGCTGTTGCGCTCTCCGCTCTGGCAGGGCTGCTGCTGATCACAGTCTTTATTTTTAAGGAAGGGCTGCCTCTGATTCTCCGAACGGGGCTGAAAGATTTCTTCTTCTCCTCCGATTGGGAACCCGATGCCGGCCACTTCGGCATCATGTCCATGATTATCGGCTCTCTTGCCGTTACACTGGGCGCCATGCTTATCGGAGGCACCCTCGGGCTTGGCATGGCAATTGTGCTCACCCAGTTCTGCCCGCCCAAACTTGCCTCCTTTTTAAAACCGACCATCGAATTGCTGGCAGGAATCCCTTCCGTCGTTTACGGATTCATGGGGGTTGTGACCCTTGTCCCTCTGATCCGCAGTTATCTGGGCGGCCCCGGTCTCTCCGTGCTGGCGGCATCCATCGTGCTGGGCATCATGGTACTGCCCACAGTGACCAGCATCTCCATTGATGCACTGAAAGCGGTGCCCAGAACTTATTGGGAAGGCTCGGTGGCTTTGGGCGCAACACGCTGGCAGACAACCCATATGCTGATGCTGAAAGCGGCGCGCTCCGGCATTGTCGCCGCCATTATTCTGGGAATGGGCAGAGCGCTGGGCGAAACCATGGCGGTCATCATGGTCGCCGGCAATGCCCTCGAAATACCGGGATCCGTTCTGGATCCTGTGCGGACTCTTACCAGCAATATAGCCCTGGAAATGGGCTACGCTTCAGGCGAGCACAGAGAGGCGCTTTTTGCCGCAGGCGTAACCCTTTTCGCTGTCATCATGATCTTCAACACCATTGCGCTGACCTTTGCGCGCCGAACCATAAGACAGGGGAGAGGCCAATGAAACGCATCTCTCCCGCCATCACCCAGCTGATCGCTGTCGGCTGTCTCTGGACATTCACCCTCCTGACACTTTCCATACTGCTCTTTATCATTGCCTATATCCTGATTCAGGGACTGCCCTGGCTCAGCTGGGAATTCCTCTCCCAGGCACCCGAAAGCATGGGACGCCGGGGCGGCATTTTCCCCATGATTGTAGGAACCTTCATGGTCGCGGGACTGGCAGTACTCATCGCTGCACCCATCGGCATCGCCACAGCTGTCTATCTGACCGAATATACCCGGGAAGGAAAATTCACTTTTATCGTCCGCTTCGGTGCCGACTGTCTGGCAGGAATCCCTTCCATCATTTACGGACTGTTCGGTTTCGTCTTTTTTGCCATTGCTCTGGGCATGGGGCTCAGTGTCATTTCCGGTGCCCTCACCCTGACGCTCATGATTCTGCCCACCATCGTGCGCACCGCTGAAGAAGCGATCCGTGCCGTACCGCCCGCCTACCGTGAAGCGAGTTACGGCCTGGGCAGTACCCGCTGGCAGATGGTCACCCGGGTGGTGCTTCCTCTGGCGCTGCCGGGAATCTGCACCGGTATTGTGCTCTCTCTGGGACGCAGCATCAGCGAAACCGCTGCGGTCATGCTCACGGCAGGATCCGCGCTGCGCATGCCCCATTCCCTCTCCGATTCAACAAGAACGCTGGCACTCCATTTTTATATCCTTTCACGGGAGGGGCTCTCCATGGACAAAGCCTATGCCACCGCTTCCGTGCTGATCCTGCTGATTCTGGCGCTCAACCTCTTCGCTTACTGGCTCATGCGCCAGGTAACACGGAGGAACGGATGATGCCTCCGGAACAGAACAGCCCTGTTATTGAAGTGCAGAACCTCACAGTCACCTCTTATGACAGAACCATTCTGGACGGACTCAGTCTGCCTGTTTATAAAAATGAACGTCTTGCCATTATCGGGCCGTCCAACAGCGGGAAAACCACCTTTCTCCGATGTCTGAACCGGCTTAATGATCTGCAGCACAGCTTTAAAGTGAGCGGAACCATTCTCCTGAACGGCAGCAATATTTTCGATCCCGGCGCCGATACCGCTCAGCTGCGGCGAAAAGTCGGCATGGTCTATGCCGTACCGGTGCCGCTGCCCTGGTCAATTTATGAAAATCTGGTTTACGGCCCCAGACTGGCGGGCGTGCGGGATAAGAACAGGCTGGACGAACTCGTCGAAACATCACTCCAGTCCGCTTTCCTTTGGGGCGAAGTCAAAGACAGGCTCCATATGCCTGCCAAAAATCTCTCCGGCGGACAGCAGCAGCGCCTTTGCCTCGCCAGAGTGCTTGCTCTTGAGCCGGAAGTCCTGATCCTCGACGAGCCCTGCTCCGCCCTGGATCCCATCTCCACAGCAAAAATTGAAGATGCGCTCTTCGAACTCAAGTCAAGGCTCGCCATTGTGCTCGTCACAAACAATACAAAACAGGCGGCACGCGCCTCCGACCGTACCGCTTTCTTCCTCATGGGAAAACTCATCGAAATGAAGGAAACCGGACGGCTCTTCACAAACCCCTCCGATAAGCGCACCAACGATTATCTGGTCGGACAATTTGGCTAGGAGTCCCATGGACGCAAAGATTGAAACAAAAAATCTGAACCTCTATTACGGAGACTACCACTCCCTCAAGGGAGTGAATATCGCCATTCCGCCCAGAAGCATCACCGCCATTATCGGTCCCTCCGGATGCGGAAAATCAACGCTTCTCCGCTGTTTTAACCGGATGAACGAGCTGATTCCCGGCGTCATCATTGAGGGTGAAATCCTCCTGGATGGAGAAAATATCCACCAGCAGGGCACAGATCTCATCCGGCTGCGCAGGCGTGTGGGCATGGTATTTCAACGGCCGAACCCCTTCCCCCTTTCCATCGCCGACAACATCACCTACGGGCTGCGCGTGCACGGGACACCGCCCGGACAGAAACACAGCGATATTGTGGAAAACAGCCTCCGCGCCACGTTACTCTGGGAAGAAGTAAAAGACAAACTGCACAGCCCCGCACTGGCGCTCTCGCCCGAACAGCAGCAGCGCCTCTGCATTTCGCGCGTCCTCGCCATTGAACCGGAAATCCTTCTCATGGATGAACCCTGTTCCGCCCTCGACCCCATTGCCACAGACCATATCGAAGATCTTATGCGCGATCTGTCAGAAAGCTACACCATTATTATCGTTACCCATAATATGCAGCAGGCATCACGTGTCTCCTCCTGGTCCGCATTCATGCTCATGGGCGAACTCATCGAGTTCGGACCCACCGTGCGCATTTTCAACAACCCCAGAGATAAGAGAACGGAAGCCTATATCTCAGGCCGTTACGGATGATCCCAACCCAACTGAAGCAGGAGTACCGCCCATGACCAGGCACTTCCAACACGAAATCGAAAAACTGAAAGTACGCATCCTTGCCCTGGCTGCTCTGGTCGAAAAATCGGTGCGAAACGCCGTCACCGCCCTGGCCGAACGCGACACCGAAATGGCACAGGTTGTAATCGGCGAAGACAGAGAGATTGACCTGGTCGAAGTGGATATAGAAGAGGAATGCCAGAAAATTCTCGCTCTCCATCAGCCCGTGGCGCACGACCTGCGGTTCATTATCGCCGTCCTCAAAATCAATGCGGAACTCGAACGCATCGGTGATGCCGCTGTCAGCATCGCCGAGCAGATCTGCTATTGGGTGAACGAAGGGCACACGGACGTATCCTATGACTTCGAGTCCATGGCGAAAAAGGCGCAGGCTATGCTTCATAACAGCCTCGACGCACTCGTAAACTTCAATGCGCAGACTGCCTTTGAAGTCATTGCCGAAGACGATAAAGTGGACGAAATCTACGGGGACGTACACCGCTTTGTCCGGCGTGGCGTACAGAGTGCGCCCCATCAGTCGGGAGGATTCATTCATCTCCTCGCCATCTCCCGCCATATTGAGCGCATCGCCGACCACGCATCCAACATTGCCGAAGTGGTTATCTATCTTGTCGAGGGACGCATCATCCGCCACCGCGCCAAGGACGCCATGAAACAGGACACCTTCGGCAACGGCTCACAAAGCTGAGTTTCTGCTCTCTGCTGAAAATAAGGATGGCTCACCCTGCCGGGAAAAGAGGAAACGGGCAGAAGAAGCTGTAAAAGAGGTGGGAAATGGCGCGCCCAGCAGGACTCGAACCTGCGACCTTCTGCTCCGGAGGCAGACGGCAAGAGGTTATAACATGTTGAATTATAAAGAGTTAGACGGGCTTCCTGTGAACACTTGTACTCCTACTTGTCAAAATTTCAAAAAAGTGTTCACGGGAAGACGTTTTTCAGCATCAAAAAACATCCGGAGGGAACCCTAGGTTCTTCCCGGAGGAGCGGATAGCACTGGCTACGCAGCCCACCCCCTAATTTTTATCCCTACAGGAGTTTAATTTTGCAAAAATGCAAAAACTCAAGTGCAAGAACTGTAAGTGAAAGTCCCCCCAAAAGCAGGAGCACTAGACTATGACAGAGAAACAAAAAGCAGTGCACACTATCCCCTTCAAGCAGTGGCTTAAAGAACAGATCCCGGCGGGCATGTCTGATATTCAGCTGCCGTACATTGAGGAACATCTTCAGGGGAAAACATTCACTCGATCCTATTCCAGAAAAGAAGGTGAGGAGATACGGTACGTCTATGACATGACTCCAGTCGGCTATGTTCGGGCGTGGGTTCGCGAAGTGCACAAGGATAATAAAAGGCTTCTGGAGTATGGGCTTCAGGTTTGTGATGACTTTGAAAAAGGACTCCTTCAAGTTTACGATCTTCCCGGGAAACTGAGAGGCTACATTGAAGACTACATGGAAGAAGTGTGCATCGAAGACTCCCCTTTAGATAATCCCGTCTGGTATATGTCTTCTCTGCTCTCGTATTCCCTCCGCTTCAAAGTGGCTGCCGCTGTTGCTGAAGATGGGATTAAAGAAGATGTGACTCCCACAGAGTTTTGTTTATGGGCAAGGGCGATGAACCTTTATATTAATGCCAGTGGAGCGGCTTTAATCGAAACCAGAGAAGCCATTCTTCAGGTGATTCATGGGCAAAAGAAGAATGCTGAGCGGCAGCAACCCCCTTCTTTAAACCTTGCTAAAAAGGCAGGAGCTACGAGGTGGGAAGAGCTTGCTGTTCGACTGAAGGGCGATGCAATCGAATACAGGCACATCGACGGGGACACCTTCAAGCGCATTAAAGCCAAGGGAATTTTTTCAAAGCTAAACTCCACACAGTACGAAATGTTAATCAATTTAGCAAGAGGAGAGGGGGTACACACAGACCCACGAGGGGTGGGGCTGGATACCACGTTGAGCAGGCTAAATGACCGACTTAAAGAAGCCTTCGGGTTATCAGAGAATCCCTTCTTCCGCGCGGGCAATGCTTTCTTAAGCAGGATAGGGAAACTCTGGCTTCATCGCACCTGAGGGGGTTAAATTTTCTTACACATGTAAGAGACAAAATGCCAGACGGTGTAAATTTTATCCCTTTTACGCTCAATAACATACCGCTTTCATTCTTTCAGTTTGCTTGCAGTTTAGGGGTAGTGTAGAGGCTTGTAAGACAGTCTTACAGGCAAAACCTTTACAAGGATCTACACTATGTTGCTAAACGCTGTAGAAGTTGGAAAGAAGTTGGGCGTTGCAAAGCGG
>Ga0209718_1001728_pt1 | contig 23784 bp, 13 predicted proteins | sample AD_JPNAS1_MetaG_FD_184420 | JGI IMG/M metagenome (GOLD analysis project Ga0209718, IMG submission 184420) | Active sludge microbial communities of municipal wastewater-treating anaerobic digesters from Japan - AD_JPNAS1_MetaG (SPAdes) (version 2) | ecosystem: Engineered > Bioreactor > Anaerobic... | reverse complement strand
GGATTGAAACCGGAGAAAGAAAATTTAGGATTTAGGATTTAGGATTTAGGATTTAGGATTGAAACCGGAGAAAGAAAATTTAGGATTTAGGAATTAGGATTTAGGATTGAAAACATAAAACCCCTTTTTGTAGAAGGATAGATGTGTATTTTTAGAAGGTTAGATGTGTATTTTTAGAAGGTTAGATGTGTAGCTATCCTTCTCGCCTCTTCTGCTTTTCTCATCAACCATAAACCATCAACCGCCCTCTATTTTGTAAAGTGTGTAAAGTTTTTTCCTTCGCTTTTTAGATTTTTTGCTAAACATCTAACCCTCTAACCCTCTAACCTTCTGCTTTTTGCCACTCGACCCCTCGAATCCTCGAATCCTCGAATCCTTCGCCTTTTGGTTTTCTGCTAACCCTCCAACCCTCCAGCCTTCTGACTTCTGACTTCTGACTTCTGCTAACCCTCCAGCCTTCTGTCTTCTGTCTTCTGACTTCTGTCTTCTGTTTTCTGCTAACCCTCCAACCCTCCAGCCTTCTGACTTCTGTCTTCTGTCTTCTGTCTTCTGTCTTCTGTCTTCTGACTTCTGTCTTCTGACTTCTGTCTTCTGTTTTCTGCTAACCCTCCAACCCTCCAGCCCTCTGCCTGTCATCCCCGAGTGGTTCTATCGGGGAACCATATATTCTGGATTCCCGCTAAAAGCAAGCGGGAATGACAATGTTGCTGAGCATGCGGGAATGACAATGTTGCTGAGCATGCGGGAATGACAATGTTGCTGAGCATGCGGGAATGACAATGTTGCTGAGCATGCGGGAATGACAATGTTGCTGAGCATGCGGATTCTATTTCCACTTCGCAAGTGGTCCACCTACGAAGTGGTCCACTTCGTAGGTGGATTCTGTTGTGGAGCATGTGGGAATAACAGTGATGTTGGGGAATGACGAAAGGTTTTCGAATCAATTATTCAGAGCCCTCAAATTATTTTTGAACGTATCGGCAGGGATGGCTTCTGTTTAATTGCTTTTTGTACTATTTCACTCAACTCATTCAGTTTGTATGGTTTTAGTGCAACGCCTACAAAACCATATTCTGTATGGTTACCCATAATCGGGTCGTCGGAATATCCGCTGGAAACGATTGCCTTTACGTGTCTATCCAATGCAAGCAATCCTTTTATGGCATCCTTTCCGCCCATTCCTCCGGGGATAGTCAGATCCATTATAACCAGGTCAAAGGGATTATTTTGCTCCAGCATCTTCTTATATTTGTCTATCGCCTCGACACCGTTTTTTGCGTATTCTACCTCGTATCCCAGTGTGCTAAGCATTTCACCTGCAATGTTCAAAATATCTTCATCGTCGTCCATAATAAGAATCTTTCCCTGTCCATAGACAGGTTTATTCGTTTTTCTGTTTATTGTGATATGCTCAGGAGATGCCACAAGATAAATATTGAAGATGGTGCCGATATCTAATTCAGAATTAACCGTAATATGTCCGCCATGTTTTTGTATTATCGAAAAGGTTGTCGCAAGACCGAGACCGGTTCGCTTTTCTTTCGTTGTAAAGTAAGGGTCGAATATTTTAGCGATATGTTCATTGGAAATCCCTATACCGTGATCCTTTATCGTAATCTTGACATAGCTGTCTTTTTCCAACTGTAGTCCTTCAATGGTAGTTTTGTTTTCAAGTATGATATTGTCAACAGCAACATCTATCGAGCCACCATCCGGCATTGCCTGCACAGCGTTAATTATAAGATTGTTTATCGCCTGGCCTATCATCCCTTCGTCAACGTCAGTTGGAAAGATATCTTCAGAAATATTGAAATTGACTTGCACAGAAGAACCCCTTAATGCAAATAAGACAGACTCTTTTATCAGCGGTTCCAATAAGATTGTTTTTTTTACAGGTACGCCACCCCTGGAGAATGTCAAGAGTTGCTGAGTTAAATCCCTTGCCCTGAATAGAGCCTTTTCAGCTTCATTTATTTTAGCATCCACCTTTTTGATGTCGTTTTTGAGATATATCTTTGCAAGTGAAATGTTGCCGAGGATCGCTGTGAGTATATTGTTGAAGTCATGTGCAATGCCACCTGCAAGCATGCCAATAGACTCGAGTTTGTTCATTTTCAACCTTTCCTCTTCCATTCGCCTCTTTTCTGTTTCAGCGAGCTTTTGTTTCGTTATATCACGGACAAAACATACAACGATATGTTTATCCTGATATTTCATATAGTTTGCTGTGACCTCAACGGGCAATAGTTCCCCGTTTTTTTTGCAATATCTCGATTCAAATCTGAAGTGACCATCCTTTTTAGCCCGACGCCAGATTTCAGCACTTTTTTCGATGTTAAAATCATGGTCTATATCATATATCGCCATTGATTCATATTCTTCATGTGAATAGCCGAGCAATTCTATTGACGCCTCATTCGTGTACATAATGGCTCCATCGGATCGTATCCAAAAGATGCTCTCCGATGCATGGTCAACGGTAAACTGTGTCAATAGCAGCATATCCTTTGTCTTTTTTTGCTCTGTAATATCCCTTACGATTGCCTGAACGTATGTCTCTTTATCTATTACGATTCTATTTAAACTGATTTCTGCATCGAAATTTGTTCCGCTTTTTTTTGTATGTGTCCATTCAAAAAATTGCGGTATCCCTTTTAATGTATCGTTCATTTTCTGCATACCTTTTTCATAGGAGTCTGACCCATCGGGTTGGATAGGGGGAGACAAATACATGGGAGACTTTCCAACGATCTCTTCTTTTTTGTATCCAAATAAATTGAGAGTCTTTTTGTTGCTATCGATTATGACAAAATCTCTTATGAGGAAGATGGCATCATATGAGTGATCAAAGAGTGTGCGGAATTCTAACTCACTTTCTACGGTCTTTGTTTCAAGTGTCTTCTCAGTTTTGGAAAATACGCCCGATTCGGTGTATTCAAATTGTTCAAGCTTTTCCTGAGAGTCCTTGTATTCTATATGTTCGTCGTCAGTTTTATGAAAAGTAGACAATTTATCCTCCATCTCAGTAATGGTCTTGGGATATATTTGGTACGGTTTTCAATGAAACGATCTCAATAATTATTATGAATAAAAAATGCGGCTTGTCAAACATTTCATTTATTTGCAGTATCATCGCCATGTTCCAAAACGAGTAAAACAAAAGATATAGCACCACAGCTTACGCATGTTCTTTTAATACTTCATGGATTTTAGTGGAAAGCTGGACTATATCGAATGGTTTATATAAAAAACCATCACAACCCTTATCCATGATACGCTGGGCCTGAACGTTCAGGCTGTAACCTGTGCTTAAAACGACCTTTACTGAAGGATTAATCTCTTTTATGCGATCGAATGTCTCATTGCCGGAAAGGCCTGGCATAATCATATCGAGGAGGATAAGATGTATTTCATCCTTCTTTTCTTTGTAAATTTTAATCGCCTTTTCACCGTTTTCCGCGCTGTAAACTGTATATCCGAGAGATTCGAGGATCTCTTTGGTAACATCGAGCACACTCTTTTCGTCGTCGACGATGAGAAGGGTTTCTGAACCTTGTTTAATATCTTGTTTTGTATCCTCCACCTTTAAGATGTGTTTTTCTGAAGAGGGAAGGTAGATTTCAAATATAGTCCCGTGACCTTTGGAGCTGATGACGTTTATAAAGCCGTTATGATTTTTTATTATCCCATAAACCATTGCAAGCCCCAATCCCGTTCCTTTGCCGATTTCTTTTGTTGTAAAAAATGGCTCGAATATCCTCTCTTTGGTTTTTTCGTCCATTCCAATGCCGGTATCGATTACAGATATCTTTACATATCTGCCCGGTTTTAGAAAGTGTACATTTTGGTTATATTCTTCTATATGCTCATTCTTTGTTTCCAGGGTGATATTCCCTCCGTCAGGCATTGCCTGCCATGCATTCAGATACAGGTTCAGAAGCACCTGCTCAATTTGGTTTTGGTCTGCTTCCACAGTCCATATATCGTCTTCATAAACGCAATTAATTGAAATCTCCTTTTTTGTTCTTTCAAATATTGAGGATGTCTTTTTTATCAGCTCGTTTATATTGACCGGCTTGACGTCGTATTTTCCACCTCTGGCAAAACCAAGCAACTGTTTGGTTAATTTCGACGCGCTGTTTATCAGATCTTCGATGCGTTTTAATCTCTCAAAATGAGTATGGTTTGTGCTTGCATCGAGCAACATAAGCGATGTATGACCTTGGATTCCCATGAGAATATTGTTGAAGTCGTGTGCAATCCCGCCGGCAAGGGTTCCAATCGCCTCCATCTTCTGTGCATTGGCGAGCTGTTCTTCCATCTTCTTGCGCTCTGTTATGTCCTCGCATACCATTATGTTGTCACCGTTTGAAAGCATTACCGGAATAAAATTTACCAATTTTAACGACCCGTCTCTGCATGTTACATTAAAAATCCTTCGACGACCTTCGCCGACGGTATGAGTTTTTATATCGTTTATCCATGCAGAGATCGCCTCCTTTCGGTAAGCCTCATCTGGGAATGCCTTTTTAAACCATGTCCTGCCGTCTGGTATTTCGCTCGAGGTGTAGCCGAACATGTTTATGTGCATGGGGTTTATATAGACGAATCTACCTTCTTTATCAATCAAGACCATACTGAAAGGCGCATTTTCAAATATTGTGAGAAGCTTTTCTTTTTCACGGAAAAGTTCATCTTCAGCAAGCTTTCGTTCTGTAAGGTCATGAATGGATTCGATTGCTCCTGCAACATTTCCCTGAGAATCATACAGCGGGCTTGCTTTACCCCAGAGAATTCTATTTTGACCGCGTACGCACGGTACGCTTGTCTCTGTATAAAGCGTGTTACCCTCCTTATTGATAAAGGTGTACTGTTTTTCAATCTCATCATCCCATGTTGTTACAAAATCAATCAGGATAGGCCGTCTTTTTCCATAAAAAGGGATGGCATATTCGTAGTCGCCTTTTCCGAGCATCGATTCTGCGCTGTAACCGGTCATTTCTTCGATTGCCTTGTTCCATACTATGACCTTGCCATCTTTATCTATTGCAAGGATGGCTTCAGGGAGAAAATCGATGATATAACCAAGTCTTCTTTCTGACTCCCTGAGTTTGTTTTCGGCATTCGCGCGCCTTTTTTCCTCCTGAATAATACCCCATGCCTTTATGCCTTGGTATGAGAGAAGGATGCTGCCAAACAAAAGAAAACACATGATTGCTATCAATTTGTTTCTGAAGTTTTCCAGATACTCCATTATTTCATTTTCGCTTGATGCTACAACTATCGACCAGTATGTGTTTGCTAATCTTATCGGCATATAAAAGGCATGTTTTTTTATTGTTTTGACGGATATATCCTTGATCTTATCGAATTTATATGTGGTGACGCCTTCTTTTCCCTCGAGCATATTCCTTACCATTGCAATAATGGAAGGGAAATCTTTACAGTTTTCAAAGACCGATTTTCCGGTATGTCCAGGAACAGGGCAATACAGTTCAGTACCGTCTCTGCTTATCATCCAGGCGTATCCTGTTTCGCCTATTCTTATCTGTTCAAGGGACCTTTTTGCGATTATTTGAAAATTGATCAATACAGCAACTGTGCCATCATAATCTTTTCCTCTGAATACAGGTACATGGACCGCCACTGTATCAAATCCCCGTTCAGCTTTAAATACATCGCTTATGACAGGCTTATGTGTAAGCATAACCTCTTTTATATGCTGCTGATATGATATGTCTTTTCCTGTGACATCTTTTATGTTTGGAATTGTGAAGAGAATCTTTCCACTTGCATCGGTACGTGTGATACCTGATATTTCGTCTCTATGCGTATCAAGGAAAAACTGCATCTTCTTTTTACCGAATTTGTCGAGAGATATAATGGATTTGTCTTTTGAGATAAAGGTGAGTCTTTCGATCCACTGTTCGAAAAAGGTCTCTATCTCTTTGGCTGCCTTTTTTGCATGAAACATATGGTTTGTGTTGAGTGTTTTTATGGCATTTTTTTTTGCCTCGCCGTAGAAGGCAGAAAACAAATATCCGCTCAAAATCATCAGGATAAGCAGGAAAAGGAAATAATACTTATGTGTTAAATATTTTAGTTTCATGTTAAAACAATTAAATGTATTATCGCATTTATTAAATATAAAGTTAAACAATTTTCTTGAGGCTATTTTGGGTGACGTTTATAATCTGATGGATCTGAAGACATTATGAAAAATGTGAAATAAAAGGGTTTTTATGAAGCATAACCAGCGTATTGATTGCCGTAAGTGTGTGCATTTCTATATAACATGGGACAAAAAATATCCGAAGGGTTGTCGAGCACTGGGGTTTAAATGCAGGCAGATGCCCTCGTTAGCCGTATACGAGTCTTCTGGTTCTCAATGCTTATATTATGAAGAAAAAAATAATCGATCTAACTAATCGGTTTTATTAAACTCTTTTATGCCAATAACAAGCAGGATACAAACGCTTATTATGACTCCCCCGAAGCAAAATAGTTTCTGAAATAATGCAATATTTGAAAACGGTGTTAAACCCATTAAGGGCAAAGACTTTAGATAATAGAGAATCTGCGGTAGGATAAAAAAGCCCATCAAAAACACAATGGATAAAAATATCAAGCCCAACCTCGAAAGCTTGAAGAATAAACGTATGGATTGTTCCAGTTGGTATGTATTTTTAATTCTTTCTTCGAGATTTTCTATTTCCACACATATGTTGTCATGCAATTGACTATATTTATCGAAATTTATCTGTGTGATTGCGGCTTTGTTTTGAAAGACTTTGTCGATTTTTTCTGAGGTTTTAAAAAGCTGATCCCTGTAAGACGATGCAAATCTCTGCAATTTGTATTTGTTTAAATAATCGATATTATAAGAGATCCGATCCTTGAGCGCACCGATTGATTTCAAAAGCGCCTTTTTCTTTTCCTTAAGAAAATCATCGCATCTGGAGATGACAAGTTTGGAGTAATATAGGGCGTCAAGGTATCCATAATAACTTTCAGTATCATAGGCATTCTTTGCCTTTAAAAATAATGATTGAATATCTTCAGATAGTTGTTTTTCCGCTATTTTTGAATTCATGGACAATTCGTTTTCTGCTTTGTTTAGGGCATCTGAGGCGTCTTTTTTTACATTGTTGAATAATTTGGTCAGTTCAGGCATTATGAAATTGCTATAAGATTTCAGTTCTGGGTCGATGTAGGCGCACATGAAGTATTTTCTGTTGCTTTCAACGAGTTTGATGAGTTGTGTGATTGCTGTGTTTACCTTATTTTGCTGGAACTTTATGATGATATCCAGATACATCGCATCAGAGCAGGAAGGGTTTTTGGAGATTATTTTTCCGATTATTTTAGATGCCTCATCGGATCTGTTGTTCATTTTGTGGGTACGTGCAAGGAGAAGTTGCAGGTATATTTTATGGATTGGGGGTGCTGGATGCGCAAGCGCTTCATTGAAATGATTTATGGCATTATCATAGTCATTCTTTTCTATGCACATAAATCCCAGGACACAATATACCCTGAAATCGTTAAGATGACGTTCAAACGCCTTTTTTATCAGAGATTCAGCCATGGGATGGTTGGATATACGTAAAGAATCTTGCGCAAGCCATGCAAAACCACCTTCTTTTTCGCTTAATCTGTTTGCTGCGGTATTCCAATCATCGCCTGTTGCCCCCCATATAGCCCTTAAAAAACGAAGTTGATATACCCTTGTCAGGTCGTAAAAACTATAAAAAGAGAGTGTATCGGACTTTTCTGCATCACTACTCGATGTATCCGAAACAAGAGAGTTTAAAAAGAGTTCATTGATTGAATCAAAGGAAAGGTAACCCAATCTGTCGAGGGCATGTGTAACATCAGGCAGTTTTTTCGAAGGACAATCCATAGATATATGTTTTTTACTGCCGCAATAAAAACATGGTGCAAATGAACCTTGTATTAGTGTGTTGCCGTAAAGGAATATTTCAATCTCGTCTTGTTCCACATTGTTTCTATGCGACCACCTGTAAAAATGTTTATTATTAATTTTTATATTGATACGGGTAAAGGCAGTCCTCTCAAGATCGTCCATCGTATGGTATGTGTCTTCTGATATATTAATGGTGCCTGGTTTGAATGATTCGCGACTGAAGCAATATCCTTTCGCTATAATATCATCTTCCGAAAGACATGGGAAGGTTTCAATGACGATTTGGATGGGAAGGAAGGCGTCTTTTGATTTCTCGATCAGTTTGTCAGCCAATAACCCCATGATGTATGATGATGTCTTAACTGCAGCGTCAACATCGTTGAAGAATATCATAAAAGATGTGTCTGGTAGTCGTATTTTTCTTTTGGCATTTTTCATTATAAAGGCATTTTCAGAAAAATCGAAACCATTCCAGATCGTTTTAAAATCTTCATCTGCCAGTTCATTTATTGGACATATATAGACCGTAATGTTATTTGTGGGGGCAAGTTCGACCTTCTCATCCCAAGACACCTTGTATGCCTCGATTCTATATGGAATGTTCTTTATATGCCAGTTCGGGACTAACTCGAAATGGACGTGAGGTATGTTTTTCACGAGATTATATATATCGCCTGATATGAAAATCTGACCCCCATAGGCGAGATTTGTCAATTTCGATGCGACATTTACGACATCGCCATATATATCATTGTTCTCAACTATTACTCTGCCACAATGAATACCAACCCTTACGCCTATATTGCTTGGCGAATCTTTGTCGTTGTCTACAACCTTGAACTTCTGCTGCATCTTGATAGCCGCCTTAAAAGCCTCAGCAGGGACGGCGAAACTTGCCATGATGGAGTCGCCGATGAGTTTTATGACTTTGCCTCCATATGCAGAAACGATCGATGAAGCTATATTGTGATGACTGCGAAGCATCTCCCTTCCAAGCTTATCTCCATGAGTCTTGAAGTATTCGGTCGAACCAACTATATCTGTAAAAAGAACAGCAACATTTTCTGTCAAGGTATTGTCAGGATATGCCTGTGCTATCGGAAAAGAGTCTGTCATGATAATGTTTTTAGAAGTTTTTGCATAGTTATCCATATGTGCCTCAATATATTATCGACCACTTTCAATTTTTTCATAAATTATTTGAATTTTGTGTCTATGTAAAGATATTTTGTCACACATCGGTGTGACTGTGATATTCTATTCACTCAATAACAATAATATTAAAATTGAGGTATAAAAAATGAAAGATCGTTTTGATGGTAAAGATCTTTGCGATGAGAAAATCAATACAAAACTTAACCAGGAAATAGAGAGCTATCAAAAAATAGAAAGGCAGCTCAAAGAAAGCGAGGAAAAATTCAGACTCCTGTTCGAGAAGTCAACAGATCCTATATTCCTTTTGGATGGTGACACGTATACAGATTGCAATGAAGCGGCATTAAAATTCATGGGCTGTTCGAGAAAGGAACAACTGATCGGATTACGACCTTCAGATACCCTTCCCGAAAAGCAACCTGACGGAGGCGTGTCTTCTGAAAAGGCAAAAGAGTTTATAGGTATTGCACTTAAAAAGGGTAGTGTACGTTTTGAATGGGTACGCCGTAATTTCGAAGGGAAGGAATTCTGTATTGATGTCTCTCTGACAGTGATACCTGTTCATGGTCGAAAGATTATGTACGTGGTATGGAGGGATATAACCGAACGTAAAAGGGCTGAGGATGCCCTGAAAAAGACTGAAAAAAAATACCGCGATATATTTGAAAATGCAGTCGAAGGCATATTTCAGTTTACTTCAGAGGAAAGGTTGGTTAGCGCAAATCCGGCATTTGCCGAAATGACCGGATATAATTCGCCCGAGGAGCTTATTCAATGTGTTGCTGAGGTTACGAGACAGTTGTTTGTAAATCAAGAGGATTACGAAAGATGGCACGAACTTATTGAAAAAAACGACGTTATTGATACATTTGAGACCGAAATTTACAAAAAAGATCGTTCTACGCTGTGGGCTAACATTAATGCCCATGCGGTCAGGGACGAACATGGCAAGATACTATTTTATGAAGGTACGTTTACAGATATAAGCAAGAGAAAGCAGGCTGAAAAGAAACTCGAAATAAAGGAGAAGGAACTCGAAGAAAAGACTAAAAATCTGGAAGAGGTAAACGCTGCCTTAAAGGTTTTATTGAAGGAGAGGGAGAATGATAAAAAAGAGCTCGAAGATAGGATTGTATCCAACGTAAAGACATTGATAGTACCTTATATGGAAAAATTGAAAAAACGCAGATTAGATCCCAAAGACAAAACTTATCTTGAGATTATTGAAGCAAATCTGAACGATATCATTTCGCCATTTTTACAGCAAGCTGGCTTGAAATATGTACGACTTACACCTACAGAGCTTGAAATCGCCTCTCTTATAAAAAATGGCAAGGGTACTAAAGCAATAAGCGATTTGCTTCATATCTCAGAAGGAACAACAAAATTTCATAGAAACAATATCAGAAAAAAGCTCGGGTTGTTAAAAGAGAAGGTCAATCTCAGGACATACCTTTTGTCTTTGAAATAAGATATGTTATTACCATATATATTGCATATATTAATCAGATAATATTTAACTTAAGTTGACCCCCACAGATGCGATAATCGTTATATCGAGACCCATGAAAAACGGACTGTCTTGTCAAACCGGGTTTAGCCCGGCATCTATAAGATACTTGAAAACACTGGATATTTGCTTTTGTGGGAATGACGAAAGGTGGTTTTCAAAGCAGTCATTCAAGGTCTCTAAATCAAACCTCAAAAAGGATATGTGAGAAAAGGGAGGCATCATCATGTTTTTCGGAAAAATGAAAATAGGTTTAAGGCTCGGCGCAGGATTCGGCGTAGTCATTGCAATGCTTGTGACGCTTGCAATTATTGGACTTTATAATTTTTCGACTATAAAATCAAAGTTCGAACTTGTTGTAAATGTCAACAACAATAAAATATCGCTTGCCAATGAAGCAAGGGGCGCCATAGACAACATAACGTTTTTAATATCCGAGATTTCCGTTTCACACGATTCTGCAACGAGAAACAATGCAATGAAAAAGATAAATGAAACACGGGTTGCTTATAAAAAGGCGATGGATGAACTTGAAAAGATCGAAAAATATGAGGAAGGCAAGGCGCACATCAAAAAGTTCAAAGAGGCGCTTGCAGAAGGGGCAGTAAATAATAATAAGGTTTTGGAACTCGGTATGGCTGGCAAGAATGCTGAATCAATAGCCCTTTATGAAAAATTTGCGATCCCTACAAGAGACAAAGTCGCCGCAATAAGTCAAGACCTTATAAAATATCAGGAAAACAGGAATCGTTTTCATCTTGAAGAAGCACACAAAAGCATGACGTTATCACGGAATATTTTTATGGTCATTGGCATCCTGGCACTTGTAATTGGAGTGGTTTTGGCTGCATTACTCACAAAAAGCATCACAAAACCGATATCTGAAGCGCTTGTCGTTTCGAACAGACTTGCCGATGGTGATTTGACTATGGACATCAATGTAAAGAGCAATGATGAAACAGGACAGTTGTTGTCATCGATGAAGGCGATGCTGAACAAATTGAAAGAGGTTGTAGCAGATGTTATGACCTCAGCCGACAATGTTGCATCGGCGAGCAAACAGATGAGTTCTTCGTCTCAGCAGATGTCTCAAGGCGCTACAGAACAGGCAGCGTCTGCAGAAGAGGTGTCGTCCTCAATGGAAGAGATGGTTTCAAATATCAGACAGAATGCAGACAATGCACAACAGACAGAGAAGATTGCGCTCAAGGCAGCTCAGGATGCAAGGGATGGGGGCAAGGCTGTAACAGAAACGGTATCTGCAATGAAGGAGATCGCTACAAAGATTTCGATCATAGAAGAGATAGCAAGACAGACAAACCTACTTGCATTGAATGCAGCCATCGAGGCGGCACGTGCAGGTGAACATGGCAAAGGCTTTGCCGTAGTTGCGACAGAGGTTAGAAAACTCGCAGAAAGAAGCCAGGTAGCAGCGGGCGAGATAAGTAAACTCTCGACATCAAGCGTAGAGGTTGCTGAAAAGGCAGGCGAGATGCTCGGCAAGATCGTACCAGACATCCAGAAAACGGCAGAACTTGTAAGTGAGATAAATGCTGCAAGCAACGAGCAAAATACTGGCTCAGAGCAGATAAACAAGGCAATCCAGCAGTTAGACCATGTAATTCAGCATAATGCCTCGGCAACTGAAGAGATGGCATCCACATCGGAGGAGCTTTCCTCTCAGGCATTGCAGTTGCAGGATACAATAGCATTCTTCAAGGTAGAGGAAACAGTTAAGAAAAGGACAGACGAGAAAAGGGTAATGAGGACACGCTTCAAAGTGCCTCAACACCAGAGTACTGCTATTCCAATTATTAAAAACGGTAATGGAAATCCAGTAGGTGTAGCCCTTGACCTTGGAAGCAACGATAAACTAGACGAAGAGTTCGAAAGATTCTAAGGAGGCAAAAATATGAGCGTGCCATCAATAACAGAAACCCGACAGTACCTTACCTTTCAGTTAGGGGAAGAGGTGTTTGCAATAGATGTATCTCATGTAAGGGAGATACTCGAGTTTAACACGGTTACAAAAGTACCAAAGACGCCTGAGTACATGAGGGGTGTGATAAATTTAAGAGGCAGTGTAGTACCTGTTTTGGATATGAGATTGAAGTTCGGTATGACAATGACAGAGAGGACAGTGAATACCTGCATAATAGTAGTAGAGGTGTCCCTCGACGGTGAGACCACCGTGGTAGGCGCACTTGTAGACTCTGTTCAGGAGGTGTTTGAAATGGAGCCGGAAAAAATAGAACCCGCGCCCCGTATAGGTATAAGGCTCAGAACAGAGTTCATTAAGGGCATGGGTAAAAGGGATGATACGTTCATCATCATACTTGATATCGATAAAGTGTTTACAGCAGAGGAACTGACCGATGTTATACAGGATGCAGATATCAAGATGTCAGGGAGTCTATGAGAGAGCCTTCTAACGGTCATGGAATATCGAGTTTTGTAGAAGAAACGCTTTATGTGATGTCTTTTTTTTAGATGACATCGATATAAGACTTGACTGTGAGATTTGATTTTTCGATGTTTTTTAGAAGATCATCCGTGATAAAGGTCTGTATGTCTTTTTCGATTCCGTAAAGCTTGAAATACTCATCCTTGATAGGCAGTATCTGTTCCGACTGAACATTGTAGCCGAGCACATGGGCAAGTAAGTCTGAAAGGCACACAATAAAACATTGTTTGCCGTATTGTTCGGGGATTTTATCAGGCGTGAAGAATGATGGATAATGATGGTATTCAATGCAATTAATAATTGTGTCAGGCAATTTCCAGTTGGCAGCAACAAGACTTCCTGCAACTGAATGATTGATGCCGTATTGATGCTCTTCTTTGATGATGGAAGGAATATCGGATATGATTTCTATGCCGTCTTTAAGAGATGAAAGAAAATACTTGCCTATATCGTGCATAAGACCAATAGTGGCGAGTTCATATTCAGACAATTTGAAATGTGTCTTGCCTATATGTCCTGAGCAGACAGATACTACCGCTGAATGTATCCACATCTTCGTGTACCCATCGGTTTCGATGTTTGTTTTTTCAGGAACTGTATTATCAACGGTTTCACGAAAAACGATTGCCCTGACATTATTATATCCCAGAAGAGTGATTGCCCTTCCAACTGAGGTTATCTTCTCCGGTAGATTGAAGTATGAAGAATTGACTGTCTGCAAAATCTTACCTGAAAACACAGGATTTGTTGAGACCAACGATGTGATCTTATTTATATTGGATTCAGGATTTCTCAAAAGACCTAAAAGTTTTATTGTGGTTGTTGGTAATTTTGGCAAGGTTGATATCTTTTTTTCAATGATTATCTTATCTTCCCTGTTAAGGTCATCCACGGTCGCAGGAAGGATGTGATCAGTAATATTAAAATATTGTGTCTCTCTAACAGATGGGTGCATTTTGTTATATGTTATGTTTGATTGATTTTTATCGGGTGCAACATGTGGGACTTGTATTTTTATAATTCTTTCTGATTGGTTTACAATGGATTTTTGATTTTGTCCGTTCAGGTTTGATGGATGTTTTGAAGGTGTTTTTTTATGGTTTTTAAAAAGAAAGACCATAACCAAAACAACAACAATTATGGATAGTATTATGATGATAATTTCCATATCGAAATCTCAAAATAACTTGATATGATTTGTATGCATGAATATAGTATGGCACAATACTCGAAATGATTACATCAAAAATTATTATAAATGACAAGTATCTTTCAGAAATGATGTCTGTTAAAGGGGGTAAATTGTATGGATACTAAAAAGTATATGGCGATTCCGCCTGGTGCAATAATTCCCGGGAGCTTACCTAAATTTAAAATATACATTCTTTCTTCGAATGGTCACCGCATTCTCTGGACGCGTGAAGGTAACCAAGTAACACAGGAACAAATAAACAAGCTCGTTGAAAGCGGCCAGAAAGAGGTCTTTATTGACCTGGAAGAAGAAATAATATATGAGCAGTATCTCGAGACACACTTAGGAGACATACTGGCAAATCAGTCGTCTTCGGAAGACCAGAAGGCGGAGATATTTAGCAAAGTTTCCACAAATGTTGTTAAAGATTCTTTTGAAACGTCGCTGGGTTTAGGCACAATGGATTATGACACCCTCAGGAGAACACAATCATTGGTAAAAAATGCCTTGATATTCATAGCTGAAACACATTCTCTCAAGGCATTGTCTAAAATGATCGGTCATGATTACAAGACTTATGAACATGCCACCAAGGTGTTATGGTTCACGGTGGCATTTTTGAGAAAAAACCCAGATATTCTAGAACAAATAGAGCCAACCTATCTCACATTCGATGAAACACAGAAAAAGGAACTGCTGAAACAGTGTGGTGTAGGCGCCATTCTCCATGACATAGGGAAGGCATTTGTATCACAAGACATACTCAACAAGAACGGACCGTTAACCACAATTGAATGGGAAATGATAAAACGTCATCCATTAAATGGGCTGGCAATGCTTCTCGATAGCGAATGCCCTGTTTTTGTCAAAAAAGCCGTATTACATCACCATGAAGATTTCAATGGAAGCGGTTATCCTATGGGTTTGGATGGTCAGAATATACATATTTTGGCGCGTGTATTGAGGATTGTTGATGTATTTGATGCGATGACATCGCGTAGACCTTACAAAGAGGCAATGTCTCCGACTATGGTAGCGCAGATTATGATAGGGATACCCCCTGAAAAGATAAAAAACGAGGAAGGTCAAGATGATACTAATCGCGATCAGGGCATGAGACAATGTTTTGATGAAAAACTGCTCAGGAAGTTCATACTATTTTTGGGCAAAATGACATCCGAAATGTAATTGTATATGACGGATGTCATTTTGCAGTGTTAATCATGGGTATGCATCATACACATGATGTTTTTCAGACAGTAAATCCACTGACATCTTTTTCAAGGTTTATCGCTAAGCGTGACATCTCTTGTGAGGCATAAGCGATTTGGTCTGAACTGGTCGATGTTTCACGTGATATTGATGCGATAGATTCGATATCCTTGCTGATTTCTTCAGATGTGGCAGCCATCTCTTCCGTGGCCGAGGCAATCTGATGAACCATGGAGTTGAGTTCATCCACACCTGCAACGATGTTTCCAAGTACGTTACCCGCCTGGGCAGAGAGTTCAACGCCTATACCGACCTGTTTTGTCACACTTTCCATCGATGAGACGGTCTGTTTGACCTCTTCCTGAATGGAGTTTATCATTCCACCTATCTCTGATGTTGAGTTGGCCGTCCTTTCCGCAAGTTTTTTGACTTCGTCTGCAACAACAGCAAACCCCCTTCCTGCTTCACCTGCACGTGCTGCCTCTATGGCTGCATTCAGTGCAAGAAGGTTCGTCTGGTCTGCAATTTCATTAATAACGCTTATTATCTCGCCAATCTGTGTTGACCTTCCGCCCAAAGAATAAATTAGTCTCGACGAATCGTCTGTCATCTTGGCAATCGCTTCGATCTCTTTCACTGCATTATCCACTACATCCCTACCTTCCTTTGCCAGGTTTGCGGTTTTTGTAGCAGATGTTTCTATATTGGATGTGTTTTTTGCAATATCAAAGACCGTTTGCGACATCTCTTCTGATGCTGTGGCTACCTGTGATGCCCTCTCTGCCTGTTGGCCCGCACCTCTTGACATCTGTTCCGAGCTTGCACTCAACTGATGGCTCGCCGATGCAACGTTTGCTGCAGCGGTTTTTACCTCTGAGATGATGTTGCGCAGTCCATTGGTCATATTTTTTATGGCTTCAAGCAACTGACTTGTTTCGTCGTTTCCTGTTACTTCGATATGTGTCGTAAGTTCACCCTTTGCAAGACGGTTGGCGATTTCCACCCCGTTGTTAAGAGGCTTTATGATGCTTCTAGTCAGGGTTATAGCGAGAAAGATCGCTATCCCTATGACTATAAACCCGATGATAAAAAGGATGTTTCTGGCATTACGGTAAGCCTTCTGGGATTCCTTAAAGCGAAATTCGGTTCGTTCCTGCTGGAATGAGACAAGTTGGTCGCACAGGTCATTGAGCTTCTGCGACGCCAATTTTGTGACAGATACAAAAATTGCTATTGCTTCTGTGGCGTTATCAGAAAGTCCAAGTTCCATTGCCTTTGTGTTAGAATCTCGAGCGGCCATTAATGCATCCTTGATATTTTTTATTAGTTCTTGTCCTTTTGTATTTACCTCCAATTTTTCTAATTTTTCCATTGCATCTTTATAAATTATCCTTGTCTTTCCAATCTTTATCTTTTCCTCATTTTTTGTCATCTCGTCCTTTACTGTGATTATAGTTATAATGCCTTTGTCGATAGCGTTAATAGAATCTTTTATCTTATATGCGAGTTCCGCCTTAGCATTATTGACCTGCACGATACGTTCAAGGTTTCTGTTTATATGCGATGTTGTCCATATACCTATACCTATCAGAATGACCATAAACAGAACAAGAAGACCTAAGCTTACACTGAGACGTGCACCAATCTTTAATTTGCCCAATACCATTCTACTGATACCTCCTTGAAATAATTTTTATGTGGATGGTAATCTTGCTGATGTATCTATTATCGAACAAAAATGGATTTTCTTAAGCTGTGAACAGATTGCTTTTTGCAAAACGACATATGAAATAGTCCTTTTTGATGTTTGACGATAATTATCCTATCTGAGTTAAATATATTTACAAGTTTACTCTTGTTTTGATAACATATAATGGTTTGATAAATCAAATGGATGAAAATAACAAAACATATCAGGAACTCATAGAAGAGATAGCTCAATTAAAGAGGAAGTTGAAGGATATTGAGTTATCAGAGGCTATTCATGAAAAAAGAGAAAAGGCTTTAAGCCTTGAACTAGAAAGGATGCGGCTTCTTATCAACACCTGTCCGGATTTTTTCTTTCTGAAAGACCTTGCATTTCGTTATCAACTGATAAATGCGGCAAACCTTAAATGTTTTAACCTAAATGAAGATGAAGTCCTTGGAAAGACTGATATTGACCTTATGTCGGTTGAGGCGGCTACAAGATGCCAAGAAACAGACAGACAGGCGATTGATGAAAAAAGACCTGTTGTTTCGATTGAAAAGGTTGGTGACAGATACTATGAAACAAATAAGTTTCCCGTGTTTGATAAAGAACGTATTATAGGAGTGGCTGGAATAGTAAGGGATGCCACTGACCATATGTTGTCCGAGATAGCGCTCAGAGAAAGCGAAGAGAAGTTTTATAAGCTATTTCAGAATCATTCCGCGGTAAAGTTGATTATTGACCCTGATACCGGATCTATCATCGATGCGAATGATGCTGCTGCAAATTTTTACGGTTGGTCGATTGAAGACCTTAAAAAGATGCACATATATCAGATCAACCAGTTACCGAAAGAAAAGGTTGAGACATGTATGAAAGCTGCCGAGAGGGGTCTGAAAAAAAGCTTTGAATTCAAACATTTGAAAGCTGATGGTTCTGTTTGTGATGTGGAGGTGTTTAGTAACAAGATTGAATTTGAATTGAAGAGTGTTCTTTTTTCCATTATACACGATATTACACCGAGAAAACAGGCAGAGGAAGCAATCCTTAAAGAAAAGGAGAAGCTTAAAACTCTTTCTGAAAACGCACCTTTTGGTATGGTTCTTATAGATAATGGTGGTCGATTTATATATGAAAATAACAAGTTCACAGAGATTTTTGGGTTTGAACCAGGTGAAATTACAGATGGCAAGACATGGTTTAAAAAGGCGTTTCCTGAAAAAGAGTATCGTCGTACAGTTGTCTCTGCATGGATAGATGATTTTAAAGACGCCAAACCAGGTGAACGTAGACCGAGGGTTTTCAATGTTACGTGCAAAGACGGAACACAGAAAGTCATAAATTTTGCTTTAGTTATGATAGATACAGGCGATTATCTTATGATTTGCGAAGACATTACTGAGATGAAAAAGATTGAAGATCAGTTGTTTCAGGCGCAAAAGATGGAATCCATTGGAACGCTTGCCGGGGGTATCGCGCACGGTTTCAATAACCTGCTGATGGGGATTCAGGGCTATGTATCGCTTATGATGCTCGAGCTTGACACCTCACATCCAAACTATGCAAAGCTTAAAAGGATAGAGGAACAAATAAAGAGTGGGGCAAGCCTGACAGCACAACTGCTCGGATTTGCAAGGACTGGAAGATATGATGTAAAGCCGACAAACATTAATGATATCATTCAAAAGACATCTTTGTTGTTTGCCAGGACCAAGAAAGAAATAGTTATAAACCGAAAATACGCCAAAAACCTGCCGAGTGTCGAGGTTGACAGGGGACAGATGGAACAGGTATTTATGAACCTTTTAATAAATGCCTGGCAGGCAATGCCTGGTGGCGGCGAGATATATCTGGAAACCGACAGTGTCATGGTTGATGAAAAAATGGCATTTCCATATGATATAAGGCAGGGCAAATATATTAAGATATCAATTACAGATACCGGCACAGGAATGGACGAAGAGACGAGAAGCCGCGTCTTCGAACCGTTTTTTACAACCAAAGAAATGGACAGGGGAGCAGGCCTGGGGCTTGCGACGGTTTATGGAATCATAAAGGGGCATAAAGGTTTTATAAATGTTTACAGTGAGCCTGGTCATGGGACGACATTTACTATCTATCTGCCTGCTTCCGTAAGGGAGATTGAGGAAGATAAAAGACCAATTGAAGTGATTAAAAAAGGCGAGGGAACAATCCTTTTAGTTGATGATGAAAAGGCTGTACTGGATGTCGCTAAGGCGATGCTCGAATCATTGGGTTACAAGGTTTATGCAGCTAAAAATGGTCAGACAGCGATAGATATCTTTAAAGAGAGACACCAAGAGATTGATATTGTTATTATGGATATGATTATGCCAGGCATGTCAGGAGCAGAAACATTCGATAGACTTCAAGATATCAAACATGACGTTAAGGTAGTACTTTCCAGCGGTTACAGCTTAAACGGCGAGGCAAATAAGATAATGGGCAAAGGGTGCAGTGGATTTCTCCAGAAGCCCTTCAGTCTCGAAACACTGGCTTCTAAAATCAAAGAAATTCAGGATTGAATTTTGACTGAATATCTTTTATATATGTTCTGTGGTAAGATGTTTGAAGTTGGTGCTTACTTATTAAGTTCGTAGACGATTAAAAGGGGCTTGAGGGCGCCTAAGACCTATACGATTAAATATGGAAAAGATCTTTATTGGCAGACAGCCTATACTTTCTAAAAACAAAAAGATCTTTGGTTTTGAGCTTCTCTTTAGAGATGCGACAAAGACCGGGGCGCATATCTCAGACCATGTGCAGGCAACCGCCACTGTAATGGCAAATACCCTTAATAATATAGGTTTTCAGAATCTCATCGGTGAAAAGAAGGGCTTTGTAAATGTCAATGCCGAGATGCTTTCCAGCGGACTGATTGAACTGCTTCCTCCAAAATATACTGTTTTGGAGATACTCGAACATGTTGAGGTAAATGATGAACTGATTAATATGTGTAAAGATCTCAGGGCAAAAGGTTATATATTTGCCCTCGACGACTTTCTCTTCAGCGAATCTTTGTTGCCGCTTTTTGACATTGCAGAGTATATCAAGATAGAGATACTCAATCGTGATAAGACGGATATCGAGAAAACCGCTAAGATGCTCAAGGAGTACCCTGTAAAACTTCTCGCGGAAAAGGTTGAGACACTGGAGGATTTTTCTTATTCAGTCTCGCTTGGTTTTGAGTATTTTCAGGGATATTTTTTTTCCAAACCTGAGGTAATCGAGAGCAAAACCATTTCTCCAGAGCAGGCAACGTTATTTAAGCTTTTCAATAGCCTTGCCGTTGAGGATGACGTCGATGTCATTGAAAAGGCTTTCAAGCAGAGCCCGCAACTTGATTTCAAACTATTGAAATTCATGAATTCCGCTATTTTTTATGTCCGACAAAAGGTTACATCGATAAGACATGCCATCACCATGCTTGGTTATAGGAACCTCCAAAAGTGGGTATCTTTGCTTCTTTTTGCAAATCAGGTGGATGATATGAAATCAAACCCACTTCTTGAACGATCGACCATGAGGGGACTTATAATGGAAAAACTTGCGCTGAAGGCAACGAATAACAGGACTGCTGGGGATATTGCATTCATCGTGGGCATACTGTCACTCATGGATGCACTTCTCGGTATATCCTTGTCAGAGGCGTTATCTGATTTGAATCTTTCAAGCGAAATATCCAATGCGCTTCTCAAAAGAGAAGGGCTGTCCGGTGTGCTGCTTGGCATTGTGGAAAAACTCGAACAACAAGATCTCGAGAACATTGAAGATGTTGCAATGCCTTTTAAAATAGGACTTGATGATATACTTGCAATAGAAACTAATTCTATAACAGAATACGAAAAACTGTTTTAGTCAGTACAATGGATTTTAAATATGTGTTCATCGCAGAACAACAACCTTATATGGAGGCTAAAATGTCATTGCCGGCAATCCTTCTTGTAGATGACGACCCTTTGACTGTCAGAATATTCCAGCATATATTCATGAAGACTGGATTGAAAAACCCTTTGTATGTTGTATATGATGGAGATCAGGCGATATCATATCTTGCTGGTCATGATAAGTATGCCAATCGAGATCTTTTTCCAATGCCTACACTGGTTTTTCTTGATCTATATATGCCACGAAAATCTGGGCACGAGGTTCTTGCATGGATAAGAAATTTACAGGCATTTAAAAACCTACAGGTTGTTGTACTAACCTCTTCAAGCAATACTACAGATATTGAAAAGGCATACGAATTGGGTGCAAACAGCTATCTGTTAAAACCTGTAACTGCTGAGTCAATAAAAGAGATGGTGGATATTTTTGCAGCTCAGATAAGCGGGAATAAAAGGATCCTTTTGCTCGACGATGATCGGGAAATGAGATTGCTTGCCGTACGACATTTGAGACGGGAATTCCCTGGTGTAATAATAGTGGAGGTTGGTTTGCCTGAAGAGCTTGAACCTGCGCTTGAACAGGGCGGATATGACCTCGTGGTTACCGATTATGAGTTAAAATGGACAAATGGGTTGAAGCTTCTCCAGATTGTCAAGACGCGTTGGCCTCAATGCCCTGTAATAATGTTTACAGGCTCCGGAAGTGAGGAAATTGCCATAGATGCCATGAGGTCAGGCCTCGATGATTATGTGCTTAAAAAACCCAAACATTTTGCACGTCTATCGGGTGCTGCGAGACTTGCTCTTGCAAGATCAAAGCACTTCGAGGCTGCAAGGGAGGCTGAAAAGAGATACCGCAGCCTTTTTGAAAGCGTTCCTGTTGGCTTATTCCGTTGCAACATAGAAGGAAGATTGACAGATGCCAATCAGACCTTCATCAGTATGCTCGGATATAATGATATGCAATCGCTTTTGGATTTAGACATTGCCGATGCATTTGTTGATAAGGCTGACCATGAATCTCTCCTTAATTATATAGCATGCACAAAACAGACATATAGCGTGGAAGCCCGCATCTATCGGAGAGATGGATCTATTATTTGGGGAGAGATAAAGGTCTGTCTGGTTTGTGATGAAAGGGACGATCTGTTGTATTATGACGGGACATTTCAGGATATCACAGAGCGAAAACACCTTGAATCTCAACTTCGGCAGGCCCTGAAGATGGAGGCGATCGGAACGCTTGCCGGTGGAATTGCACATGACTTCAATAACATCCTCACAAGCCTTATGGGATATGCCTCTCTTATGCAGCTTAAGCTGGATGAGAAAGATCCATTGAGGGCTTATGTGGATCAGATATTATCTGCTTCTCAGAAGGCAGCAGATCTCACACAAAGCCTTCTCTCGTTTAGCAGACAACAACCTGTAAATCTTGTTCCCATAGATATGAACGAGGCGATAAGGGCTACGCATAAACTACTGAGAAGGCTTATTACAGAAGATATAGAGTTGACGATGTCCTTTTCTAAAGAGGATGCTGTTGTCATGGCTGATAAGTCACAAGTTGACCAAATCCTTTTTAATCTTGTTACTAATGCAAGGGATGCCATGTCGAAAGGGGGAACACTTGCCATAAATACTGATATTGTTTATGTTGATGGCGATTTTATCAAATTTCATGGTTTTGGAAACACTGGTGAATACCTTGTCGTCAGTATATCTGATACAGGTGTTGGTATAGATGAGGCAACGCTCGAGAAGATCTTTGATCCGTTTTTTACAACGAAAGAGGTTGGAAAAGGCACAGGACTTGGTCTTTCTACTGTTTATGGCATAGTAAAACAGCACAACGGTTATATTAGCGTAGAAAGTGTGCCTAATCATGGCACCTCATTCCATATTTATTTCCCTACGACGAAATTGGCGATTAATGATAAAAAGGTTGAAATCGACCCCATTGCAATAGGAAACGAAACAATCCTTATTGCTGAAGATAATAGGGAAGCGAGACTTTTTATCTGTGAAGCACTTAAACAGTGCGGCTATAACATTATTGAAGCCATAGATGGAGAAGATGCCGTAAATCAATTTCAACGACATAAAGATATCGATTTAATGATAGTTGACTCTGTGATGCCGAAGAAAAATGGACGGGAGGTTTACGAAGAAATAATTAAAATAAACCCTGAGATTAAAACACTTTTTACAAGCGGTTATACAAAGGATATTGTGATAGAAAAGGAGATAGACCATAATATCCTAAGTTTTTTGCCAAAGCCGATGTCCCTAAATACGCTGCTTCAAAAGGTACGTGACGTACTGGATAGTTAGAGGGCTATGGCTTTAATCTTCAAGAGTCTTTGATATCAAGATGCGGATACCATTTTTTATTGTAGAGGGGTGATTTATATGGTAGGCGCAAGGGGTATTGAACCCCTGACCTCTACCGCGTCGATGGGATTCTGTAAAATTCAAGGATATTGAAAATACTGGACAATATCAATAACATCAATAAGATAAACATCAACAACATTACATTAATTACGCTATTTAATTGTAATTTACGTCATGTTTTGTTTTGTAATATGACAAAAATAAGACCTTTGCACGGTAAATTATCCTTAAATGTCTTGTAACTATATGATAAATATGGTATATTGGTGAATATTAAACCCTCAGGAGACCTCCCCATGACAGATAAATTCACCACAAAAGGTTTTGCC